>Ga0070739_10007738_pt1 | contig 11257 bp, 9 predicted proteins | sample Coa_R1_7_FD_66445 | JGI IMG/M metagenome (GOLD analysis project Ga0070739, IMG submission 66445) | Surface soil microbial communities from Centralia Pennsylvania, which are recovering from an underground coalmine fire - Coalmine... | ecosystem: Environmental > Terrestrial > Soil > Unclassified ... | reverse complement strand
CGGCAGACGTCCAGACCGTCCTTTCCAGGCAGCATCAGATCGAGCACGATGGCGTCGTAGTCATTGACGAACGCCATCTCCTCGGCCGCCGGCCCGTCGCCCACGCAGTCGACCGCGTAGGTCTCCTCCTGGAGAGCCTGGCGCACGACGGCACTGATCTTCGGATCGTCTTCAACCAGCAGTATGCGCATCCCGGCACCCGGCCGATAGTATCACGCACTCACCCCGTTTCGATTTGCTTCGCCGCACCAGGTGAGCCGACCAATACGTTGCACTCCATCCTTCCCCCGCACCGCTCGCGCCAGCTCATCCACCGTCTGCCCGCTTTTCGGCTCCCTCACGTCCGCCGCCAACTCGGCCAGCGGGATCAACACAAACGCTCTCTCGGTCATCCGTGGGTGCGGGATAGTCAGAACTTCGCCATCCACGATCACGTCTCCGTACAGTATTATGTCAATATCTACCACTCGCGGTCCCCACCGCATGCCGGGCCGCCGCCCCACGTCCCGCTCAATGGCCTTAACGGTCTTCAACAGCTCGGCAGGCGCAAGGCCGGTCGTTACCTCGGCGACGGTGTTGAGAAACGCCGGTTGATCTGTCACTCCTACCGGCGCCGTTTCGTACAACGACGAGACCCTTTCGACGCATGCGGCGGGGGCGAGTAGATTGAGGGCGCGGAAAAGATTCGCTGCCCGGTCCCCCAGATTGCTCCCCAGAGAGAGATACACCCGTGTTTCCATCGTTGCCCCATTTTCCCTTAAGGCGCGGACTTCGTCGCCGGGCATTGTTGGCGCTTGTGTTGGTTGCCTTGGCCGGCTGCGGGTCCACAGCCTCCGGCTCCAATACAACCGCAGCTCTCGTAAAGTTCCCCGCCGACCAGTCGCCCCACTCCGGCGCTCACAACGAGTGGTGGTACGTCATCGGTCATCTCCACGGCGGGGGCAAAACTTTCGGATTCGAAACGACCATCTTCCGCTTCCACGACGTATCGCTGCCAGGGCTCGGCTCGTCAGTCTCGCTCTTCCGTTCCGATGTCGCCCTGACGGATATCTCCGCCGGGACGTATGCGTCCACGGTCACATACTACTTTCCAGCCTCGGTTACGGCATCTACGAATTCGCTCGACATCCGAACCCCGGGAGCCCGGTTGCGCGGGAACGGGAACGGAGGGATGCGGCTCGAATCCGGCGTCGACGACGATAGGCTCGACCTGCGCCTCACGTCCCGCCGCCCACCGCTGCTGGTCGGTGGTCGCGGCTACATCCCTCTCGGCAACGGCTCCAGCTATTACTACTCGCTCACCGACCTCGCAGCCGGCGGGACGCTCCGCGTACACGGGAAAACGCTCCGCGTCACAGGTATCGCCTGGCTCGATCATCAATGGGGCCGCTGGTCCTGGACCAGCATCCGCGGCTGGACCTGGATGGCGCTTCAGCTTGACAACGGCGTCCAGCTTAGCCTGTCGGACTTCCGCAGCAAGACGCGCCGGCTTCGCGAGGCAAACATCTCGCTCGCGCCGGGCAAACAGACCACGATCCTCTCCCTCTCCATCCAGCGGACTGGAACCTGGACGAGCCCGCATACCGGTGCCGTCTACCCGTCGGGTTGGATCGTGCGCATTCCGCGCTACCGCGCCACCCTCCGCGTCACTCCCTCGGTCCTCGACCAGGAAATGGTCGTGCCACGGGAGCGACGCGGAAGCTACTGGGAAGGCGCCGGGATGATCAGCGGTACCTGGCTGGGTACGCGGGTTTCAGGGAAGAGCTATACGGAGTTAGTTGGGTACGTGACCCACTAATGAATCGTGAAGCTTGTCTCCCCGCCGTACGAATGCTTGTTTGAGGTCGCGAACCCCTTCACGTCGACATGTCCCTTCGGCGCGTGCTTTGGGACTGAATACTTCTTGTTCCACCAGCCGTGCTTACCGACTTTTCCGTAGAGCGTCTGTCGCGTGTGGTCACTAAACGTAAGCATCAGACGAACGCCGCTGGAGTGCGGCGCGGCATGCAGCCATATGTTGACGAGCTTGCCACGTGACTGAACGCGCGGTTGGGCAGACACGTCGACATGAGCGAACGAAATGCTGTACTTGCCGGAAGTTCCACCGGTAGCGCCGTTCAAACCGACTTTGGCGGCGATCTTGGCAGTTCGGCTCTTGCGCGTGATACGGCTGCCGGGCTGGCGGAACTTCGCGGTGTATGTCCCGCTGCTGCTCGCAGTTCCGTTGAACTTCTTCTGGTTCCCATTGGGGTAGCTGATTACCAGTCCGACGCCCGCTCCCGCTTGCGTCGTGACGGTGATCTTCTGGGTCGTTCCGGGCTTGGCCGTTTTGTGGCTCACGGACAAAGCTGCCGGGACTGGAGTCGGCGTCGGGCTCGGCGTGGCGGTCGGGCAGCCGGTCGGCGGACACGGCGGGGTAAGCGTTGGGGGATTGCCGGGCGGCGGAGGCGGCGGAGGCGCCTGCCCGTGGACGGCGCCCAGGTGAGCGAAGGCGAGCGTGCCGGCGAGGAGTGCCGGTGGAACCAGGGAGATAACCAGACGTTTCACTGTTCCTCCAGACGGTGGGGTCTTGACCACTTACGTTAACGAATTCGCCGTTCGCCTGTAACGCACTTTCACGGCAGATACTGTCATAGCGTGTCTATTCCGACGCCGCGAAACCATATAGACCGCGCTGCGCGATGTAACGGTGAACGCTCGGCGGCACCAGGTACCGGATCGATTGGCCGAGCCGCGCCCGCTGCCGAATCTCCTTCGAGCTGACATCAAGTCGCGGTACCGGGATTACCGTTACTTCGTCGCGGATCGCTGGAAAGTGCGTCTCCGCTTCGGTCCAATCGATGCCGCGTTCCAGCGCCCGATCCAGAATCGCCACGTCAAACTCATCCAAAAGTCGCTGTGGCTCGTGCCAGGTATGCAGGTAATTAAGCACATCGCGCCCGACGAGGAAGAACAGTTTCGCGCTTGCGCCGAACTCCAGACGCAGCTCTCGCATCGTGTCGATCGTGTACGACGGGCCAGGTCGCTCGAGCTCGATCGTCGAGACGGCGAACTTCTCGTTGTCGGCCACCGCCAGCTCGGTCATCGCCAACCGGGCAGATGCCGGACTGACTTCGCCGGCTGGCTTGTGCGGCGGCTGGCTATTGGGGACAAAGAGAACCGAGTCGAGCAGTAGCGCCCGGACCGCATCCTCGGCGGCCGCGAGGTGTCCGATGTGGATCGGGTCGAAGGTCCCGCCCATGACGCCGACTCTGAGGCTCATGGAATCGCCCCCAGCGTCTCGACAGTGGCATCCGGAATCTCACGCGAGATCTTCCAGAGCGCCGCCGATTCGTCGGCCAGCGACGGTACCCAGTAGTAGAGAGTCCCGGTCCACCTGTCGCCTTCCACCTTCGACACCGTGAGCTTCGGCTCGATTTCACTCCCCTGTGGGAGCGCGGACGCCAGTTTCTGTCGTACCGAATCGGGATCGTCGGTCGTTGGGACGGTGACCGTCGCTTGCGCGATATGGCCGCCGGCGGCCGTTGTATTGGTGATGATGTGCGAGAAGAGGTAGAGGTTTGGAACCAGCACGAGCTCGTTTGCCCGGTCCCGGATATGAGTGACCCGCATCTCGATGTTCTCCACCACGCCCTGCCGGTACGAACCGCCGTCACCGGCAAAGACGATCGTGTCGCCGATATGGAAGGGCCGCTCGGCCAGGAGATAGATTCCGGCGATGAGGTTCTGTAGAACCGTCTGAAGCGAAAGCGAGGCGGCGAGGCCGATGACGCCGATGAACGCCGCCAGCGGCGAGAGGCCGACACCGAACAAGGTCAGGATTGCGAGGAGTCCAATTATCCATAAGCCCGCCTGTAGAGTCCGGCCCAGAAGCACCGCGGCATTCGGTGGCAGCCCCCGCCCGCTCGATTGCCCGCGCACCCATCCTGCCGCGATCCGCGCCACGAGAACGGTGATAATTGCGATTCCGATGGCAATCCCGGCATAGACCACCAAACGGACTTCGGGATGCTGGTCCATCGCACCCTGCAGATTCTTCAGCCAAGTCGCATGCAGCGAGACGCCGATTACGCTCATCCGTCGACCTCTACCGTTGCGACGCGAACCAGTTTCGGTGCTCCGCGGATCTGCGCCGTCGGCGGCACGCGCGTCATGCCGGTAGCGCGAACGCCAATCGCGAGATCCACTTTTCCGGTCTGGCCGGGGGGTGGAACAAGCGAGAGTGACGAGGTCACGATCGGGCGACCGCGCGGCCAGCGCGAGAGCGGAAGCCAATCCCACGCCGGGCTGTCACCCTCCGAGACCCAACCGCGGGAGAAGATCGGGTGCGTCCCGTGATAGACGGGACTGAGGTAGAAGCGAATCGCCGTGTCCGGTGGGATCGATCCCGCCGCGCGCCAGACGGCCTGAATCGAGATGGCCGGACGCGACCGATTGACCAGCCGGGATGCCGGGTGAACCGCCACGCCGGTCAGCCGCAGCGGCCCCCAGCTCGCCCGTTCCGGCGTGACGCGCGACGGCAGTGTAAAGACAAAAGTAAAGAAAGCCGACCAGTGACCCACGCCGCGAATACCCGTCCCGAGTTGCCTTCCTCGAAGCCCACGGCGCAAGAGGAGCACGCCATCGCGTGCCGCGACGACTCCGTAGCCGTGGCGCATCGCCCAGGCGGCTCGGCCATGCAGAATGCGCGGTGACACGGGTAGCGACGGCACCGAGGCGTCGAGGACGATGTACTGCGCCGGTGGTCCGTTTCTTGGCTGAATCGTCGGCAACATGTAGACAGTCTTCCGATCGGAGACATGCGGCTCGATCTCATCCGCGGCCGCCACTACCGCACTCGACGGAATCTTCAACAGGATCGACCGCTCGATGGCCTGGTGTGAGCCGGCCGACGGAATGACGAATCCCGACGCAATCGGCGAGAAACCGTAGGCATAGGTCGAATACGCGGACGCCAGGACGATGAGGCCGCCAAGAACCGGCGGCGCGACCTGACGCACGCTGTGTGGTCCGATGCGCGCGGCGCCCGCGACTGCCGCAATGGAAGCGGCAACTACGAACGGTGTCACTTCCGCCGAGTACTGGTAGAAACCGCTATACATCCGCGGATCGGCGCTCAGCATATTGATAGCCAGCGAGGGTGCGGCCAGCAGCAACACCGGCAAGCCGAGCACCGGGACATATCCGAACGGCGTCAGGAGATTTCCGAGGTAGCCGAGGCGGCCAGGCGAGACCAGCGTGTGTAGGATCAGGCCGGGGTCGGTGAGCGCCGTCCGCGTGATAGCACCCAGTCCATGTCCCAGATACCCATAGCGACCGAGGTAGGGCGAGGCGCCGGCCGGGTTGAAATGCGGAATGATGAGCTCCACGCAGATGAGGAACCAGGCAACGCCGAGCACGAGTGCCGGCCATCCCCACCTGCGACCCCGCACAACGAGAGCAATTCCGATCATCGCCACTAGAAGCCCGATATTCTCCTTGGTGGCGGTCGCCAACACCGCCATCACCGCGAACCCGACGATCGATCCGGCAGACGCAAAGTACAGTGCCCAGAGCAGAAGAGCGGCGCTGAGCGTGACGGCGTGGAAGTCGTCTAGGACGGCGTTCTGCAGGCTTGGGTAGAGAAAATACGCCAGCGGGAACACCAGCGAGAGTTGCGGTCCGATCCCGGCGCGCCGCGCGAGAAGATATGCCGCTGCTCCGCCGCTTGCCACAACCAGCGCCTGGACGACGAGCAACGTCTCCGGACCCGAGTGGATCAGATAGAGCGGAGCCATGAGTATCAGTGCTGGCTCGACGTGGATCGCGAGCCGGCTCGTCAAGACCTGATGCCCAATGGCCATGTCCGTGAACCGAAGCAGGTTGCCGTGCAGTGTGTTCCAGACCGCCTGGTCCATGTTGCCGAGATCGAAGGCGTGCGACTGAAACGCTGCGTGACGCGCGACCGACAGCCAGGCGAAGCCGATGCCGTAGACGAGTGTTACCACGCCGACGACGACCCCGGACGTAGAGACCGGGATTCTCAGAGCGGGAGCTAGTAGACGAGCCGGCGCGACATCCAGCTGCTCCCGCACGTGCACGCTCACGGGCGTTGGATGCCTGCGGTGCGGGCTGCGCCGGATGGTGCCGGAAGGAACAGGGCACCGATCACGCCCGGCAAAGCGGTGTTGATCACGAACATGAGAAACGCGGCGAGAGCGGCATCGGCTGCGGAAACGCCGAAGTGGGCCAGCAGCAATGCCGCCGCGCCCTCGCGAATCCCCAGCCCGCCGACGGTCAACGGCAGGACATTGGTGAGAATCACCATCGGAAAGGTCAGCAAGACGATCTCCGGCGACCAGCTATGCCAGCTGAGAAGGATGATGCCGAACTGGAGGAGAACTACCGCAAACGCCACCAGCGTCAGCGCGAGGAACTCGCTCGTCGGCCGCGAGCCAAGCGATTCGAGACTACTGAACGCCTCGAGCAGCTGGCGGCGGGCGGGAAGACGGGTTGTCGCTCTCGACAACAGGCCCGCCACACGAACCGGGTTATACACCACCAGCAGGCCGGCTGCCGTTGCCGCTGCGAGTGCGACTGCCGGGACGATTCCGAGCAACACTGCGGCGCCAGGGACCGACAGCCCCGCCAGTACCAGCACGTCGAAACCTTTGTCGACCAGCACCAGACCCCCGATCTTCCACTTCTGTCGGTCGCGCAGGTAGGCAGCTCGCACCAACTCTCCCAGCCGGGCGGGCGTGATGAGCGCAAGTCCCATCCCTCCAATGAGCGAGTATGCCGCCTCCGAGAAGCCGGCTTCGATCGACGCGGCCCGCAACATCGCGTACCAGCGAAGCGCCTTGAGGAGAAGAAATGGCACGGTCAGCGCCAGCGCGGCGGTAAGATCCTCCGGCCGGGCGCTGCCCGCGGCTTCGGTGATCTTGCCGGGCTGCACCTTGAGCGCAACCAACGCGAGGAGAACGACGGTCAGAGCGTACCGGAACCAGCGGTTGCGATACAGTGTTCGCAGCGACGTCACGTCACAGAATAGCGACTCTAACCAGGCCTAGACAGGGGTGTACCAACAGCGTACACTCATGTAGAACGACCCGCCCCTGGGATGTCCATGCTTTCGATTGCCACCGAAATCCCCAAAGAGACGTCACCCACGCTCGCCGTGCTGATCGACGAGCTTGGTGAGTACATGCCCGGTGAGTCGATCCGCGCGGTCGAGGAGGCGTACGACTTCGCCGCAGCGGCGCACGCCGGCCAGACCCGCCTCTCCGGCGAGCCATACCTGGTGCATCTCGTCGCGACGGCCTACTATCTCGCCTGTCTCCGCCTCGACCCGACGTCGGTCGTCGCCGGCTTACTACACGACACAATCGAAGATACCGAGGCAACCCAGGCCGAGATCGAAGAGCGATTCGGCCATTCAGTCGCTCGCATCGTCGAGGGAGTATCGAAATTCGGGGAGATCGGCCACCGTCATCGCATCCTCGCCACCGAGCGGGACGAGGGCGAGGAGAAGCGCATCAAAGCTGAAAAGGTAAAGCAGCAAGCCGAGAACGTTCGCAAGATGTTCCTGGCCATGGCCGAAGACCCGCGAGTCGTCATCGTAAAGCTAGCCGACCGTCTGCACAATATGCGCACCCTCGACGTCCAGCCGCCACACAAGCAGCGGCGGATCGCGCTCGACACGCGCGAGATTTACGCACCGCTGGCGGGTCGCCTCGGTATTGGGCAGGTCAAAGGACCGCTCGAGGATCTGGCGTTCAAGTACCTTGAGCCGGACGCTTACTGGTGGCTGGTCAACAGCATCGCCGAGCAGCGCGCGGCGCGTGAATCCTACATAACCGAGATGGCCGATCACGTTCGCTCCCATCTGCAGGAGCACGGCATCGACGGTGAGGTGTCTGGCCGCGCGAAACATCTCTACAGCACCTATCAGAAACTTCGTCGCGACGAGATCGGAATGGATCTCAGCCGTGTCTACGATCTGTTCGCCCTCCGTATCCTGGTCGAAGATGTAGCCCAGTGCTACCAGGTACTGGGACTTGTCCATTCGCTCTGGCTTCCGATCCCGGGACGGATAAAGGACTACATTGCGACACCGAAACCGAACGGCTATCGGTCGCTGCATACTACCGTGTACGCCGAGGATCATCGGGCGACCGAGATTCAAATCCGTACGCGCGAGATGCACGAGATCGCCGAGTTTGGCGTCGCCACGCACTGGTACTACAAGGAGAAGGGCGGCTCCGAAACGTTGCCCCAGCCGCTTGCCGACTGGATTCAGGCTCTTACGTCCTGGCAGCGCGAGCTCAATCCCGATGCCGCCGAATTCGTCGAAACTCTCAAGACCGATATGTTCGCCGGGCAGGTATTCGTTTTCAGCCCGCGCGGCGACATCGTCGACCTGCCGGGCGGGTCGACGCCGCTCGATTTCGCGTATCGTATCCACACCGAGCTCGGCCATCGGACGATCGGCGCCAAGATCAACGGCCAGATGGTTTCGCTCGATACGGCCCTCAAAACTGGTGACCGGGTCGAGATCCTGACGACCAAGGCGTCGCACGGGCCGAGCCGCGACTGGCTGAAAATCGTTCAGAGCTCCAATGCGCGCCAGAAGATACGACAGTGGTTCAAACGCCAGAACCGAGAGGACAACATCGCGCGCGGCCGCGAGATCCTCGACACCGAGCTGCTGAAGCTTGCCCAGATCAAGCTCTCCGATATCGGCGCCGATGCCTTCACTGATGTTGTTTCCCAGCTCGGCTTGAAAGGAATGGACGATGTGTTCGCGCAATTGGGGTACGGCGCCCTAACCGCACATCAGGTCATTGCCCGCCTCGGCGTCATCGACGATGAGGAAGAGGAGGAGATTCCGAGCGTTGCCCCGCCGGCACCGACGGGCGCGGGCCAGGTTCAGGTCCTGGGCGTTGGAAACATCCTTACTCGGCTGGCCACCGATTGCAAGCCGGCTCCGGGCGACGACATCGTCGGATACATTACGCGGAACCGCGGCGTGACGGTCCACCGAAGCGACTGTCCGCGCATCCTTTCGGAGCGCGAACAGGAGCGTCTTGTCCCGGTCAACTGGGGACCGCGCGACGACCAGCAGCTCTACCAGGTCACTGTCGTCATCGAGGCATGGGATCGCGAAGGGCTCCTGCGCGACGTCGCCATCGCCGTCTCCGACGAACGCGTTAGTATGGCTTCGGCACAGGCCGAAACTCACCCCGACGGGCACGCGACCGTGACCGCGGTCCTGCGAGTCGCCAGTATCGACCAGCTTTCGCGCGTCTTTCAGCGGATTGAACGGGTGAGAGGAGTCCTGGAGGTCCGCCGGCAGGGCGGCAGGCGAGCGAAGGCGCAGACCGCATAATCCCGCCAGCGGCGATCGGAGGGTCCAATGGAAACCGGCGAGGCGACCGCGATATACGATCGGAAGCCGTGGCTGGCGGATTATCCTCCCGACGTCCCGCACACGCTTGAGTATCCGAAACGGTCGATCTGGGAAGCGCTGGTCGACGTTGCCTCGCGCTACGGAACCAACACGGCGTTTCTTTTCCAGAACGTTCCCATGACGTTCAATCAAGTCGTCCGGCATGCGGGAGCGATGTCGCAGGCGCTACAGCGTGTGGGCGTTCGAAAGGGAGACGTCGTCCTCGCGTTCCTGCCAAACGTGCCGCATTTCCCCGTAACCTACTACGGCGCTCTGCGGCTGGGAGCGGCTATCAGCTCGGCGCCGCCGACTTCAGTAGAACGCGAGATCGGGTACTTCTTGCGCGACTCCGGCGCCCGGACAATCGTGACGATCGATCTTCTCTACGATAAGATCGCGAACGTCTGGGAAGACGCCGGAGTGGAGCGGGTCATCGTCGGCGAGGTTACCGACTTCATGCCGCTCTGGATGCGCGTGGTCGGGCGTCTCACCGGGAAGATCCCCAAGCCGAAACAGTCGGTTCCATTCGGCGGCAAGATCATCCCGATGCGGTCGTTTCTCGGGTCCGGCAGAGGCGAAAAAATCGACGTTCGCGTTGAACCGGACGACGTAGCGGTACTTCAGTACACGGGCGGAACAACGGGGACGCCTAAGGCCGCGATGCTGACACACGAAAATCTCCTCGCCAACGCGCACCAGATGCTGGCCTGGTTCCCCCAGGTCAAGGTCGGCAAGGAGACGATCCTCGGGATCCTCCCTTTCTTCCACGTTTACGGCCTCACACTGGTCATGAACGCCGGCCTCCTACTGGCAGCCCGCACGATCCTCATTGCCGGCGGGTGGGTCCCTTCGGAGGTCTTTGAGGCAATCCGGCGTCACCATCCGACCGTCCTGCCGGGCGTGCCGACGCTGTATGTCGCGATCCTCAACGACGAGCGGTCGCATCACGTCGAGCTGTCGTCGATCGACATCGCCGTGTGCGGCGGCGCGCCTTTGCCGATCGAGATCAAGCGGGAGTTCGACCGCGTGACCGGCGGGCATCTGTACGAAGGGTACGGACTCACCGAGGCGTCGCCGGTCACCCACGCTCAGCCCTGGGACGAGCGCGGCAAGCTCGGCAGTATCGGCGTGCCGCTACCGGGTACCGAGGCGCGAGTTGTCGACCTCGAGACTGGCCGGCCGGTACCGGTGGGCGAGGACGGCGAGTTGGTCGTCCGCGGCCCGCAGGTCATGGCGGGCTACTGGCATCGTCCCGAGGAGACGGCCGACGTGTTCCACGACGGATGGCTCCATACCGGCGACATCGCGCGGATGGATGCGGACGGCTATTTCTTCATCGTCGATCGGAAGAAGGACCTGATCATTACCGGTGGAGAAAACATCTACCCGCGCGAGGTCGAAGAAGTTCTCTTCGAGCACCCGAAGGTGAAGGAGGTCGCGGTTGTAGGTATACCGCACCGTTTCGGCGGCGAGATCGCCAAGGCGTTCGTGGTCCTGAAACCGGGCGAGACGGCGACCAAGCGCGACATCGTTCACTTCGCGAGCGAACGTCTTGCCAAGCACAAGGTGCCGCGCGCTGTAGAGTTCCGCAGCGAGCTACCCAAATCGCCAAGCGGGAAGGTCATCCGCCGCGTCCTGGCTGAAGAAGAGCGTGCGAAGAAGAGGGAATCGGGGGAACCCGATGCAGAGTCAGAGTCCGCCGAAAAAGGACCCCAAACGCCCGTAGTCTAGTTTCCGTTGCAAAAAGAGCCTCATCGGCAAGACTGAGATACGACACTCTATCTGCCACGAGGCTCTGCATCATGATAGTGAACTCCTACCTCCCCGTCG
>Ga0070739_10007737_pt1 | contig 11259 bp, 10 predicted proteins | sample Coa_R1_7_FD_66445 | JGI IMG/M metagenome (GOLD analysis project Ga0070739, IMG submission 66445) | Surface soil microbial communities from Centralia Pennsylvania, which are recovering from an underground coalmine fire - Coalmine... | ecosystem: Environmental > Terrestrial > Soil > Unclassified ... | reverse complement strand
CATTGCGCGGCCAATGGGCCATGATTTCCTGCACCGTCGGTTGCGACATCAAAATGGAGCCTTCGATGTGCGTGGCCTCAAATTCCTCGCGCGAACGAACATCGAGCAGTTTCAGCGACGGATTTTTTTCGCGCAAGTCTGCCAGTTCTTTCGGCGAGATCAAAATTTTTTCGTCCTGCTCGTGGCTGGTTTTGATGTGCTGCAAAACTTCGTCAACATTCAAATTGTTGTTGCGCGCGCAAACCTGCGCCAGCGTTTCCGTCGGCTGAAACCCGCAACTGCTGCATCCGCCGATATGATATTTGCGGAACAACGCCCGTTGCGCGCCGGGATAAACCTCCAGCACGTCCCGCATTTGGGATTGGGCCGTGATGTTCATGCCGTTGATAGTTTTCAAATCAAGCGCCAAAAAACTTCTGGATCTCCTTTACCACCTCGATGAAACGGTCCACTTCAGCCTTTGTATTGTAAAAATAAAAACTCGCGCGGGCGGTTGAAGGAACGCCGAGCCGTTTCATGAGCGGTTGGTTGCAATGATGTCCGCCGCGCAGCGCGACGCCGCGTTGATCGGCGACAGTCACCACGTCATGCGCATGAACATCATTTAACAAAAAGCTCACCAGACCGGCGCGGCCAGTCTTCGGGCCGAACAAACGGATATTATTGAGCCGCGCCAATTGTTCGTAAGCGTAACCAGCAAGTTCCTGGTCATGCTTGAAAATGTTTTCCCGGCCGATGGCATCGAGATATCCCAGTGCGGTGTGCAGGCCGATGACGCCCGCGATATCCGGCGTACCGGCTTCAAAACGGTGCGGCGCTGGTTTGTAAGTGGTTTTGAAAAAATCAACGTTCAGGATCATCTCGCCGCCGCCTTGATAAGGCGGCATGGAATTCAGGATCTCCTCGCGACCCCAAAGCACGCCAATGCCCGTCGGTCCGCAAATTTTGTGTCCGGAAAACACCAGGAAATCGCAACCCAGCTCGCGGACGTCGACAGGCCGATGCCCCGCGCTTTGCGCAGCGTCCACCAACGTGGTGACACCCAGCTTGCGCGCGCGTTCGCAAAGCTCAGCCACGGGATTGACCGTGCCCAGCGTGTTGGAAATGTGAGTGAACGCAAACAGCTTCACTTCTTTGGTGAGCAGCGAATCAAGCTTGCTCAAATCGAGTAATCCTTCGTCGCCCGTGACCGGCAGATAAGCAAGCTTTGCGCCCGTGCGCTCCACAAGCAATTGCCACGGAACGATGTTGCTGTGATGCTCCATCTCGGTGAGCAAAATCGTGTCGCCCGCCTTGATGTTTTTGCCGCCCCAGGATTGTGCGACCAGATTGATGCCTTCTGTCGTGCCGCGAGTGAAAATGATTTCGTTGTCGCTGCGCGCGTTGATGAATTTTGCCACGCGGACGCGCGAAGCTTCAAAAGCATTCGTCGCGCGATTGCTCAATTCATGGATGCCGCGATGCACGTTGGCGTTGTCGTGCTCGTAATAATTGCGCTGTGCATCGATCACCACGCGCGGCTTCTGGCTGCTGGCCGCATTGTCAAAATAAACGAGCGGATGCCCATGCACCTTCTGGTCGAGAATGGGAAAATCCGCGCGCAATTTCGCCCAATCAATCATTTGCGTTGGCGTTTCGATGATGCCGGTTTCAGTGATCATTCGCTGCTTCTAGGAGCCGACGTGAGGAGGCTCTGGACAACGTTAACTCTCTACGATAGCCGTCTCGGAGAAAAGTCAGAGCCTCGTTACCTCGTCTCCTACCAAATTGTTTTGGACTATGGCTGTTCATTGCGCAACTGTTCGTCAGAGCAATCCTAACTGGAGTTTCGCCGCTTCGGTCAGCATTCCCTGGTTCCATTGCGGTTCCCAAACCAGTTCCACATTCACGTCGTCCACAGCTTCGATGGACAGTAATTTGTTCTGCACATCCTGCTGCAATGTCGGCCCCATGCCGCAACCCGGCGCGGTCAAGGTCATCTTCACATCCACGCGATAGCTGTTCTCCGCGCCGGCGATGGGCTCGATTTTGCAATCATAAATCAAACCGAGGTCAACAATGTTCACCGGAATTTCCGGGTCGTAACAGGTGCGCATCTGGTTCCAAACATCCTTCTCCAATTGTTCACGCGAGACTGGCGCGCCGGCGATTGATGCTGAAGAAGCCGGCTTCGCCGCAGTCGCTTCAAGACCAAGCGCGTCGCCGTCCTTCCCTTCAATGCGAAACATATTGCCGTTCACAATCACAGTGTAAGTCCCGCCGAGCGATTGCGTGATATAGGCTTGCTCGCCCGCTTGGAGGGTGACTTTCGTCCCCACCGGAACAACCGATGCCTCGACATCGCGCTTCAGCGTGATTGGTTCGTTGGTTTGCATATCGTCATAGCAATATAGCGGATGTTTACCATCCTGTCTCATCGCGCTTACGTTCGATAAACGTCCTTACGATGTCTGACTCGTTGAATCTCAATAAGCCCAGGCACTACTTCATAGATGATGCGATAATCTCCCACCCGAATCCGGTAGGCGTGTTCAGAGCCTGCAAGCTTCTCGGAACCGTGCGGGTAAGGATTGTTCGCCAATATTTCCACCGCGCTCAGTATCCGGCCCACAGTCGCTGGAGGCAGTTTGCGCAAATCCTTTTTAGTGGATTTTTTCCACTCAATTTGAAATGCCATCGCGTTTTAAACTCCGCTTGAATTCTTCATGAGAAACAGTCGGTTCATCGCGACGTTCAGCGATCACTGCCAAATCATCCAAGTCCTCCAGCAGCTTTTCATAATCTTCGATGGGCAGCACGACTGCGGTCTTCTTGCCCTTCTCATTCATTAAATATTGCAGATGAGCGCTCATGGCTTGAATCTAGGGTCTTGATGGAGAATTGTCGATAGCAGTCGGACAGTTCTATTCCGTGCTCACCGATTCATTCTTGCCCTCGACCGCGGCCAGGACCGCGTGCCACGACAAAATCGCGCATTTCACCCGCGCCGGAAACTTATGCACGCCGGCAAACACCGCCAGCTTGCCCAATCCGGCTTCATCGCCACGCCCGGTGGTGATGAGGTCGTGGATTTTTTCGAACAACGCCTTCACCTCGTCCTTGGTCTTGCCCTTCACGGCGGTGGTCAATAGCGAAGCCGACGCTTTGGAAATGCAGCAGCCGGAGCCGGTGAAGCTGATGTCTTCCACGATGTCGCCGTTCATTTTCAGGAAAATCGTGTAATTATCGCCGCAGAGCGGATTATGGCCTTCGCCCTTGCGGTTCGCGCCTTCGAGCGTGTGAAAATTGCGCGGACTCTTGCAATGGTCCAAAATCACCTGCTGATACAAATCATCCAGTTCGTCAGTCATTTTAATCGTAGGCAGATTTGAAATCTGCTGCATCGCCAATTTTCAATCGGCTGGCGTCAATGGAAACATCGAACATCCAACATTGAACGCTGAACATCGAATGGGGCAGAGCCGGCATTCTTTCGATGTTGGGTGTTCGATGTTCAACGTTCGATGTTTGTTTTCTCTCCAATCAACGGATTTTGCTCCAGCCGTTCCCAAACGATTTTATCCATCTCCTCGCGCGCGGGCGCGTAGCGGATGCGGTCAATGATTTCCCCGGCGAACGCATGGATCAACATGCGGCGCGCCGTTTCCAATCCAATGCCCCGGGCGCGCAGATAAAAAATGGACTCGTCATTCAACTGGCCCACCGTTGCGCCGTGCGTGCATTTCACGTCGTCCGCGTAAATCTCCAGTTGCGGCTTGGTGTCAATCGTCGCGGTTTCGGAGAGCAACAGATTTTTGTTTGTCTGCTTGGCGTCGGTTTTCTGCGCGTTGGGCTGGACCAAAATGCGCCCGTGAAAAACACCTTTCGATTGGCCGTCCAAAATGCCGTTGTAATATTCGTGGCTGTTGCAATGGGGCTTGGCGTGCTCGACCACCATATGATGGTCCGCAAGCTGCGTGTCGCGCGTGAGATAAAGCCCGTTCAAAATGCATTCCACGCCCTCATCCGCAAGGCTGGTGCGAATGTTATTGCGCGAAAGCCGCGCGCCCGTGGCGATGGAATGCGCGATAAAATTGCAATTGCGCCCGAGATGCGCGTAGATGCCCGCGATGTGAAACGCAGCCATGCTTTCGTCCTGGAATTTGCAATGCTCGACAATCGCATTTTCGCCGATCACCAATTCCTCGACCGCATTGGTAAAATATTCGCCATCCGCCGCGCTCACGTAGCTTTCAATCACCGTGAGCTGGCTTCCTTTTTCGGCGATGATCAAATTGCGCGGATGCGACGTCGCGCCGGGTTCCTTCGAAGTCGAAACGAAAAGCAGATGCACCGGGTCGGCCACTGTTTTTCCAGCGGGAACATGGATGAACGCGCCGTCCTGAAAAAATGCGGTGTTCAACGCCGTGAACGCGTTGTCCTGGACTTGCGCATGGCGTCCCAGATATTTCTCGATCAGCGCGGAATCGGTTTGTAGCGCGTCTGCAAGGCTGCCAATTTTGACGCCTTCGGGCTGCGGCAGGATGTTGGAAAACTCCTTCGCAAAATGGCCATTCACGAACACCAGCCGGCTTGCCTTGAGATTGCTGAAGGATTGATTTGCAAGCGTCGCCGGAGTCAGGCCGTTGCGCACGTATTCGAGCGAGGGCTTGAACGGCAGTTGCGCGATGGGCGCGACGTTCGTGAAGCGCCAGTCTTCGTCGTTGAGCGTCGGAAAGCCGAGTTCCGCAAAGCGCGTCATGGCGGCCTTGCGAATGGGAAAGACCCACGACGGTTGCCTGGATTCCAAATGGGCGCGTTCGAACTGTTCCCAATAAGGGTCGGTTTGGCGTGATTGATTCTGAATGGTTTGCGTCATACCTGTTTACCCGCCGTAGCTTTTCACCGAAGGCGGGCTGCGATGCCCTGAATACAAATGGTTGTGTATCGAGACAATACGAAAGCTATCATCCCATGTCCTGCGCCCCGACGCAAGCCCCCAGCATTCTGTTTGCAGTTTCGCCCGCGCAATTTTTTGTTTCCTTTCAACGTTCAAAACCGTCTAGCCAGTTAATGAGCCAACTTAGACTTTGGCTGCTGTTGCTGGCGATGTTGCCTGCGTCGCTGTCCCGTGCGCAGATGAAGTCGGAATCATTCGATTCGGACCCTCACTGGGAGGGGCAAAACAACCTTATTGCTCCAAGCAAAAACGCGAAGGTCACCCAGGATTTCGGCTATACCAACACTCATTTCGCCGCGCAAATGCCGGGCGAACTCGGCGGTACCGTCACGCGCGCGTTTGCGCCGGCTTTCTACGCCGAAAAAATCACTCCCAAAACGCTCAACGACAGATTTTCCGCCTCGGGCACTTTTGCGCTGACGCGCACCACCGCTTCCGCCGGTTTTTTCTTCGGCTGGTTCAACGCCACGCAACGGGGCGGTTCGCGCCCGGTCGGTTCGTTGGGCATGGACTTCGATTGTGAGAAACGCGGTGCGCGGCTCGCGGTCCGGCTCATCACCGGCCAAAACCAGAGTTGCGGCACGTTCATCACGCCTTTTGTTCCGGGCACGTATCGTCCCACGCCCATCCACAATGACGGCACGCGTTATCATTGGAAAATGAGCTACGAACCGGCAACGAACGGCGCGAAAGCGCATTTCGATTTTTCCATCACCAGCGATGCGGCCCAACACGAATTCTTTGAAGGCACGAATTTTCACGTCGAAGTGCCGGAAGAGTATTTAAAACAACATACCGTTTTGGATCGTTTCGGGTTGATGAACATCGGCCGGCCGGGCGGCCATGCGACGGTTTATTTTGGCAACCTTGTTTGCGACGGCAAAAAACTGGATTTTGCCGACGACCCACATTGGGATGGTTCCGGCAATCGTATGGTTTACGAGCCCGAAGAATCGAAAGGCGCGCATCGTTATGGATACAGCGCGAAGACGAGTTTTGCCGGTGGTTCGCCGGGCGAAATCGGCGGGACGGTCTGGCGCACGGAAAGTGATTTCGGCTGGTACGCCGATCGCGTTGGGCCGCTGAATCTCGACGGCAAACTTGAGGCGGAAGGCCGCCTGATGCTCGCGGTCGGCGCGCCGGATTCGGCTGTCGCGCTGGGCTGGTTCAACAGCCGTTCCGGTGGCGATGTCCCGGCGAACAAAACGAATTTTCTTGGAGTGATGATCACCGGACCCACACGCGTGGGACATTATTTTCTTCCGGCTTTTGCGAACGCGGAGGGACATCACACCAAGATCAAAAAAGGTCCCGTGGTCGTTCCCGGCAAACCTTACGAATGGAAAATCATCTTTGATCCGGCCGCCAATGATGGAAACGGCGCGATACAAGTGACGCTTGGCGATGAAACCGCTTCGTTGAACTTGAAACCCGGCCAGCTCAAGGAAGGCGCGCAGTTCGACCGTTTCGGCATCGTATCCGTCCCTCCCGGCGGTGGCCTGGTGAAGATTTACTTTGATGATTTGAGATATACGGTGGGAAGTTCGAAGCAGTGAAGGGAAGTGATCTCTACGCAACTGACGCTTGTGCGCCACCGAGGGCCGTTCAAATTCCGGTAGGTTTTGGAGTGCGGCAGTCCTCTGCCGCTTTGATCATGGCATCGGTCATCGTTTCGACAAGCATGTATCTGGTCTATGTAAACGCAAGCATTTCCTTTGGCTATTTTCATTTCGTCCATCATAATTCGGTTTTATGCCTGCCACGAAAACACCTTGGCCACATGCACCTGCTCACAAACTCTCACTTGGCGGAACTTTCTTTGTCACGGCAAGCACTTTGCATAAAAGCCACCATTTTCGCGGGGCGCGCCGGTTAGGCGTTCTGCATCGCGGATTGCTCGCTGTTGCTCAAGAATTTGGATGGCAACTGGAAGCGTGGGCTGTGTTTTCGAATCATTATCATTTTGTTGGCCATTCTCCTGCTGATAGGGCTGGTGCCTCCAATCTATCCGCCATGTTGAAAATGCTTCATGTAAAAGCAAGCTCTTGGGTGAACAAACTTGATGCCTCTCCAGGCCGACAAGTGTGGTTCAATTTCAGGGAAACGCGGCTCACCTATGAGAAGTCCTACTTTGCGCGTCTTAACTACACACATCAGAATGCGGTGAAGCACGGGCTTGTGCTCGTGGCCAATCAATATCAGTGGTGTTCTGCAGCCTGGTTCGAACGGACTGCATCACCGGCACAGGTGAAAAGCATTTACACTTTTAAAACGGACACAGTGCAGGTTGCGGATGATTATGCACCGTTGCTGGATTGACTGCCGGTTTTATGAAAAGCGGCAGAGGACTGCCGCACTCCAAAACCTGGCGGAAATTTGGCAACCCCCTTACTTGCCTGCCAAATTTTCTTTCGCGGCAGCCACGCAACGGGCGCAGATGGTCGGATGCGCGGGATCGCTGCCAACGTCCGTTTCCCAATGCCAGCAACGTTCGCATTTTTGGCCATCGGCTTTCGAAACATTGAAAGATTCCGCGTCATCTGAAATTTCCAATTTCAGATTTGAAACGTTCAACAATTCGCGGAGCAATTCTTCATCGCGATTCCTGGCTTGACCTTTTGGAATGACCATTTCGATTGTTGCATCGAGCGCCTTTCCGATCATTTTGGCCTGACGCGCCTTTTCCAATTCCGGCAACAGTTTTTCTCGCCAAAGCTTTAGCCAATCCCATTTTGCAATCTCGTCGGAGTCGAGTGCAAGCACGCCAGGTTTCAAGATGCTTTCGTGAACAGAGCCGGAAACCTTCGGCACAAATTCCCACGCTTCATCGGCGGTGAACGCCAAAATCGGCGAAAGCATCTGGCAAAGGCCGGTCACGAGCCGGTGCAACGCGGTTTGCGTCGAGCGGCGGCGATGGGAATTAACCGCGTCGGTGTAAAGCCGGTCTTTCACCACGTCGTGATAGATGGCCGACAACTCAACCGCAACAAACTGGCTGATCTTTTGGTAAACGACATGGAACTCGTATTTTTCGTACGCCTCTATAACCGCGGCTTCGAGTTTGGAAAATTCAGAAAGAATCCATCGGTCGAGCCCGGTGAGTTTGTCGTCAGGCACGGAATTTTTCGCGGGATCAAAATCGTAAAGATTGGAAAGCTGGTAGCGCAAGCAATTACGAATGCCGCGATAGGTTTCACTGACCTTGTTGATGCGCTCGTCGCTCACGACGATGTCGTTGCGATAATCCTGCGACGCGACCCAAAGCCGCACGACGTCCGCGCCGTATTTTTTCACATACGCTTCGGCGGTCTGCGGTTTTTCATAGCCGCCCTGCGCTTGTTTGCTTTTGGAAATTTTTTCACGATCGGCGTCCACCATAAAGCCGTGCGTCAAAACCGCCTTGAACGGCGCCGCATTGTTTCCGGCCAGCGAAAGCAGCAAGGACGATTGAAACCAGCCGCGATGCTGATCGGAACCTTCCAAATAAATATCGGCCTGCCAGGGCAACGCGGGTTGTTGCGTGTTGCGGGTTGCGTGTTGCAACTCGGGACGGCGCATCAAAACGGCGCGGGACGAACTGCCGGAATCAATCCAGACGTCCAAAGTGTCGTTGGATTTGGAAACAGGTTCTGCGCCGGTCCAGTTGGCCGGTTTGACCAATGACCACAATTCAGCGGCGGATTTTTCGAACCAGATGTTCGAGCCGTGTTTTTCAAAAAGCTCGGCAACATTCCTGATGATTGCGGACGCATTTGCCCTGTCGGTTTCTGGATTAGGCAATGGATTGCCTGACGCATCATAGAAAAATGGGATGGGCACGCCCCAGGAACGCTGGCGCGAGATGACCCAATCGGGACGCGATTCCACTGCGCCGCGGATGCGATTTTTTCCCCAATCGGGAATCCAGTGGACGGTGTCAATGACGCTCAATGCTTCCTCCCTAAATGTAGGAGACGAGGAGACGAGGCTCTGATTTTTTTCTGCAGAACCCTTTTGTGCAGAAGCATTCGAGAGCCTCCTTACGTCGGCTCCTACATCATTTACGACGTGATCAATCTTGATAAACCACTGGTCCATCGCGCGGAAGATGATGGGCGTTTTGCTGCGCCAACAGAACGGATAGCTGTGATGATAATTTTCCTGGTGCAACAAGGCATGGCGCAATCGTAGTTCGTGCAGTACGGCTTCGTTGGCGTCGCTTTTGCCGTGCTTTTCCAAAATGGATTTGCCGATCATCTCGACGGGCATCTGCTGTTCGCGCGGCAAATCGTTCGTGTAAGCGAACGCGCCGTCGTCATCCACAGGCGAATAGATGGGCAAATTATTTTGGCGTCCCAAATTATAGTCGTCCAAACCGTGACCCGGCGCGATGTGAACAAAACCCGTGCCGGTGTCGTTTGTGACAAAGCTGTCGCCGGCGAAAAGTTTTCCGGTGCGATTGCAGAAAGGATGTTGATATTGCAGCTTCGCGAGTTCGGTGATGTCGAACGGCGTTTCTTGGTAATTCGTCCAGCCGCATTTTTCGGCAACTGTGGGCAGCAAGCCGCGAAACAAAATAAATTTTTCGTCACCGACGGCGACCTGCACGTATTGAAAAGTGGAATTGTAAGCAACGGCAAGGTTCGCGGGCAGCGTCCAAGGCGTGGTGGTCCAGATGACGATGAAAGTTTTTTCGCGGCCAACCACCGGAAATTTTACATAAATGCTCTGGCTGACGTGGTCGTGATATTCGACTTCGGCCTCGGCAAGCGCGGTGCGGCAGGGGATGCTCCAGTAAACCGGCTTTTTACCGCGATAAACGAAACCTTTCTCGACGATGTCCGCGAACAAACGCAATTCGTCGGCCTCGTATTCCTTGTTCAGCGTGAGGTAAGGATTATCCCAATCGCCAAGGACGCCGAGGCGTTTGAATTGCGTGCGCTGATGATCAATGTATTTGCGCGCGTAAGCGTCACAGGCCTTGCGGATGGTCGCGGGGTCGAATTTCCCGGCGTCCGCGTTTGCACCCGAGGCGGGCGCGCTCCCCTTTCGCATTTCCTGGCTGACCTTGAATTCGATGGGCAGGCCGTGGCAATCCCAGCCGGGAACGTAAGGCGCGCTTTTGCCGCGCAATGTGTGATACTTGACGATGATGTCCTTGAGAATTTTGTTCAGCGCGGTGCCGATGTGGACATCGCCATTGGCGAACGGCGGGCCATCGTGCAGCACAAATTTCTCGGCATTAGCGCGCGCGGCCTGGATTTTTTGATACAACTGCGCGGACTCCCATTGCGCAAGGCGTTGGGGTTCGCGCGTGACGAGATCGGCCTTCATGGGAAAGCCGGTCTGTGGCAGATTCAATGTATTCTTGTAATCCATGTCCCGGTTCAGGAACGCGTAATGTACCGGCAGGTCAAAAAGGTGTCAACGCGCTGGCGCGCAAACACCCAAGTACCCAATGACGAAGCACCCAAAGAAATCCCAAGCACGAAATCTTGAACGAGAGAATGTTCAGAATACAAAACGATCTCAAATCCGATTTTTTTGAGGTTCTGATCATTCTGTAAATTCTGTCAAAAAATTGGGTGATAGAACTTCTTTAGCGAGGGGGTTTTGGGAATTGGGATTTGAGATTTTCTTTGGGTGTTTGGGTACTTGGGTCTTTGGGTATTTGTTCTCACATCCGTTTGAGTAATTGCACGGTCCTGTGCTAAATTAAATCATATGAGAGACAAGTTGGTGGTGGTGGCTGACCTGGGCCACCTGAAAGCTTACCGGGTGGAATATGACGAACTGAGCAGCCATCCGAAGCTCGACCTGATCGCAAACATGGCCACCGAAGAAGCCGACGGGAGAATTTCCGACAAATTGACCGACCAAGCAGGCCGTTTCATTGGCGGGCGCCAACTTCAACACAAGGTTCGCGCCGCAGGTGAACGGCACAACATGGAGTTGGAATTCGAACGTCGCGCGGTAGGACAACTGGCCAAAAACATCAATCACATCATCAAACGCGCCAACAACGGCGAACCGGTTTATTTTGCGGCCCACAAGGAAATCAATCATCAAATTCTCGATCACTTGGATCCAACCGTCCGCGCGCGCATCAAAAAAATCGTGCCGGAAGATTTGGTAAAGGTGAGCGCCCAAAAACTTTTGGAACACTTTTAAAAAGCACCAAACTCTCCAGCATCCAAGCTCCAGAGAAGCTCCAATATTCAAGCATCAATCATTCAGAGCCCATCGCAAACCCAACGCTTTTTTGGAATTTGATGCTTGATGATTCTCTGGTGCTTGGAGCTTGGAATTTGGAATTTATTGTGCTGATTGGGTATTTGGGT
>Ga0070739_10007735_pt1 | contig 11260 bp, 6 predicted proteins | sample Coa_R1_7_FD_66445 | JGI IMG/M metagenome (GOLD analysis project Ga0070739, IMG submission 66445) | Surface soil microbial communities from Centralia Pennsylvania, which are recovering from an underground coalmine fire - Coalmine... | ecosystem: Environmental > Terrestrial > Soil > Unclassified ... | reverse complement strand
AACTATACGTTCATCAGCCGAGTCAACGGTCATCCAGGCGCCGGTCTCGGGATCAATCTGACCCCGGGCGCCGATGCCTTGAAAACGGCGCAGGCGGTAAAGGCAACCGTCGCAAGGCTCTCGCAAAACATGCCCGCAGGCTATGAATATGCATTCGCCTACGACACGACCGACTTCATCAAGCTCTCGATCAACGAAGTCGTGAAGACGCTGATCGAGGCCATGTTCCTCGTCATTTTCGTAATGTTCGTGTTCCTGCAGAGCTGGCGAACCACGATCGTTCCTGCAGTTGCCATTCCCGTCGTCTTGCTTGGAACGTTCGGCGTGCTGGCGGCAATCGGCTTTTCCATCAACACCATGACGTTGTTCGGTCTCGTACTTGCGGTTGGGCTCCTCGTCGACGACGCCATCGTGGTCGTCGAAAACATCGAGCGAATCTTGGAAGAAGAACCCGAGCTCTCGGTCCGCGAGGCGACGATCCAGTCGATGGACCAGATACAAATGGCTTTGATCGCCATCGCGCTGGTGCTCTCGGCGGTCTTCCTTCCAATGGTCTTTTTTGGTGGATCGACCGGCGTCATCTATCGACAGTTCTCGGCCACAATCGTCGCCGCGATGGCTCTCTCGGTCTTCATCGCGCTTACCTTGAGTCCCTCGCTTGCGGCGAGCGTTCTACGGCGCAAACATGGGAGCGTTGATGAAAGCTGGCTGGGCCGTCGCGCGCCCGCCGTCGCTCACCGCATCGAGTGGGGTCGGAACAAATTCAACAACGGCTTCGAACGTCTGATTAACTGGTACACCACGCGTGTATCCTTCGTTGTCGATCGCAAATGGTTGTTCCTTGCCATTTATGCCGTCGTTGCGGTCATTCTTTATTTGCTGTTCCAGCGTTTGCCGACTGGCTTCATTCCAACCGAAGACCAGGGCGCAATCACCGTCCAATACCGCTTGCCGCCTGGCGCCACCATCGGCAGGACGCGTCAAATACAATTGGCCGTCGAAAACTATTTCCTCAATGGTCCAGAGAAGAAAAACGTCGGGCAGTATTTCACCGTTGCCGGCGGCGGTCAGGGTCTTAGCGGTCAGAACACTGGCCAGGCGTTCATCAGCCTTGCTGATTACAGCAAGCGCAAGGGTAGCCAGAACAGCGCGGACGCGATCGTACAGCGTGCCACTGCAGCATTTCGCCACTTCCGCGATGCGCAGGTCTTCGTTCTTATACCGCCATCAATCCGTGGACTGGGCCAAGCAAGTGGCTTCACCATGGAACTCGAAAACACCGGTGGAATGCCGCAACAGCAGTTCGCGCAGGTGCGCGACAAGCTCGTTGCCGCCGCCAATGCCGATCCGAACCTCGCACAGGTCCGCCTAAGCCAGCTTCCCGACACGGCAACGCTTCAAGTCAATGTCGATCAGCAGACGCTTGCCGCGCTTGGCATCAGCACCGGCGATGTCAACTCGACTCTGTCGGCCGCATGGGGCGGTATTTACGTCAATGACTTCATCGATCGTGGTCGCGTGAAACGCGTCTACGTCGAGGGTGACGCACCCTATCGTGCGTCACCATCGGACATCAGCCAGTGGGCCGTTCGCAACAATCAGGGCGGAATGACGCCGTTTGACGCGTTCGCAACCACGAGCTGGAGCGTTGCCCCGGTAAGTCTGTACCGATTCAACGGCATCCAGGCCTATGAATATCAAGGCAACCCCGCGCCCGGGCAAAGCTCCGGACAGGCGATGAACGAAATCACGAAAGTCGCATCGCGCTTTCCGGGCGTAAGTGTCGACTGGTCCGGCCAATCATACCAGCAGCGGATCTCGTCCGGTCAAGCACCGGTACTTTATGTCCTATCGCTGATCGTCGTGTTCCTGTGCCTTGCGGCGCTTTACGAGAGCTGGTCAATCCCAGTTGCGGTGCTGCTTGTCGTTCCGCTCGGTCTCGTCGGCGCCGTCTTTGCGGTCACGCTTCGCGGGTTTGAGAATGACGTCTATCTTCAGGTCGGCCTGATCACCACAATGGGCTTAACGGCGAAGAACGCAATCCTGATGGTTGAATTCGCGGAACGTGCCGAAAAGGAGGGCAAGCGCGTGATCGACGCGGCGATCGAAGCGGCTCGCATCCGACTTCGCCCGATCCTCATGACCAGCTTCGCATTCATCTTCGGTGTGCTTCCACTTGCGGTTGCGACGGGTGCAGGAGCAAACAGCCGGATGGAAATCGGTACTGCGGTCATTGGCGGCATGTTGACTGCAACCATTCTCGCCGTGTTCTACATACCCCTCTTCTTTGTCCTCGTTCGACGCTCGGTCCGTGACGGCATGACGGCTATTCGCCGGCGACTTCCGGGCAGAAAGGAGGCCCGCGCATGAAACGGGCCGCAGCGCTTTTGGCGCTTCTCGCGAGCGCCTGCTCGACGATGGAACCCAAGTACGTCCGGCCCGAACCAGCGATCCCTTCGTCGTGGCCCGTCGGGGACCCCTATCTCGCGCAGGCCGAAGTTGGGCTCCCCGTACTTACCTACCAGCAAATTTTCCAGGACGAGCGCCTGCGGCAATTGGTCGCCACCGCGCTCGCGAATAATCGCAACCTGATGACCGCCGCCGCGAACATTGCTGCGGCGCGTGAGCAATATAACATCCAGCGCGCACAACTGCTGCCAACCGTCAATGCCTCGGCCGGCGCGACCGTCTCCGGGAATGGCCACGGCGACACGTCCGCGCAATATAATGCGGGCGTCAACGTGCCGAGCTTCGAGATCGATCTGTTCGGACGGATCCGCTCGCTAACGCATGCACAACTCGCGCGATTCCTCGCGACCGAAGCCGGCGCTCGAGAGACGCGACTGACGTTGGTTGCCGACGTCGCGACCGCCTGGCTCAATTATGCGTCGGATTCGAGCCTTCGACTTATTGCCCAGCAAACAGCAGCGGCGGCGCAAAGAAGTGTCGAACTCACCCGTCTGCGGCTCGAAGGAGGAATTGCTCCTAGGACGGACCTCGAACAAGCGGTGCAGATCTTGTCCACGGCGCAGGCGGACCTCGCACGCCAGCGAACGCTTGTTGCTCAGGATCTCAACGCACTTCAATTGCTGGTCGGAACGCCCGTCGACCCGCGACTGCTTTCAGGGTCGATCGACGATGCTTTCGGGAAGATCGTTCCCGTTCCTGCCGGGCTCGACTCCTATGTTCTTTTGCGCCGCCCAGACGTTCTTCAGGCAGAATATCAGTTGCGCGCGGCGAACGCGCAGATCGGCGCGGCGCGTGCCGCTTTATTCCCTCGGATTACATTGACCGGGCTCCTCGGCTTTGCAAGCAGCGCACTCGCAAGACTCTTCACCGCCGGCGCGTTCGGCTGGAGCGCCGGGGCTGACGCAAGCTACACGATTTTTCAGGGGGGCGCTGGACACGCAAATGTTCGGCTCAGCGAAGCCGACCGAAACGCCGCGATCGCCACCTACCAAGGAACGATCCAAACGGCGTTCCGGGAAGTTTCGGATGCACTTGCCCGACGAGGCACCCTCAATGATGAGATTGGTGCTCGAGAGCGGCAGGTCGCGGCCACGGCCGACACGTACATGCTGACCGAGGACCGCTACCGCGCCGGTATCGATCCCTATCTAAACGTTCTTAGTGCGCAGCAATCCTACTACAGCGCGCAGCAGGCGATGGTGCAAGTGAAGCTCACGGCCGCTGAGAACCTGGTAACGACCTACGAGACAATTGGCGGGGACGCGCTCCTTGCCGGAACTCCCGTTTGCACAAATCTGCCGGGTGACACCTCGAGCGCGCCAACGTCGCCCTTCTGCAAGGCTGCTTAGAGCAGTCCCACGGCGTCTATCGCGCGCTTGGACGCTCGTCGGCGAGAAGTGCAAGCAGCGCGAAGCTCGCGAGCCAATGTTCGCCCATGTAATCGCCCGCGATATGGGGCAGCGCTGCCGAAAGATGTTCATCGGCGGCCTGTTCAGCGGCAGCCCGAGCAGCGCTCGGCAGAAGCGGGGCAATGCTGCGCCAGCACCAGGCACGACTGAGATTAAGACCGTCGAGATGCGCAATCTTGCCGTCCGAACGGTCGCTGACTACCGCACATTCGAAGAGGCTCGCGGGTTGGCGTTCCGAGACGCTCGGAAGGAAATGCCCGAACCATGCCGGGAACTCGCTGCTGTGTGTTCGGGCCATGCACAAGGCTTCGGTGAGCGCCGACGAAAGAAACTCGTCGCCCGCCGGCTCCCAGGCTTGGCAATCACGGTCGGCCGCAAACCAGTGAAGGGCTCGCGTTCGAATCTGCTGGGCAAGCGGTTGGTCAAATTCCTGCGCCCAGTCCAACGACAAAATTAACGCGAAGCTCGTGTTGAAGTGCGTCCCAACGCGTATCGGGTAGGTCAGCATGTCGAGATAGTTACGCAGGCGCTGCGCAAATGCGCGCGCCAACGGCTCGAGCTCGCTCGCCCAAGGCTTGTCATGGCGAGCAGCTTCGAGGTGAAGCTCGAGCAGCCACGCCCAGCCATAAGGCCGTTCGAAGCCGCGGCTAAAGGGCCGATCGAGATAGGCGAGCTCACCAGCAATCTTGTCGCGCGTGAAGCTTGCATCCGCGAGTGCGCGGATCTCCGTTGCTTCAGGAAATTGCGGGAACAGTCTCTCAAGAGTGAGAAGCGTCCACCATCCATGAACGCAGCTATGCCAGTCGAAGCTGCCAAAGAAGATCGGGTGCAATTCGCGTGGCGAGCGAGCGTCCTCCCTGCTCGCAAGAACATGATCAAGCTTGTGTGGATATTCCCTCGTGACATGCGCCAAAGCAATTTGCGCCATGCGTGAGCCGAGGCCGCTTTCGAGGATGTTCACCGATGAAATCCTGCGAAATAGAGGATCAGGATATTGGCAACCAGCAGCGGGATCGCGGTTGCGACCTGTGCCCTGATCACTGAATATTGGCTATCGAGCTCGAGTAGCGCTGCGGGGACAATGTTGAAGTTAGCTGCCATTGGGGTGAGGAGCGTGCCACAAAAACCCGCGAGCATTCCAACGGCTCCAACCACCGCGGCATTGCCGCCGTCCGAATGGATGAGAATGGGTACTCCAACAGCTGCCGCCATCACTGGAAATGCGGCGAAGGCATTTCCCATAATGATCGTGAAGATGACCATCCCGAGCGCGTAAAGCAGTACTGCCATCACGATGCTTCCGTGCGGGATGATCGAACCGACCATTGCACCAATCATACCGCCAAGCCCCGCGGCGGCGAAGATGACGCCGAGCGAGGCGAGCATCTGCGGAAGAACAATCGCCCAGCCAATCGAATTTGCAAGGCGGCTGCCTTCGTCGACCGCGGTGAGTGGCGGAGGCCCAAACCAGCCATAGCAGATGATTAACGAGAGGATCACGCCGACCCCAAGCAGTACCAGCGTCACTGCCTTGGGATCGATGATGCCGAAGGCCTTGAGCGGCGTATACGTGAATAGGAGTGTCCCGACGAATGCCGTGACTGGAATGACGAGAGCCGGCACGAAGAGCATGTTGCCATAGCGATCTGAAAGCTGTTCACGCTCATTGATCTGCGTGCTCTCGCCCGAGCCCCGACCAAGCAGCCCGGTGCCGGCAACAGCGACGATGAGAAGCACGAGGACGCCATTGGCGAGATCGCCGATCAAATCGCCGAACCAGAAGCTCAGTGAAAGGAGAGCCCAGAACAAGGCATTGCCCCACCGCTTCCGATTGGCTCCGTCACGCGCGCTGCCAACAGCGAAGCTCGCGAAGACGAGACCGCCAAGGGCGTATACCCAATGGAGATTGATCATCGGCCGCGTCCCATTTTCCGGTCAAGGTGTAGGAGTCGCGTACTGTGGATAATGAAGGCGCATACAGCGCTTGGAATTGCCCAGACGGAGAGTTCGAAGGGTGTGAGATTGATACCAAAGCTTGCGAGCGAACTTTGGATCAAGAGGATTGATGCGACCGCAAGGAAGATATCTTCGCCGAAGAATACGCCGACATTGTCGGTTGCAGCAGACATCGACTTCACGTGATTGGCGGTCGCCTCATCGAGTTCGCCGTGCTGCTTCTCGGCCGCCGCAAGCGCCATCGGCGCAACAAGCGGTCGAACGGTTTGCGCATGACCAGCAACCGAGGTCAGTCCCAAGGCGGAAAGGATCTGGCGAAAGCCGAGGTAGAAGATGAGCAGGCGACCCGTCGTTGCGCCGCGCATGTTTGCAACGATCGTGCGTGCTCGTTGCTGAAGCCCGTAGCGTTCGAGCAATCCGATGACCGGCAGGATGATGTAGATAAGCGAGACATATCGGTTCTCGTTGAAACCATGCCCCAAGGTCGCGAGCACCTTGAGGAACGGCATTCGCCCCAGGAGGCCGGTTACGATTGCTGCAACAGCGACGACCAGCAGCGGATTAAAGCGGAGCGCGAACCCGGCAACCACCAGCGCGATCCCAAGCAACGGCCAATAATCGATCAAGCCTCTTTCCTCCCAAAGCCGCCGCCTCCAGGCGTCTCGATCACGAACCGATCGCCGGCCTGCGCCTGCGCATAAGCGGTTGCGCTAAGCATTTCGACGGTACCATCCGCGCGCTCGATCCAGTTGCGCCCCGCCAAGCCGTCGGCTCCGCCGTCAATTCCCCGTGGCGGCACGCGGCGCCTGTTAGCGAGAATATTCGCGCGCATTGGCTCGAGGAAAGTAACCGACCGAACCACGCCGTCACCGCCCCGGTAACGCCCTGCGCCGCCCGAGCCGCGCCGGATTGCAAACTGATCGAGCCGCACCGGCAGCCGCGTTTCGAGAATTTCCGGGTCGGTCAATCGACTGTTCGTCATGTGGGTTTGAACGGCGCTTGTCCCGTCATGATCTGGACCGGCGCCCGAACCACCGGCAATTGTCTCGTAATATTGATAGCGCTCGTTACCGAAGGTGAAATTGTTCATCGTGCCCTGGCTCGGCGCGAGTTTTCGTGTCGCTGCAAACAACGTGTCGGTGACGACCTGGCTTGTCTCGACATTGCCGGCAACGACCGCCGCCGGATATTCGGGATTGAGCATAGATCCCTTGGGCACGACGAGCCGGATTGGTCGAAGACAGCCGTCATTCATCGGAATTGCGTCGTCGATCAACGTTCGAACGACGTAAAGAGAAGCCGCCCGAACAATTGAGAAAGGGGCGTTGAAATTGTCGGCGAGCTGCCGACTTGTACCAGTGAAGTCGAACGTCGCGGCGCGATTTTGCTTATCGATGACAATGCGTACGCGGACGTGAGCGCCATTGTCCATTTCGTAGTCGAATTCACCATCATTCAGCCGTCGCAGCAGACGGCGAACCGATTCCTCGGCATTGGCAAGGACGTGGCTCATATACGCCTCGACAACGTCGGCCCCATAGTCGCGCGCGGTGTTCTTCAACACCTCGGCGCCCCGAACACATGCCGCAAGCTGGGCTCTCAGGTCCGAAATGTTCCGATCGGGATTTCGCGCCGGCCATTTCCCCGAAGCGAGGAGTTCGCGTATTTCCTTCTCACGAAATCGCTCGTCCTCGACCAGCAGAAAATTATCGATAAGGATGCCCTCTTCCTCGATCGTGCTGCTGTCGGGCGGCATCGAACCCGGAGCGATTCCGCCGATGTCCGCATGGTGCCCTCGCGCGGCGACGAAAGCCGACGGGTCGGGTTCATCGCCATAAAAGATGGGGACAATGACCGTGATGTCGGGAAGATGCGTGCCGCCGGCATAGGGATCGTTCAGCACATAGGCGTCACCGCGCCGGATACCTCGGCCGTCCCTTCCCTGCCCGCGTTTGTCGATGATCTGTGCAATGCTCTCGCCCATTGAACCAAGGTGCACCGGAATGTGCGGCGCATTGGCGATGAGAGCGCCGCGGGCATCGAAGATTGCGCAGGAAAAATCGAGCCGCTCTTTGATGTTGATGCTGGTTGCGGTCGATTGGAGAGCAACTCCCATCTCCTCGGCGATCGCCATGAAGAGATTGTTGAATATTTCGAGCCGCACCGGATCGACGTGCGTGCCGATTGCTGCGGCGCGTTCGAGTGGAACGATGCGGGTGAGAATGAGCGTTCCGTCTCTCGCCCGTTCGGCATGCCAGCCAGTTTCAACAACAATCGTCGAGGTTGGTTCAAAGATGAGGTGTGGACCATCGAATGCTTCGGAAGTGCTCTCGTCAAGAACCGAGCCGGCAGGTACGTCCGACGTTCCAACCGCTTCCACGATGAGAGCATCGATGATCACCTCGGCGCTTTCGTCCCAATAGCCAAAGCGGGCTCGGTGAAGCTCCGCGAACTCGTCCGCCATCGCCACGGCGCTCAAGAGCCTGACTTCGACCGTTGTGTCGCTTCCCGCCGTTCTAAGGCGCGCTCGCCGATGGATTTGAACGCGCTCATCGCTTAGCCCCTGTTCTCTCAATGCCTCGCGCGCTCGGCTTTCAAGCGCCACTAGCGCTTCGCTGAAATCGTCATGGAGTGGCTTCAACCAGCTCGTCTCCCGGATGGCCTTCAAATCAGCGATGCCAATGCCAAAAGCCGAAAGCACCCCCGCGAGTGGATGGATGAGGATCCGCTCGATCCCCAGGGCATCCGCCACCGCGCAGGCATGCTGTCCCCCAGCGCCGCCGAAGCATGCGAGCGTATAGCGCGTCACGTCATGCCCTCGTGCGATGGAGATCTTCCTTATTGCCGCAGCCATGTTGTCGACGGCTATCTCGAGAAAGCCTTGCGCAATTTCATCGCAAGTTCTGGCGCCCCCAAGCTGATCGGCAACCTCCTGCAGGCGACGCGCTGCAGCGTCACGATCAAGCGGCTGATCACCACGAGGCCCAAAGACAGCGGGGAATTGCGCGGGGTCAATACGCCCAAGGAACAGATTGCAATCGGTCACCGTCAACGGGCCGCCTCTACGATAACAGGCAGGCCCAGGATTTGCGCCGGCACTTTCGGGTCCGACCCGGAAACGCATGCCATCGAAGCTGCAGATGGAGCCGCCGCCCGCGGCAACCGTGTGGATCTGCATCATCGGCGCCCGGATCCGAACACCAGCGACGAGGCTCTCATCGGAAAGCTCGAAGGTTCCCGCGTAATGCGAGACGTCGGTCGACGTTCCGCCCATGTCGAAGCCGATCAGCCGATCGCTGCCATGCGCCTCGCTCGCGGCAACCATTCCAACGACACCCCCTGCAGGGCCCGAAAGAATTGCATCCTTGCCACGAAAGGCTGCGGCCTCGGCGAGACCGCCGTTCGACTGCATGAAGTGAAGATCTGAATGTTTGGGCAAACCTGCCGAAACCTTGTCGACATAGCGCCGCAACACGGGCGACAGATAGGCGTCGACGACCGTGGTGTCACCGCGGCCGACGAGCTTGATGAGGGGTGCGACGTCATGGCTTGCCGATATTTGGGAGAAGCCAAGTTCACGCGCGATGCGGGCTAAACGGGCTTCGTGCTCGGTGAACTTCCAGCCGTGCAGCAATATGATCGCAAGCGCGTCGATCCCTTCGTCCTTCACCGACTTCAGCAATGATCGCGCTTCGATTTCGTCGAGCGGCACGAGCACATTGCCATCGACAGCAACGCGCTCGCCGATCTCGATCACGCGCTCGTAGAGCATCGTCGGCAGCAGGATGTGACGCGCGAATATGTCCGGCCGAGCCTGATATCCAATCCTCAGCGCGTCGCCGAAACCGCGCGTGATCGCAAGCGCAACACGTTCACCCTTGCGCTCAAGAAGAGCATTGGTCGCAACCGTCGTCCCCATGCGAACCTCGGCGACGCTTCCACCTTCCTCGTTGAGGACTCGGCGGATTGCCTCGAGCGCGGCATCCTCATACTCGCCCTCATTCTCGGAAAGCAGCTTTTCGACCCTCAGGCGGCCGTCGGACGCGCGCGCGACAACGTCGGTGAAGGTTCCCCCCCGATCAACGGCAAAGCTCCAGCTCAATGTCATGTTGGACCTCTAGGGCTTTTCAGCACGCAGCTGCACCCCCTAAGGAAGGACCATGGCTGTTCTGGTCACGGGGGCTGCTGGGTTCATTGGCGCGGCGACGTCGCGCGCCTTGCTCGAACGCGGCGATGAAGTAATCGGCATCGACAACCTCAACGACTATTACGACCCTGCCCTGAAGCGAGCGCGCCTGGATGAGCTTGGACGGTCCCATGCAAAACGTTTTGCGTTCATCCAGCTCGACTTTGCCGATTGGCAAGGTCTCAACGACAGCCTTGCCGGGACCACGATAGACGGAATCGTTCACCTCGGCGCCCAGGCGGGCGTCCGCTACAGCATCCAAAATCCGCATGCCTATGTGCACTCGAACCTCGTCGGGCACTGCAACATGCTCGAACTTGCTCGAGCCCGGCGGAAGCACATGGTCTATGCATCATCCTCGTCGGTTTATGGCGGCAACAAGCAATTGCCGTTCAGGGTCGAGGACCGCGTCGATCACCCGCTTTCCTTGTATGCGGCAACGAAGAAGGCCGACGAGCTCCTCAGCGAAAGTTACGCCAACCTCTACCGGATGGAGCTCACGGGTCTGCGATTCTTCACTGTCTACGGCCCGTGGGGACGTCCCGACATGGCGATGTGGATCTTTGTGCGGGCACTTTACGCGGGGGAACCACTGCCGCTGTTCAACGGCGGTGCGATGCGCCGCGACTTCACCTATATCGACGATGTCGTTGACGGTATCGTCGCCTGCCTTGACGCACCGCCAAGAGACGACGGAATGCCGAAGCCCGGCGGGAGCACTGCTCCACACGCCGTGTACAACATCGGAAACAGCCGCAGTGAGAATCTGATGCGCCTTGTTGCGTTGCTCGAGGAGGCGACAGGCAGGAAGGCCTTGCTGGAACCGAGGCCCATGGAGCCGAGCGATGTGCCCGAGACGTTCGCCGACATTAGCGCGATTGCGCGCGATCATGGCTTCCAGCCAAGAACCAGCCTTGACGAAGGTGTCCCCCGGTTCGTCAGTTGGTACCGCGATTATCATGGACTGAAATGAGCCTTCCGCCAATTCTTCGCAACCTGCGGATTCCCGTGATCGGCTCGCCGATGTTCATTGTTTCCAATCCGAAACTCGTCATTGCGCAATGCACGAGTGGCATTGTCGGCAGTTTCCCCGCGCTGAATGCGCGTCCCGCCGCATTGGTCGACGAGTGGTTGCACGAGATCACCGAGACGCTGGCATCCTGGAACTCCACGAACCCCGAGCGGCCGGCCGCTCCTTATGCCGTGAACCAGATCGTTCACCGCTCGAATGACCGCTTCG
>Ga0070739_10007730_pt1 | contig 11265 bp, 16 predicted proteins | sample Coa_R1_7_FD_66445 | JGI IMG/M metagenome (GOLD analysis project Ga0070739, IMG submission 66445) | Surface soil microbial communities from Centralia Pennsylvania, which are recovering from an underground coalmine fire - Coalmine... | ecosystem: Environmental > Terrestrial > Soil > Unclassified ... | reverse complement strand
CGACGAGAGGCTTCGTATACTCGGCGCACCACTTGCCCTCGCCGTCAGGCGAACAGGTGGTCACGATGCCCAACTCGGCCGCACCCCGATCGGCGGCCTTCTCGCCGTTCACGATGAAGATCTCATCCGCAGTGGCGAGCGTGTTCAGGCGATAGAGAATGGGGTGCTTGCCCGCCTTCTTCCGCGCGACCCAACCGCCGTTCGAGGAGAGCGCGTACTGGCGAAAGGTCTTGTCATTCTGCTTATCAATGAAACGAACCTTGACGTAGGCGAAGCGGCCATCCGCCTCGAAGTACGGGTAGGTCGCGCTGTGCGTCCAGCCATGCTCGGCTTCGACCTTCTCGATCCGCCTACGCAGGTACTCGTGCTGCCAGCCAGACAAGCCCCACTTCATCTCCGGTTCCGGTTCGATGGGGCGCGGGTCCGGCCTGCCGACGATGCGGCGCACCTCGCGCGCGGCGTCGTGAAAGTCGGAGCCCGAGAGCGCCATCTCCAGGTCGTAGACCGACCCGCCGCGTCCACACTGGCTGTGGCAGATCCACAGGCCGGTCTCCGCGTTGACCGAGAAGTTGGGATCCTTGCCTTTGTGGATTGGACACCCCGCCCGCCACTCGTTGCCGCGCTGCTCGAGGCCCGGCATGCGGACGCGGTAGTACTCAGAGACCTCCGGCGGCGTCAGGTCGCCATGGGAATAAACCGCCGCGCTCACGGCTTCTCCTTCACGACCTCGCGGATGGCGCCACGTTGGACGCGCATCATCACGAGCATGGTGGTCTCAACCTCCGGGTCATCCCGGCGGCGATCCGGATCGGCCAGGCGCAGCAGGTGGTCGATGATCTTCTGCGTGGTGGCGCTCGTCGTCCCGCGTTTGGGCGCACGAATCCTCTTCTGTTTCACGTTGGGGGTTTCCTCGACGGCTGCGGCTTCCGGGAACCGCGCACAACGGACGCTGGCGCGTCCTGTGCGCGGGGAAGCGGCGCGATTATGCCGTCAAGATGGGAAGGGCAGAATGGGGAACCGCCGCTACTCCATTTACTCCATTAAGGACGGCGGCGAAAACCGAGCACGAGGAATCAGTGAGTTACGTGGCCAAGAATCAACGCCTTGAACGCATAAGTCTTTTGTTTACAAACGGCGTTTAATTTCCCAAGCTGGACGTCGCGGGTTCGAGTCCCGTCTCCCGCTCCAAATCCCTCTTTGTCCGGACCGGACACATAGGTAACAGATTGTTCCTAAGACATAGGTAACACTTTTGGCCCGAAGGGATTGGGCAGGGGCTGCAAAGTTTTCTCCTCCAGATCGACCTAGCCGAGATCGTAATCCATGAAGCTGACGAGCCAGATGCCGTCGTCGACTTCCTTGACCCCGACGGCTTGTCCAGCCAAACAAGTGCTTAAGTTGATCTTGTTGCGGTAGAGACATAGGCGGCCGCCGTTGGTGACGACGACGGTTTTGTCGTGGAACGGATAGCTGAGTTCCTGCAGACCTTGATACGGGCGGCAGGAAGAAGAATAGAGCTCGGCGGGACATTTCATATCGAGCGCTTCGTGCGGCCGCTCGTTGTTGAACTCCTCTAAGAAGGCGTCGAACTTGGCTTGCTGCTGCAGCAGATTGGCGCCGGCAGGACGAGTGGCTTCTTTTTTCAGCGTGAGATGCATGCGCTCGTGGCGGCCGTTCTGCTGGGGATGACCGGGTTTGATGCGCTCGAATGGTGATGCCGAGCCGCAGCCACCACACCGAGAGCCTGGAAAGATTGAACAACCCGTTGGGTGATGCAAAGGGCACACCGTTATCGGAACGGATCGCCTGAGGTAAACCTTTTTCCTTGAAAAGGCGCTCGAAAGCAGTAAAAGCTAACTGTTGCTGATTGGATTCCATGGCTTCGCACAGCAGCAGATAACGCGAAGCATGATCGGTGACGGTGAGCGGATAACAGTAGCGCTGGTTGCCGAGTTTGAACTCGCCCTTATAATCAGCACACCACAGGGCGTTCGGGCTGGCGCCCGAACTGAGAGGTGTGCCTTCGGCGCATGTGCGCGATCGGGTGGCGCGAGTCACCTGTCCATGCCGATCCAGGATGGCGTGGATGGTGCTGCGAGCTGGGATTTTGACTTCGCTCGGCAATCGTCTAAGGAGGCGCTCCCGGATCTTGCGGGCGCCCCATTGCGGTTTCTCGCGTTTGGCAGCTACGATGGCGGCTTCGATCTGCGCGGGCAGTTGGTTGGCATAGCGGTGGGGGCGCCTGGCCCGATCCGTGAGCCCCTCCAGTCCACATTCCTCATAGCGCTCGAAGATCTTATATGGATGCAGGGTGGGCTCACATCGCTACGGCCGACACGGACGTACCGGCGCCGCAAGAAAGCTACTCCTCCGGCGCTTCGCCTTCTTCCTTGCCCTGTTGCATGGCCTTCATGCGCTCCTCGCGGCGTTTGGCGCGATCGGCGGCGCGCTTGACCAGTTCGCTGCCGACCAGCTCCAGCATGGCCTGCTCCGCGCCATCGCCCTTGCGCCAGCCCAGGCGCACGACGCGGGTATAGCCGCCGTTGCGGTTGCCGAAGCGCGGTCCCAGCTTATCGAACAGCTTCTTCACCGTAGCCGGCGTTTCCAGAAACGCCGCGGCCTGACGGCGCGTATGGAGACTGTCGCGCTTGGCGAGCGTGATCATCTTTTCCACCAGCGGCCGGGCGGCTTTGGCCTTGGGCACGGTGGTGACCACGCGTTCATGCTCGATCACGCTGGTCACCAGCCCCTTCAGAAGCAAATTGCGCGCGCCGATGTCGCGCTTGAGCTTAAATCCAGCGACCTTGTGCCTCACGCCATCACCTCGCCGGACTCTTCACCGCCTTGGTCTTCACCGGCCTCCTGGTGCGCCGACTCGACATCGGCGCCGCTCAGCGGAGCCGGCACTCCCGCCGGCGAGACCAGCCTCCCCTGGGCGTCGAATTTCATGCCGAAAGACAGGCCCAGGCCGCCCAGGATTTCTTTGATCTCGTTGAGCGATTTGCGGCCGAAATTCTTGGTGCGCAACATCTCGGCTTCAGTCTTCTGCACCAGATCGCCGATGGTTTGGATATTGGCGTTCTTCAGGCAATTGTAGGAACGGACGCTTAATTCGAGTTCTTCGACGGAGCGGTTGAGCACCTCGTTCATCTGGCTCATGGCTCGCTCGGCCGGCTCTTCCGCTGTTTCCGGCAGCTCTTCGAAATTGATGAAGATCGTCATGTGATCTTTCAGCAGCTTGGCGGCCTGCCCGATGGCATCCGCGGGCGAGATCGCGCCGTTGGTCCAGACTTCAATGGTGAGTTTGTCGTAATCGGTCATCTGGCCGAGACGCGCGGCCTCGACGGAGAAGTTGACCTTGCGCACGGGCGAGTGGACCGAATCAATCGGAATGTAGCCGACCGGCAAATCTTCGTCGTTGTTGCGGTCAGCGGAAACGTATCCGCGGCCGGATTTAAGCCGCATCTCAATATTGAGCTTGCCGCCCTCGCCGACCGTAGCAATATGCATGTTGCGGTCGAGCACTTCGATGTCCTGATCGGTCTCGATCTGGCCGCTGATCACTTCGCCGGGCGTATCGGCCTTCAGGAGCACCGTGCGCACGCCCTCTCCCGTCATCTTGAAGGGGATCTGCTTCAGGTTGAGAATGATGTCGGTGGCGTCCTCGACCACGCCGGGAATGGGGCTGAACTCGTGGGCCACGCCCTCGATCCGCACGGCCGTGATCGCCGCGCCTTCAATCGAGCTGAGCAGCACGCGGCGCAGGCCGGTGCCGATGGTGGAGCCGAAGCCGCGCTCGAACGGCTGCGCCGTGAACATGCCGTAGCGTTCATTGAGCGTTTCGGTGTTGGCGACTAAGCGCTTGGGTTTTTGAAATCCTTTGAACATATCTGGAAGAACCTCGTTTCCGCTCCCTTCTGTGGCGGCGTTACTTCGAATACAATTCGACGATCAACTGTTCGTTCAACTGAATCTGAACCAGGTCTTCGCGCTTGGGCTGCCCGAGCACGCGGCCGCGCAGGTTTTCGCGGTCCACCTCCAGCCAGTTGGGGCTGGGAGCGTGCGCCGTGGCATCGCGCGCGTGAAGAATCGCCGGGTTCTTCTTGCTGGCCTCGCGCACTTCGATGACATCGTCCGGCTTCACCATGTAGGACGGAATGTCGACGCGGCGGCCGTTGACGTTGATGTGCCCATGACGGACGAGCTGGCGGCACTGGGCCCGCGAAGTCCCGAAACCCATGCGGTAGATCGCATTGTCGAGCCGGCGCTCCAGCATGTTGAGCAGTTGATCGCCGGTGACGCCCTTCATGACCAGAGCTTTCTCGAACAGATTGCGGAACTGGCCTTCCAGAAGCTGGTAATAATGGCGGGCTTTCTGTTTCTCCCGAAGCTGGAGGCCATAGCCCACCAGTTTGGGCTTGCGGTCCTTGCCGTGCTGCCCGGGTGAGAAGTTGCGCTTTTCGATGGCGCACTTTTCGGTGTGGCAGCGCTCGCCTTTCAAGAACAGTTTCATACCCTCGCGCCGGCACTGCCGGCATACGGGGCCAATGTATCGTGCCAAATCAGACCTCCCTCGCGTTACTGGAAGCAGACTCGCCGGGGCGAACCTGCCGGTTGGTGCAGTTTACGGGGCCGCAGCCCGGTCGTCCTGCTTGGTGCAAATCAAACTCGTCTCTTTTTCGGCGGCCGGCACCCGTTATGGGGGATGGGCGTTTTATCCTTGATTGCCCGCACTTCCAGACCCGCCGTGGCCAGGGCGCGTACTGCCGATTCCCGCCCGGCGCCCGGGCCGCTGACATTTACTTCCACGCTCCGCAGCCCTGACTCCTTGGCTTTATTCGCCGCCGTCAGCGACGCCTGCTGCGCGGCGAACGGCGTCCCTTTGCGCGACCCGCGGAAGCCCAGCGAGCCGGAACTCGACCACGCGATCACGTTCCCCACCGGGTCCGTGATGGTGACAATGGTGTTGTTGAAAGAAGCCTGCACGTGGACCACGCCCACCGGCACCGACTTCTTTTCCTTCTTTTTGAACGATTTCTTCTTTCCGGTCTTCGCGGGTGCTTTCGCCATCTTTGATCCTTAGGTCTTCGCCGTCGCTTTCTTCTTATTCGCCACCGTGCCGCGCCGCGGACCCTTGCGGGTGCGCGCGTTGGTGTGCGTGCGCTGCCCCCGGACCGGCAACCCCCGGCGGTGCCGCAGCCCGCGATAGGAACCCATCTCGATCAAGCGCTTGATGTTCATCGAGACTTCCTTGCGCAGGTCGCCCTCGACGGCGCCCTCGGCTTCGAGGATTTGGCGGATCTTGTTGACCTCGTCTTCCGTCAGGTCGGCGATCTTTTTGTCCGGGTCGACCCCGGCGCGGTGGCACAGCGACGCGCTGCGCGTCCGGCCGATGCCGTAGATATAGGTGAGACCGATCTCGGTCCGTTTCCTGGCGGGCAAGTCCACGCCTGCTAATCGAGCCATGATGTTATCCCTGCCTCTGCTTGTGCTTGGGGTTCGAACAGATCACCCGCACCACCCCTTGGCGATGCACGATCTTACATTTGTCGCAAAGCTTCTTCACCGACGCTCGTACCTTCATAAATCTCCTTACGGCCTGGTCAGCACCCAGGGGCCGTTTGCGGTGATGGCCACGGTGTGCTCGAAGTGGGCCGAATATTTTCCGTCCTCGGTCACAGCGGTCCAGCGATCCGGCTTGACGCGGCTGCCGGGTTTTCCGGCATTGACCATGGGCTCGATCGCCAGCACCATGCCCTCCTTCAAACGCGGGTTTTCGCTGCGCCGATCCACATAATTGGGGATCTGCGGCTCCTCGTGCATTTGCGTGCCGATGCCGTGCCCCACAAACTCCCGCACCACGGAAAAACCGTTGGCGGTCACGTGCCGCTCCACCGTGCCGCAAATGTCGAACAGGCGGTTGCCGGCGCGCGCCTTGTCAATCGCCAGCTCCAGCGATTCGCGCGTCACCTTCATCAGCTTCTTGGCTTCTTCCGAAATCTCTCCGACGCCGACGGTGATCGCCGAATCGCCGTAGTAACCGTTTAATTGAACGCCCGTATCGATCGAAACGATATCGCCCGGCTTCAAAATTCTCTTCTGCGACGGCATCCCGTGCACGATCTCGTCGTTCACCGACGTGCACAGCACAAACGGAAACTTGGTTCCGGCGTGCGGGGTTGAATAGCCCTTAAAGGCCGGGCGCGCGCCGGCATCCGACATCATCTTTTCCGCCGCCGTTTCCAGATCGTAGGTGGTCACGCCTTCCACCACCATCCCCTTGAGATGTTCGAGAATCTTCCAAACCAGGAGCCCGGCGGCGCGCATCTTTTCAAGCTCCGCCATATTCCTTCTTACGATCATTTCTTCACCGCTCCGGCCGGCTCCGGCCGGAATCCCTGGCTCCGAATCAAGTCCTCGATCCGCCGGGCAATCGCCTGAGGCGATCCGTCCGCGCCATCCACTTCCCAGACCCTGTACCCGGTCTGCTTCAAATAATCCAGCACGGGCGCCGTCTGGCGCTCGTACCCCTTCATCCTTTCGCGCACAACTTCTTCCCGGTCGTCTTCGCGGACCACCAATTTCGATCCGTCGTAATCGCAAACTTCGGAAACCGTGGGAGCGTTCGACGTTACGCTGTACAGCGTACCGCAGCTTGGACACTGCCGCCGACCCGCGATGCGAGCGATAATTACATTATAATCCACATCCAAATGCACCACCCAGGGGGTGATCCCCTGAGCGGCTAGCAGATCCTTCAGCAGCTTTGCCTGGCTCACCGTTCTCGGGAACCCGTCCAGAATGAACCCGTTGCGGCAATCCGGCTGCTCGATGCGCTGCTCCACCATCCGATTCACCAGTTGGTCGGAAACCAGCCCGCCGGATTCCATAATGCTTCGAACCTCGCGTCCGATCTCGTCTCCGGCCGCCAGGTGTGCCCGCAACATATCGCCCGTGGAGATGTGGGCCACGCCCAAGGCCTTCGATAAGAGCTTGGCCTGGGTTCCCTTCCCCGAACCTGGGGGGCCGAACAAAATAAGGCACAGCCTCGACGTGGATGCCATTCCGGACGCGCGATCTGCGGAAGCGTCAGATACTGCTGCGACGCCCCCGGATCCGGCCCGCCCTCGGCGTGAAGCCTTCATAATGACGCATGATCAACTGCGCTTCGATCTGATTCACCGTGTCCATCGCAACGCCCACTACAATCAGCAGCGAAGTGCCGCCGAAATAGAAATTCACCCCCAGGCCGTCCAGCAGCCATCGCGGGAAGTGCGCATCGATAAAATTGCCCACCAGCGGCAGCCGCTGGAGCTTGATTCCGCCGATCATGATCATCGGAATCAGCGACAGGATCGAAAGGTATAGACCGCCGACCACCGTAATCTTGGTCAAAATCTTATTCATGTACTCGGCCGTGTTCTTTCCGGGCCGGATGCCCGGAATGAACCCGCCGTACTTCCGCATGTTGTCGGCTGCCTCGTTGGGGTTGAAGATGATGGACACGTAAAAGAAGCAGAAGAAGATGATCAGGACCACGTAGGCCAGATAGTAGAGCGGCTGCGTCGAGCCCAGCGCTCCCAGCATGTTGGAAAGCACCGGCGAATTCTTCACCCAGTCGATATTCATAAACGTCTGGGGAAAAGCCAGCAACGAGCTGGCGAAGATCACCGGGATCACGCCGCCAGCGTTGACTTTCAGCGGGAGGTGGGTGGATTGGCCGCCCATCATCCGCCGGCCGATGACCCGCTTGGCGTACTGCACCGGGATCCGGCGCTCGCCGCGCTCGACCAGAACGATGAAAGCCACCACCGCCAGCATCATCACCAGGATGATCAGCACTTGAATCAGCGGCCAGTCACCGGTCTGTACCTTCTGAATCAGCTCTTCGATGGCGCGCGGAAGCCCAACCACGATGCCCGCAAAGATGATCAGAGACATGCCGTTCCCGATCCCGCGCTCGGTAATCTGCTCGCCCAGCCACATGATGAACGCAGAGCCGGCGGTCAGGCTGACGACGGTCAAAATGATGAACGACCACCCCGGATTGGTCACAAAGCCCTGGCCCGAGTTTTGCAACAGCGTGGCGATCCCGAAGCTCTGCATCACGGAGAGGATGACGGTGAGGTAGCGCGTCCACTGCGTGATCTTGCGCCGTCCGAGCTCCCCCTCTTTCTGAAGTTTTTCAAGAGTCGGCACCACGACGGTGAGCAATTGCAGAATGATCGACGCGGTGATGTAGGGCATAATGCCCAGCGCGAAGATCGTGAATCTACGGAACGTTCCGCCGCTGAACAAGTCGATGAAGCCGAACAGCGTACCCGAGTTTTGCTGGAAGAAGTCATTCAGCCGTACGGTGTCGACACCCGGCGTGGGAATAAACGCACCCAACCGGTACACGGCCAGCAAGCCCAGCGTGAACAGCACGCGCTTGCGCAAGTCGGGCACGCGGAATATGTTCGCTACGGCTTCTAAAAACTTCATACAGTCCTCTTGTTAGTCCCGGATGAATGCCGGAACCCAGATCAAAGAAAAACCTATCTGCATCCGCTGCTAAACGTTACTCGCCTATCACCTCGGCCGCGCCTCCCGCGGCCTGAATCTTTTCGAGCGCCGATTTGGAGAAAACGTGCGCCTTCACCGAAATTTTGCGCTTCAGCTCGCCCGTGCCCAGGATCTTCACTCCGCCGTCCTTGATCTTACGGAGAACGCCCAACTCCAGCAGCCGGCCCGGATCGAAGCTGTCGCCCTCCAGCGCTTCCAGCCTACCAATATTTACGATGGAATATTCTTTCCGGAAAATGTTGGTGAATCCGCGCTTGGGAAGACGCCGGTGCAACGGCATCTGGCCGCCTTCGAACCCGCGCATCCGCGAATAACCCGAAATCGATTTCGCGCCCTTAGCGCCGCGGCCGGAATACTTTCCGCGGCCGCTGCCCATCCCCTGGCCGATACGCTGCTTTTTCTGTTTCTGCCCCGCTGGCGGCTTCAGTTGACTGAGGTTCATGGCGTGTCCTTACTTTTCGACGATGGCCAGCAAATGCGGAATCTTCTTCACCATGCCGCGGAAGGCCGCCGTATCCGGCCGCTCGACGGTCTGATTCATCTTTTTGAGCCCCAACGCCCGCACGATGACCTTGTGCTTTTCCGGCGTGCAGATCGGGCTGCGTACTAACTTGATTTTGATCGTGCCCGGCATCGTTATCCTACCTTCTCTGTAACCAGACCGCGCAGGTTCGCGACTTCGGCCTTATCCCGGAGCTGCTCTAATGCATCGATGGTGGCCTTAACTACATTATGCGGGTTGTGCGAACCGATCGACTTGGTCAGCACGTTCGGAATCCCGACGGCTTGGATCACTTCGCGCACCGGCCCGCCGGCGATCACGCCAGTCCCTTCCGGTGCGGGCTTCAGCAAAACCCGGCCGCTGCCGAACTGCCCCAGCACCGGGTGCTGGATGGTGGTCGCCAGGACGTGGATCTTGCGGAGATTCTTCTTGGCGGCCTCGATGCCCTTTTTGATCGCGGCCGGAACCTCCTTGGCCTTGCCGGTCCCGTAGCCGACGATCTTCGCTCCCGGATCGCCCACCACCACCAGAGCCGAAAAGCTCAGGTTCTTGCCGCCCTTCACCACCTTCGTGACGCGGTTGATGGAGACCACATGCTCCTTGAGGTTTAAATTTGCGGCGTCGATGCGTTTAATTGACATGGTTTCCTTCGTTCGTCATCCGAGTCCATCCCGGGGGCTAAAATTCCAGTCCCGCCTCCCGCGCGGCATCCGCCAACGCCTTTACGCGGCCGTGATATAAGTAACCGCCCCGGTCAAAAACCACGGATTTTACGCCCTTGTCCCTGGCCCGCTCGGCTACCAACTTCCCGATCGCCTTGGCTCCCGCAATGTTGCCCCCGTTGGCGCCGTTCTTCTCCGTCGACGCTGCGGCGACGATCGTGTGCCCCTTCTCGTCGTCGATCACCTGCGCATAAATGTGTTTCAGACTCCGGAACACCGCGAGCCGGGGCCGCTCCGCCGTGCCGCTCACGCGGCGCCGGATACGCTTGTGGATCCGCCGGCGGATCTGATCTTTAGAATCGCGTGGCATGGTTGTTTACTTGCCTCCCGAGGCGCCCGTTTTGCCGACCTTCTTGCGCAGGACCTCGCCCGCGTACCGTATGCCTTTGTTCTTGTATGGATCGGGCGGGCGCAGCGCGCGCATGTTGGCGCACACCTGGCCGAGGAGTTGCCGGTCCGCGCCGGTCAAAATCAGAGGCGTCAGGTTCTGGACCGGTTTTTCGACCCGCATGTCAATCCCGTCGGGAAGATAGTATTCGATCGGGTGCGAGTAGCCCAGGGAAAACGTGGCGATCCGGCCCTTTACTTCGCACCGGTACCCGATCCCGAACAGCTGCAACTCCCGCGTGAAGCCGGTCGAGACACCCTGGACGGCATTGGCGGCCAGCGCGCGCGTGAGCCCGTGAAGGGCGGCCTTATCGTCGCCGTCGCGCTGGATCTCGAGCGTGCCGTCCTGGTGGCGCAGCGTGATGCCTTCCGGAATCGGAACCGTCTGCTTGCCCTTGGGACCCTCCACGAGCAGCTCTTTGCCGATGGTGATCTTCACGCCCTTGGGAACCGGAATCGGTTTTTTTCCAACTCGTGACATAGAGACTCCTACCAAACGTGGCAGAGCACTTCTCCGCCGACGTTCTCCTTGCGAGCCGCGCGGCCGGTCATTACACCGCGCGGCGTCGTCAGAATATTGATCCCCAGCCCGCCGAGCACGCGCGGAACCGACTTCGAACCGACATACACCCGGCAGCCCGGTCGCGAAACCCGCTCGATCCGCGAAATGACCGGGACGTTCCCCGGCGTGTACTTCAAGTAGATACGGATCGACTTCTTGGCGCCGTCCTCAGTCAACTTATAGTTGGCGATGTAGCCTTCATCCTTGAGAATCCTGGCGATATCCGTCTTCAGGCGCGAAGCCGGCACGTCCACCTTGGGATGGCGCGCGGCCAGCGCGTTGCGGATGCGCGTCAGCATGTCGGCGATGGGATCGGTGGTGATCATGCGCGAAAGTACCCTCCTACCAACTCGCTTTGATAACGCCGGGGATTTCTCCGGCCAGCGCCAGCTTGCGGAAACAGATCCGGCATAATTTGAACTTGCGGATAAACCCGCGCGGGCGCCCGCACCGGAAGCACCGGTTGCGATGCCGACACCTCAGCTTGGGAATCTTCCTGGCTCGCGCTTCGGCGAGCCTGTCGTCTC
>Ga0070739_10007729_pt1 | contig 11266 bp, 6 predicted proteins | sample Coa_R1_7_FD_66445 | JGI IMG/M metagenome (GOLD analysis project Ga0070739, IMG submission 66445) | Surface soil microbial communities from Centralia Pennsylvania, which are recovering from an underground coalmine fire - Coalmine... | ecosystem: Environmental > Terrestrial > Soil > Unclassified ... | reverse complement strand
AGGATGGGCAGACGTTGAGTGCGAGTCCGGGGTCGTGGTCGGGGACGCCGCCGCTCTCGTACTCGTATCAGTGGCAGAGCTGTGACCCGACTGGGAACAACTGTGCCAACGTGACCGGAGCGACGGGCCCCACGTACCAGCTGAGCCCGGGGGACGTCGGGACGACGTTGGTCGTGGTCGTGACCGTGACGAACGGTGAAGGATCGAGTAGCGCTGCGTCCGCGCCAAGCGGCGTAGTGGCGCCGGCGCCTCCTGCGAACACGCTGGCTCCGTCCGTATCGGGAACGGCTCAGGACGGTCAGACTCTGACCGCGAACGTGGGGTCGTGGTCGGGAACACCGGCACTCTCCTACTCGTACCAATGGCAGAGCTGCGATCAGAGCGGGAACAACTGCGCCAATGTCGCCGGCGCAACCCAGCCGACCTACCAGCTCGGCCTCGGCGACGTCGGTACCACGCTACAGGTCGTGGTGACCGCATCGAACAGTGTTGGCAGCAGCGATGCAGTCTCAGTTGTCACTCCGGTGGTGATCGCGATCCCGCCATTCAATGCTTACCCACCATCGATTTCCGGAACGGTGCAGATCGGCCAAACCCTGAGTGCTGGCAGCACCGGCATGTGGACAGGCGATCCCGTGACTGCCTACAGCTATCAGTGGCAGAACTGCGATCCGACTGGGAACAACTGCTGGGCGATCGCCGGTGCCACTGGTCCCTCGTACCAGGTTCCTGCCTGGGAGTCGAACGAGACCGTGGAGCTGACCGTAACGGCAAGCAACTCGGGTGGCTCGGCATCCGCGAGCTCGCTCGTGACACAGCCCGTTGGCGGGACTGCGCCCCAGGCGCCCGTCTACTTCCAGTCGAGCATCTTCGCGCAGCCGATTCCGGCAAACGCTCCGCTCGACCCGCAGAGCTCCCAGATGGCGCAGCAACTGACGAACTTGGCGTTCGGGGTAGCGCCAACGGAGACCTACAACTGCCGCCAATCCGTCTACATCCCGTGGACTCAATGGAACTCTGCGCAAGAGACGTACTGTCATCAGGTCAACTCCCGGGCGGACTTCGACGATAACGCCTACTCACCGACGCTCTACATCGTTCCAGCGGGTCAACCCACCGTGACCGTTCAGATACCGAGCAATCCCAACCTGCAGGCGGCGATGCAGGCGGTGCCGATCCCCTCAGGCGCTTACCCGGCCCCAGGCACCGATGGCCAGATGATCGTCTATCAGCCTTCGAGCGACACGATGTGGGAGTTTTGGAGGGCTTATCAGAGCAATGGCCAGTGGTACGCGAGTGCCGGCGGCCGGATACCGCACGTCTCAACCAATGTCGGCTACTACCAGAACATTCCCAACACCAACAACTCGTGCAGCACCAATCCCCAGGTCAAGTACTGTGAGCAGTCGAGTTGGGGCGGGTCGGCGGCCGGGATACCGCTCCTCACCGGTTTGACGACGATCCCACAGCTTCAGAGCGGACAGATCGATCATGCTGTTCTGCTGGCGCTGCCCGATAACGCCGCGAATGTGTGGTCCTGGCCGGCACAGCACAGCGACGGCACAGGTGATTCGATCATCCCTGAAGGCGCTTGGTTCCGGGTCAACCCAAACGTCAACATAGATGCCTGGTTCGCCAGCCTGAACCGTCCAATCGCACCGATCGAGCGAATGCTGGCTCAGGCCATGCAAACCTACGGTGCGGTCGTCGTGAACAGGTCAACCAGCGTCACGGTCGGCAGTGAGAACTGGACCGTGAGCGGAAACGACGTTTTCGACGGGCCAGGCGGCCTGTTCGGCGGGCTCAGCCCGACCCAGTTCATGACCGACCTCCCGTGGGAGGACATGCAGGTGCTGCAGACCAACATGTGCAATGCGATACAGCCCGGATCGCCGCTCTACCAGACGCCATGCAACCCGCCGCAATACATCACGCCAAATCCCAATCCACCAGCCAACAATCCGTGCCCGCCGCCGCTTTCGGTCACTCCACAGGCGGGGCAGACAGCCGGGCCATCGATCACGTTCACGTCGCCAACCTGGCTCTACATGGGCCCGCGGGTTCCGTACAGCGCGGCGGTTACGGACCCCAGCGGCGTGACCCATGTGGACTTCAAGGTCGACGGGCAGCTTCGGTTCGTGAGCACCTATCCGTTCTGCCAGAAGTATGTGTTCGGCGGCCAAGGTGGGTTCTGGGACGCCGAGTCCGAGCCGGCATACGGCTGGCACACGCTTGAAGTGGATGCCTACGACTCATTGGGGCACGAATCGACGGCCTCGGAGATGGTCATCGGCGGCGGGTCGTACGGCAGCGGCGGATAGCGGCACCGCAGCGGCGTCGCGCCGGTCAGCCGACGCGTGTGGCGGGAGCGAGTTGGGCGAGTTGCGGTGCCGGGGGCCGCAGGCGCTCCGGGGCGAGAAGGCTGTATCCATAGGGGTTCACGTCTCGCTCATACGCGGCCGCGGCCCTGGCGTACTCACGTTTGCGCCACGGCCAACGCGGTGAGGTGAACCGCGCGAAGTAGGCAGCGTTCAGTCCTGGCTGCACAGCCCAGCTGCCATCGTGCGCCGGCAGCGAGAGGAAGGCAAACAGGCGATCGAGCTCGGAGCCCGGATCGGCGAGCAGGTCCTCGTATCTGACCACAGCCGTCCGTCCAACGTGAAGCGAGTCCTCCACCAGGTGCTCGTGGGCGCTGACCCAGTGACGCAGTAGCGAGTCGATACTCGTCCGAGACCATTTGCGGGTCGCGAACGACACGGCGATGGGGTGGCGCACCACGACGATGAACCGCGCGGCGGGAAACAGCGCTCGCAGGAAGCGCATCCGGATCAGGTTGGGCGGGGATTTCTCCAGCAGGACTCGCTTCGACGTGTCCCAATAGGGGGTCCAAGCCTCGAGCAGGCGCCGCCCGGCGTCAGGCGTCACGAGCTGTGAGTCCTCTGTCAGTCGTGCCGCCGGGTCGAACGCGAACCGGCCGGGACCGCCATGCGCAAGCGCTACGGGATACACCGACTGCAGGTGTTGTCCCTCGTCTTCGTGTACCCCGGTGGCAGTCAAACCGCTTACATCGGGGTGAGCAGCCAGCCATTTCGCTAGGGGAGTAGTGCCGCTGCGGTGAAGCCCCCCGATGAAGACGATCCGCTGACCGAGTGCGTCTACGTCAGGTGACAAAACGAGCAAGCGCCTGGAGCGAGGAGCCCTTTCTGCCGAAGCATCGGCTCATTATTGCCGTTGCGAGCGATCTCATGCCATCGCGCCGGATCGGTCGGCCGTCGGGCGAGCGGCGCGCCGCAACCCGACCCGGCCCGTGGGGCGAGCGGCGCGCCGCGACCCGACCCGGCCCGTGGGGCGAGCGGCGCCGCAACCCGACCCGGCTTACGGCCCGGGCGCGATTGTTGCCATATCGTTATGTGCGCTCGACGGATCTTTTGTCGCCGTCGGCTTTCGTGGTACCATGAGCGCCGCTGTTGGGTGGGGGCTCAACGACACCTTTGTCGATCACCCGCAGCCGAAGCTCGTAAATGGACGAAGGAGCATTCAGATCGTGACGTCGACAACAGCCGCGCCTGCGGTTCAACACGGCCCGCCTGCGCTTCAACACGGGTCGCCTCCGCCTCCGGTTCAACAAGGGTCGCCTGGGGTGTGGAGCGCCGTACGCTCCAACCTGCTGTTGGTGGTGGCCATCGTCGTCATCTTCACGGCGGCGGGCGTTGCGGCTGGACTGCGCCGCCACGCGAAGTACTCCGCGACCTCGACGTTGGCGGTCTTGCACCTGAACTTCGGTGGCTCCTCCGGGGCGCTGAACGCATTCAGTACGGCCGCGCCGATTCTCGCTGACACCTATGCGCGCAGCGTCTCTGCCGATGGTGTCGTCGCGCCGCTGGCGAGTCAGTTTCATACCTCGGCCAGTGCGATCCGCACCGACGTCAGTGCAGCCTCGATCCCCGCGAGTCCAATGCTGATGGTGACCGCCACGACGACCTCGTCCGCCACCTCGATCAAGCTCGCCAACGCCGCGATGGCACAGCTGGTGGCATACCTGCAAGGGGTGAACGGCTCGAATCCCGCCGTCGCGGCTCTGTATTCATCGCTCAAAGCCGCGGAGGCCACGGTCGCCGCGGATCAGAACAAGGTCCTCGCGCTGAAGGCGACGATCAACCACGACATGGCGACGACGAAGGCCGTCACGATGACCGCCACGCAACAGGCGGAGCTGTCTGCCGCGCAGTCAGCCGCGAATCTCGCCACCGCCGAGGCCAACGGGATCAACTCGGCTTACGTGCAGGCACGACTGAACGCGGCCAATACCCAGTACCTCCAGCCGCTTCAGTCGGCCACCTCCGCCAAGAGCGACCGTACCTCGAAGCTGTTGCTGTACGCGTTCGTCGCACTCGCCCTTGGAATAGCGGTCGCTACCGGGGTCGCGGTCCTGCGCCAGGATCGACGGCTGAAGAAGCTACGCACCGCCTGACATGCAGTTGACAGCGCGACCCGCGTTTCGGTCGTGGCTGTTCGCGCTCGCCACCCCGGTGGTGATCGCGATCCTGTTTGCGGCCAAGGTCGACGGACTGAAGACGGGCGTCCGGGCCGCCGAGGTGGCCGTAGCCCTGATCGCTATTTGTGCGGTCTGGGTGGTACCTGCCTCCTGGAGCGTCTGTGGCGCGTTGGTTCTGTCGATGTTCGGGGGCAACTGGCAGAACCTCGGCCTGCCGTCATCGGTGGCACCTGATCGCTTCCTGCTGGGCCTCACTTTGGTGGCGATCGTCGCGCGGGCCCCAGCGGCAGCGAACCGGCCGCCGATCCGGTTCCGTCCGCTCTATATCTTGATGTACGTCCTTGGGGCGTACGCGATCGCGTCTGCGATCGGGTACGGGACGATCAGTCAGCACCCCGAGATCTTCGACCTCTTCGACAGGTTGATGATCCTTCCCTGGTGCGTCTTCATCATCGCCCCCACTGCCTTTGTGACAGACAAGGATCGGCGACTGTTCATCGCGACGCTCGTCGGCATGGGGCTGTATCTCGGCTTCACCGGGATATTCGAGATCCTGGGGCCCCACTCCCTGGTGTTCCCGCGGTACATCAACAACCCAAACGTGGGGATCCACTGGGGTCGGGCGCGAGGACCGTTCGTCGAGGCGGAGGTCAACGGCACCGCACTGTATGCGTGCATTCTGGCCTCCATGGTTGCCTTGCGCACCTGGTCATCACGTGTGCCGCGCATGCTGGCGACGCTCGTGATCGTCGTTTGCGCGGTATCGCTGATTCTGACCTTCGACCGGACCACTTGGCTGGCGGTCGGTGTATCAGCACCGCTCACCCTGGCGATGATCCCTGCGCTCCGTCGCTACCTGCTACCCACTGTCGTCGTGGCCGCCGCGGCGGTGGGGATCTCCTACCTCACCATTCCCACGGTCCGGGAGCACATCCAGCTCCGCGCGTCCGACTCGCAGACGATCAGAGACCGTGAGGCTGTCGACGGCGCTGCCGAGAACATGATCCTTGAGCGGCCGCTGTTCGGATGGGGTTGGGGCCGCTTCCAGGAGGTGGCACGGACCCACTACCAGACCTCGAACTCCTACGCGCTGTGGCTCGAGAAGCCGATCCCAGTCCACGATGTCTACCTCTCGATCGCTACAGACCTCGGTCTCGTCGGACTGGTGCTGTGGCTCGCGGTCCTGTTGGGCGGCGTTGGCAAAGCGATATTCAGCCGTCGTGCTCCGCCCGCGATGCGTTCGTGGCGGGTTGCGCTGGGCGCACTGTTTGCGATGTGGCTCGTGGCGGCACTCACCTCGCCCATCTCCGGGTCCTTCCAGGGGCTGATCATCTGGCTTTGGGCGGCGGTCATCGTGTCCGCCGAACGGCAGTCCAGGCAATCGGGCGCAGGGGGATCGCCGATTTTCGCGAGCGCGCGCAGATGGCGGTAGGGCCGGCAGCCCGCGGCATCTAGCGCCGACTGGGCGATCGGCGACAGCGCGCTGCGTTCAGCGCCGACTGGGCGATCGGCGACAGCGCGCTGCGTTTAGCGCCTACTGGGCGGTCGGCCACAGCGGCGCAGGCGGGTCCGCCTGCACGTAGGTGGTCATGTCCGGGCTGCTGGTGACGTGCATCTGCACCAGCTCGAGCCACGACCAGGGGAAGAGCGCAAGCGCGGGCTGATTCAGATAGCGGCCGAGAAACGGCGTGTTCGGCTCGCCTGGGATCGCCGACGTGTAGGGATTGCCGCCAAGCACGAGATACGGCGGGCTCTGCGCATCCGCGGACTCGACGCCGACCACGCCCCCCAGGGTCGAGTTCTCGTCGATCAGCCCATACGTCTGGGCGGCGGCGGCCATCTCGGTGACGATCGGCGGGTCACCGGCGAGGTCCGACAGGTTGAAGCAGACGCCCGGCGTCGAGCGAGTTCCGGGCGGGCAGGGAGGTGGCAGCCTGAACCGGGCGCCCTCCGGGACACAGTTGGTCGGCTCGCCGTTTGAGTCGAGCACGGGGTTCGCCAGTCCGTCCGTGCGCTCGGCCGGCTGATTCCAGATGCCGCCACAGTTGGCGTGTGAGTCGAGCGCAAACGCGATTGCGTGGGGGATCGACCCGTGCGCCAGCTCATCGACCATGATCGCCCCGGCCCCGCCGGGGAAGCCAGTCGCGGGCCCGCCCCAGCTGTTCTGCTCGAGGATGTTGCCCGCGCTGTCGGTGACCGTCTGGTAGACGCCGTAGTTGTTGAACACGTTGCACATCCGGCCGCCCCAGGCGGCATGCCACCCTGACCCGTCGCTCGCCTGGTACATGTGCCAGAAGTCCCAGAAGCAGCCCGTTGACGGCTGAACGATCGACATGCGCTCGTCCGAGCTCGGCGAGGGCTTCGCGTAGCTCGGCAACGGGACCTGATTGAACACCTGCTGAAGCGATGCTCCGTACGCGCCGGCATCGAGCGTCACCTTGACGTACGGCGTGCCCGCGGGAGCGACGTAGAGATAGACACCGCCGCTGATCGAGAAGTTCGCGCGCGAGCCGGTCGTGCCGCACGGGCCGGGGAAGTAGCAGTCGAGGACCGACACGAGGTGGGCCGACTCCGGATCGATCGGCGCGTTGCTAGCAAGCGGTGTGTTCCAGACCCCGTCCGGAACGCCGGGACTGCTCTGCGCGCCGAACAGCTGCCCCATGCCGACGGTGTACATCGAGGGAGCCGGCGGGGGCGGAGGCGGCGGCGGGGGTGGAGGTGGCGGCGGTGCCGGCGGTGGGTTGACCGGAGGGGTTTGCGTGCCTGACTGCGACTGGGTGACTGAAGTCTGGGGCGCGCCCGCGGTCGGTGAAAACTTGCCGATCGGATGAGGGGGCGACGCGTTATTTGCAGAGTGGGCGTGGTGGTGGCGCCGATGGTGCCGACATGCTGCGTGATGCTTTGCGCCTCGATGCCGTGAGCGAGGACACGTGGCGTGAGCGCGCGCGTGGGGGTGGTGGGAGGCCGCCTGCGCCGCTCCCGCCGCCAGCATCGCGACGATGATCGTCTGGACCAGACAGCGACCCATGCGGAGGGTGACATGGCTTGGCGGCTTCATCTGAGAACCACGCTTTCTGGGACCGCGCCACTCGGGCTGGGCGGCGTTCACCAAAGACGTCGGCGTGGCTCAGGCGATCGATTGCGCCCCCGATCAGATCTGGACGATCGTCCACGTCGACAGGCCGGTTCTCTGGACGTTCATATGAGCTACGGGGCCCGCGCGGCCGGCCGCGCGCCCGCGGGCCGGCCGCCGCCGGCCGCGCGCCGGCCGCCGCCCGGCCCCCGCGCCGCTATCCCCGTAGCAGGGCGCGCCAGGTGCTCGCGCGGCTGTTGTAGCGCGGCAGCCGTGCCTTGACGAGCTCGCGCACGAACGACGCAGCCATTACTCGGGCGTCGCCGGCCGCGCTGTGCCGGCAGCGTGAAGCCGTGTTCAACTGCGCTTGCAGGTCATCGAGGTCGTAACCCATCGTGGCGAGGCGCTCCCGGCCGAGCCATTGAAGGTACCGTGAGCACCAGCGGCGACGGACTGGGTTGCAGATCGTGCTGCGCCATTTCTCGAGCGGTTCCTGGCTGAGCCCTGAATACGCGCTGACGCCGGAGCGGTCTCCCATCTGGCCGCGCAGCTTCACATTCGAGAACTGCTCGGTGATCCGCGGGTCCCACGGCAGCTCGAGATATTCGAAGATCCGCTTCCAGGGAGCCTCCTCGCGGCTGACCAGGTCCTCGAAACGGACCGTCAGTGAGCGTGAGGCGTAACGAAGTGATGCCGGCGCGAGGTACGCGAAGCTTTGGAACAGAGCTGCGTGATAGCGGGCCACCTCCCATCTGCCGTTGTCGAACAGCTCGACACATGACGCAATCACGCTCAGCGGGTTCCGGAACAGAAACAGGAACTTCCCTTCCGGAAACGTGGCGAAGATCTCATCGACCACGAGGTGATAGAGCGGCGTTTTGTCGACGAAGTACGTGGCCTGCTGGTCGCTGACGCCGTCGTACAGGGCGAGCGCACAATCGCGGATCGCCGCCCGGTAGTCCTCGCGCCGCTTGGGGAGCTCCGTGATGAAGTCCGCTAGCGCATCGTGGATCAACGGATCGCGAACGCCGGGGGCGGGGAGGTCGTGATATAGCGGGGTGAGCATCGGCAGCAGCAGCCATGGCTCGGAGGCAGTGGCGATCTCCGGATGCGCTGCCAGCGCGCGTTGCAGCAGCGTCGAGCCTGACCTGGGCGCAGAGAAAATGAAGATTGGCCGGACACTCATTAGAGCGCCACCGGATGATCCGGACCCCGATCTGGTCGGCCCGGTGCGTTGACGATGCGCATCGGCTTGCAGGCTATCCAGCAGACTTCTGGAAACGAGAGGGAAACCGTGCAACCGCGGAGATTCGAAGGCACCAGCACCCCGCGTGCACTACGCTATGCCCGCGTGGCGTCGGAAACGAAGCGCTCTGGGGCAAAGTAGTTGCAGGCGAAAATCGGCCGGTGGCTGCGCCGCGGGCTAAACCGTATCCGTGGCAGCCAAAACATCGAGTCTCTGGTCGCGGCGGGTCTTGAGCGCGGTGAGGGAGGGATGGTCCTCGACCGCTCGTACCTCGATCCCAGCCGGCCATGGCTGATCAAGATCGGGACGCAGGTTGGAATCTCCTCCTACGTGAGGATGCTGACGCACGATGACCGGATGCGGATTCAGACCGGTTTCACGCGGATCGCACCGATTGAGATCGGCGACCGGGTATTCGTAGGCGTCGGCTCGACGATCTTGCCCGGCACCCGGATCGGCGCCGATTCGATCATCGCTGCCGGGTCAGTCGTGAGTGGAGAGATCCCGCCAGGTTCACTCGTGGCCGGACACCCGGGGCGGGTCGTCACTCCGGTCACGAGACTCCATGCGTGGCAGCGTCGAGCCCGGGCAAACGCACCGGTCTGGCCGATGGAGGGTTGGACGCAGGGCCGGGGTATCACAGACGAGCGGAAGGCGGCTCAGCGTGAGGCGCTGGCGAAGGTGCGGGAGGGGTACGCACATCCTCGAGAGGCAGGTGGCCTGGCCGGCGCAGGACGGACGCGAGCTCATTGGGCGGCGGCCGTGAGCGCGATCGACTTGCGCGGCATCCGCCCACGCACGCTGAAGCACCGGCTCGCCAATCAGCTGCGGGGCAACCGAACCCTGGAACGGCAGCTGCGCGAAGGGCTTCAGCTGGGCCAGCGAAGCTTCGTCGCCGACGAAGCGTTCCTCGATCCGGGCCGTCCATGGCTGATCACAATCGGGAGCGATTCGTTCATTTCACCGCACGTGATCATCTTCACGCATGACTCCGGCCTGTACTACCACGGGGGGCTGACGCGAATCGGCCGCGTCGACATCGGAGACCGTGTGTTTGTTGGCCCCGGCGCACTGATTCTTCCCGGCGTGCAAATCGGCGATGGGTCGATCATCGAGGCCGGTGCCGTGGTACGTACCGCGATCCCGGCGGGTTCTTACGTGGCAGGTAATCCAGGCGCCGTGGTGGGCGAAGTCGCGTCGCTCGTCGAGGGTTGGCGCGGAGCGGCCGGGCAATCCCCGCTGACCGAGCCGTCCAGCGGAGGCGGATCCGCCAAGAGGCACAAGCGAGCCGGGCGGAGCACGCTCACCTCGCCCGGTGTGGATCGACTCCAGCGCACAGCGCTGGCCAAGCTGCGCGGGGAGCGGACGCTGGAGCAGCTGGTGGCCGATGGCCTGGAGGTGGGGAGGGACGCGGCGGTGGCCCGCCGTGCCTACGTCGATCCGACCAATCCCTCGCTGATCACGATCGGTGAGGAGTCGATCATCTCGGACTTCGCGATCATCATGACCCAGGACCCGCGCACCAAGGTGCTCGGCGGCACGACCCGGGTTGGCCGCGTTGTCATCGGCCGGCGGGTGTTCGTCGGGCCCCGCGCGATCATCCTTCCCGGCACCACGATCGGCGACGACTCCGTGATCGACGTTCAGGCCGTGGTGTCCGGCGAGATCCCGCCAGGATCGTTTGTGTCCGGAAACCCCGGGCAGATCACTGGCGACGTCAAGGTGATGGCCGGAGAGGCTCGACGCGCTGCGGATAACGGGCCGAACTGGCCGTATGAGGGTTGGAGCAGCGGCAACGGGATCACGGTCGAGCGCAAGCGGGCTCAGCGAGACGCTCTCGCCACGGCGTCCGACGGGTACATCCGGGCTCCCGGCCGGCGCCTACCGCAGCGCACCTAGCGATGTGCGGCGTCTGCGGGATCATCACCTGGGGCTCGGGCGTCCGCTGCGACGCAGACACCGTCACCCGGATGCGCGACACACTCGTCCACCGTGGACCTGATGACGGGGGAAGCTTCACCTCGCCCGACCAGCGGGTCGCGCTCGGCCATCGACGTCTCTCGATCATCGATCTCACGCCGGCGGGGCATCAGCCGATGTCGAACGAGGACGGCAGCGTTTGGATCACCTACAACGGCGAGGTGTACAACCACGCGGCGCTGAGACGCGAGCTTGAGGCGAGAGGCCACAGCTTTCAGTCCGCCACTGACACCGAGGCGATCGTCCACCTATACGAGGACGAGGGGCCCCGCTGCGTCGAGCGACTCGATGGAATGTTCGCGTTCGCGATCTGGGATGCCCGGCGCCGAGAGCTGTTCCTCGCGCGCGACCGGATCGGGGTCAAGCCGCTGTACTACGCACGCCTCGCAGACGGCGTGGTCTTCGGCTCGGAGGTCAAGTCGATCCTCGAGCATCCCGGGATTTCGCGTGAGCTCGACGAGCAGGCTTTCTA
>Ga0070739_10007726_pt1 | contig 11268 bp, 5 predicted proteins | sample Coa_R1_7_FD_66445 | JGI IMG/M metagenome (GOLD analysis project Ga0070739, IMG submission 66445) | Surface soil microbial communities from Centralia Pennsylvania, which are recovering from an underground coalmine fire - Coalmine... | ecosystem: Environmental > Terrestrial > Soil > Unclassified ... | reverse complement strand
ACACGTTCAGCGAGCAATTCCGTGATTTCATCCAATCGCGCAAGCCACGCCCCGGAATATAATTTCAACACGAGCGTGGTGTCGTAGCGATCCAGCACAAGACCGGGCCAGCCGTCGCTCTCGCCATTGATGCAGCGATAGGCCGTTGTCGGCTGAGCTGGTTTCGAGTTTAAGGTTTCAGGTTTAAAGTTTGGACTGGCGCTGTCGAACACGGCCAGTCTTTTTTCGAGCGCTCCTTTCAAACGCCGAAGCCACCAATGGCGGTCAATCGTCTGTGGTTTGCCCGAATGCAAGACGCGCACGCGAATCGGCGAATCGGCATCGTACAAGCCGACCGCCAAGAATTCATCCTTCCGGTCGTAGATGACTGCGAGTTCGCCGGTTTTGCCTTCGCGATTCTGTTCCTTGATGCTATCGGCGAAAAGCCAGGGATGGCCGCCGCGCAGCAACGTCTCCGCTGTCGCAGTCACGCGCAAACGCAATCGGGCAACGGCAGGATTTTTTGGGCGCGTATTCAATGAGAGCACATCCTATGGAAAAGCAATTCGCCGCCGCAACTTTCATTTAACATCGGTTTGCCGTAGTTCCTTCCCACTCGCCCAAACCTCTCCCTTGGGAAGAGAGAGATTGCAACCCTCGTCTTGTACGTTCGGCACGCGTGAGTCGGTTCACCCTCTCCCAGGGGGAGAGGGCCGGGGTGAGGGCGAGCGTCTTTCTAATCTTTTCGTAATAATGACTGGCTTATATGATCGTTCCGTGAAACAAAAAGCGACCTGGGCGGAAAAACTAATGTGGCGCTGGCTGCGCAACCGGCGATTTAGTGGATACAAATTCCGCCGCTGGCATCCGGTTGGCCCAGATGAATTGGATTTTTTCTGCGAAGAAGCCCGCCTGTCCATTGAGTTGGACGGCCATGGCCACGGTCATCCGGCCAGACAAGCTCACGACCTACAACGCACTGAATTCTTGAAAACCAAAGGCATTTTGGAACTGCGTTTTTGGAATTCCCATTTGCTGCGGAACGCTGAGGGTGTCCGCGGAGAAATCTTTGCGGCTCTGCAACAACGCGCGCCACATCTTTTGCCAGAATACACGCGGCCTGGAGTGGCGAATGGGAAGAAAAATCAGACTATTGCCCGCCCTCACCCCAACCCTCTCCCCCTGGGAGAGGGAGAAAAATCTGCGCCTTTTCGGCGATAAAATCGTTCAGGGTTGTGGTATGCTCACAGGCAAGGTTATTCCGGCAGGGTGAAGTAGAATGTTGCGCCTTTGTCCACGGCGGCATCGGCCCAGATGCGTCCGCCGTGTCGGTGGATAATGCGCTGCACGGTCGCCAAACCGATGCCGTGCCCGGGAAATTCGCTCGTGGAATGGAGCCGTTGAAACGCGGTGAAAAGCTTGTTCGAATACGACATGTCAAAGCCCGCGCCGTTGTCGCGCACGAAAAAGACCCTTTCGCCATTCTGGCCTTCCGCGCCCATTTCGATCCGCGCGCCAGGTTTGCGGCTGGTAAATTTCCAGGCGTTGTTCAACAAATTCTCCAGCACCACGCGCAGCAATTGAACATCCCCCTGCGCCTGCAAATTCGGCTCAATGGTCATTTCCACCTGCCGGGCCGGCTCAAGCTGGCGCAGGTTGGTGACGATCATTTCCGCGAGCGCGCTCAAGTCCACGGGGCCGCGGCGCATTTCGGTGCGCGTCACGCGCGACAAATGCAACAGATCATCGATCAACTGTCCCATCTGCCGGCTCGCGTTGCCGACGATGCCCAGATACTCCTTGCCCTGTGAGTCGAGCTTGTCCTGGTAATCCTCGCGCACCAACTGGCTGAACGCGTCAATGCTCCGCAATGGCGCGCGCAAATCGTGGGACACCGAGTAGCTGAACGCCTCCAGTTCCTGGTTCGACGCCTGCAACTGCGCCGTCCGTTCGGCAACGCGTTTTTCCAGCGCGCTGTTCAATTCCCGGATCTCGCCCTCGACCCGTTTTTGGTCGTCGATATCGGTGCAGGTGCCGAACCAGCTCAGGACGCAGTCCTGATCATCCAGATTTGGCACGACACGAACCAGGTGCCAGCGATATCTTCCCGTGCGCCGTTCCTGCAAGCGGCATTCCGCTTCGAACTGCCTTCCGCCGGCGATCGATTTTTTCCAGCCCTCGAGGCACCGCTCGCAATCCTCCGGGTGCAGGACCGCCATCCAGCCGTGCTCACCGAGCGAGCCGGCCGGCAAACCGGTGTACTCGTACCAACGATTGTTGAAATAATCCACCTGGCCGTTCGCGCGCGCGGTCCAGACGATTTGCGGCATCGCATCCGCCAGCTTGCGGAAATGCGACTCGCTTTTCATCACCGCGCGGTAGAGCCGGGCATTGTCCAGCGCGATGGCCGCTTCGGACGCGATGCCCGCCAAAAGATGCTGCGCCCGCTCGGTGAAAATTCCCGGCATAGGATGCCCGAACAAAAGGCCGCCCAGCACTTCATTGTTCTGCGAAACCACCGGGATGGCGAGATAGCTGCGCATCGCGTCGAGGGGAGGAGAGTGTTTGCCCTTGGGCGCCGCGTGCAACTGCTTCCCCTCCAGCAAATCATGGATGCGGACGGCATCGCGTTCCACTTCCATCGGCGGCGTGCCGGGACGATGCCGGGGAAGAGGAAGTTGTTCGAATATCTCCCGTGTCGCGCCGGGCGTGACGTAAAGGGCCATCGCTTCATCAACGCTTTCGGAACGTTTATAAAAGAATGCGCCGTACTTCGCGCCGGTGACCTGTTTCCCGGCGTCGGTGATGGCGGCGACCAGCTTGGTGAAGTCGAGCTGGCCGGTCAGCAGCGTGCCGATGCGGTTGACGGTCTCAAGCATCCGCGTCTCTTCGCGCAACGCTTCCTCCGCCTCCTTGAGTTCGGTGATGTTCACCATCACGCCTTGCAGGCGGATGCGCCCCCGGCCATCACGCATCACGTGGGCGCTATCGCGCAGCCAGACAATCCGCCGGCTGGAATCGAACATGCGAAACTCCACCAGGTACGGGCGCCTTTCCGCCACAGCCTGCATACGGACGTTGAGCACGCGGTTGCGGTCGTCGGGATGCAGGCGGGCCTCCCAAAAGCCGGGTTCGTTCAGCCAGCGGTCTGCCGGGTAACCCAGGATTTGCTTCGCCTGCTGGCTGACAAACGTGAATTCTCCCGGCCCCTCCGTTCCTTCCCAAACGATGCCTTCGATCGAATTGAGGATGTTGCGGTAATTGCGCTCATTTTCCAGCCAGGCCTGCTCCGCGCGTTTGCGTTCCGTGATGTCCAGCATCACCGTGCGGACCACCGTGTTTCCATCCCGTCCCGTTGCCGGCCGGCTGACCAGTTCCACGATGGCAAAAGCATTGACGGAAGCGCCGAGGGCCAATTCCGTCACGACCGGTTTTCTGGCAATACGGGCGCGGCGCAGATGCTCCAGGAATTTGGCGACCTGGTCTTCCTCCAGAAACACGCTGAACGGCTTGCCTTTGATCTCCTGTGATTTTTGCCCGAGGATGTTTAGGCCGGCCTGGTTGATTTCGAGGATGTTCCCCGAAACGTGCAAAATCAGGTAGCCCACCGGCGCCATGTTGAAAAGGTCCGCATAATAATTGGCAACGTTCTCCGTGGATTGCTGCGCGCGCAAAATCTCCTGCTCCTTCCACTTGAGCCGGGTCAATTGCAGCTCCAGTTCGCCCACCAGCCTGTCCCGCTCCTCGAAACGGTCGCTGGATTCAAGCGCGGGCAGCCTCTTGGAACTGCGCGCGGCCGGTTTGCGTTGCCGCGCATGTCGTTTCTTAACCCGTTTCATGATAATGCAATCAAGCTGTGATTCAGCCTGGCGACCAGCGGGCATTCAACAGGAAATACGACATCACCGACCCTTTTGAACGCCCTTCAGGACTTCTAAATTAAGTATGAACCGCCAATGCCGCCGACGCGAGAGAATTTTCTTCCACCGCGTCAAATAAAGGGAAAATCACCCGTTTTTCAGCGGACATTTACCTACCGATAAAGAGGTAGGGTCTGCCCGGAAACATCCAACAACCAACGCTGAACACTGAACATCCAATGATCCAAACCCGCCGTTTCGGCAATTCAGCGTTCGATGTTCGTTGTTGGGCGTTCGATGTTTCGGCCAAACCGAACCCGGAACCTGCATTGCGCCTCCTGTTCCAATTTTTTTCCTGATAGCTGCAACCAGGTGCAACAAGCTGCAAAAAGCTGCAACACCCGGTCAAAATCCCGCCGATTGAAAACATTTTTTAACCGGACGAGCCAAGAATGCAACAACGGTAGCAGTTTGGGGAGCGCGACCGTCTCGGTTGCCGCGCCCGGCGTCTCGCCGGGCGCTTCTTAACTCCTTTCCGTTCGGCGAGACGCTCCCGCAGATGCGGGACGGGACGCGTGCGCTCCCCAATTCCTATTTCGGTTCCATTCTTGTCCGACTAGCAAGCATCTTTTCTAGAGAGCAGCAAGTTGCCCGTTCCACCCGGAAATTATCCCACTCCCATCAAATAAAACGGCTACGTGTGTGAACTGACTATAAACACTGCCAGGCCTGCGCAATAAATCAATTCCGGTACGCCTTGTGGCAGGCGGTGCAGGCGTTGTCCATTTTTTGAAATATCGGGTCCGTATCGCTGGCTGAAATGCCGCTGACAAAGGATTGATGAAGCGCGTCCGCCGCCCGTTCCGCCTCGGACAGCTTCAGCTTGAACGCGGCGGGGCGATTTTCCACGGTTGGAGAGCGCAGAAGTTCCTTGAACAGTTCGTCGAGCATCAGCGCTTCCTGCGCAGGCTCCAGGTCGGGATGATTGGAGGGAGTCTTGTAGCCGGCTTTCTTTATCAATTTCAAATGATCGAACCGGCCATCCACCTCGATCATCACGTCCGCCAGGGGCGACACCGGGGATTTTTCCGGGAAATCGCTGGAAACCTTTTTGAGCACGTCGGGTGACGGCGGACGAAATCGTTCCACGCTCCGATAAAGACCGGGATAATTGGTCGAAGTGCCTACGAGATGCAACCAGGATTCGGCTTCAGCGGGTGTCCAGCCTTCAACGGCCATGCAGATGACCGCCGCTCCCGCCGGACCGCGATGCTGCCCGTGATGGCAATGGACATAGATGGGTTCAGGCAACGTTTCCGCGGCCTTGACCAGCCGCAACGCTTGCGCCGAAGGAACGCCATCGTAGCCAATAGGCAGATGTACGTATCGAATCCCAAATCGCCGCGCGGTATCGGCATCGGGTTTTGCGCCATCCACGGTGATGATGGTCTTGATGCCGAGTTTTTGCAGTTCGGCGAAAGCGGCGTCGCCTTCCGGCGCAGAGCCTGAATAAAATCGGTCACTCAGCTTGTAGAAATTTTCAATCCCTTGCGCCTTGAGCGGTTCAATGGTTGGAGGAACAGAATTTGAAATTGAATCGGCAGCATGCGATTGCGCGGAAAGGCTCATCAGAAGAATCACCAGAATCATGCTCGTGCCACCGCGTTTTGCAGTCATGGCAGCATATTACCACGGGGTGTCAAACTTGCGGCAGCTCAAGTGCTCATTGTGCGCCGATGGCGATGAAGCTGAATGAGGCGTCGGTTGCAACTCCTCCCGGCGTATATGAAAGAAACTGCACTTGTGAGTCGCTCAAGGCATTGGCAGTAATTATCGTAAGCGGGGAGGCAACGAGTGGACTTGCCGTGGCCATGGGAGTATCAGAAAAACCTGGATTGAAAGTGACCGTATAGGAGCCTGTGCCCGCACGGCTCACACTGAAGCCCTCGCCGCCGTTGTTGGTCCCAGTAAGAAAAACGCCGCCGCGCACGATGCGGAGACTTGCCGCTGTCGCGGGCAGGTAATATTGGTTCGTCGGGCCTTTCACAAGAAAGCCGATGCCGCTCGTGACCTGGCCCAAAACATCCAGATCGCCGTTGATGTTGACGTTCCCGTCAAAGGTGTTGTCGGAATCGAGGAATGCAACGGGGCCGGAAGCCTGTTTGCGCAAGGCCAGCGCAAACGAAGTGCCAGAGCCGGGCGCAACCGCGACGATGTTGTTCAACCCGGCAGGGACCATGGCTTGCCCATAGTCAAAGCCGTCGCCCGGATCGTAGAACGTTCCCCCGCCCCATGCAACCACGGTGCCGTCAGACTTCAGTGCGATACTATGGATCAAACCGGCCGAGATCGCGACCACGTTGCTCAATCCTGCCGGCACGATGGATTGCCCGTAATCGTAATAACCGTCACTTGGATTGTAGGTCGTGCCCGCGCCCCACGCGACGACGGTGCCATCGGATTTCAAAGCCAGGCTGTGAAAGCCTCCGGCCGAAATGGCGATGACGTTGTTCAATCCTGCCGGCACGATGGATTGGCCGTAATCGTAATAACCATCACTGGGATTGTTGGTCTTTCCCGCCCCCCATGCAGCGACAGTGCTGTTGCCTCGCAAAGCCAGGCTGTGCAAGTAACCGGCTGAGATGGCCATGGCGTTGGTAAACACCGGGGGCTTTGACTGTCCGAAGTCGTAGCCATTGGTGGGATTGACGACCATGCCTGCTCCCCATGCGACCACCGCGCCGTTGCTTTCCAATGCCAGCGAATGAGCGCCCCCGGCGGAAATCGCCTTCACGCTGCTCAATGATGAAGGGACGCTAGACTGGCCAAAATCAAATCCATCGCTCGGATTGTTGCTCGTGCCCGCGCCCCAGGCCACGACGTTGCCATTGCCCAGCAGCGCAAGACTGTGGGCCCCGCCGGCACCGATGGCGACAACGTTGGTCAAGCCTGCAGGCACGATAGCCTGGCCGTAATCAAAGAAATCGTTGGTCGTTCCACCACCCCATGCAAGGACCGTCCCATCCGATTTCAACGCGAGGGCGTGATAAACACCGCCTGAGACGGCAATAGGATTGACAAGCCCCGGAGGAATGTTCCTCGTTCCATAGACGTTCGCGCCCCAGGAAGTGATGGAATAATTAGTTGAGCTGAAGGCGATACCGGTGGCCGAAAGATTGGTCAGACCGCTGCCGTTGCCGATAAACGAGCCGTTGAGGTTTACCCCGTTTTGATTGTTGGTCACAAAACCGCTTTGCAATTCGGACAAGGGAATCGAGCCGGTGATGTTTGTGGCGGCGACACTTTCTGCATTGAGCGCCTGCACGGCATAAGGCGTGGGCGTGAGATTCTGCAGCGGGGACAAAGCCGCGTCGCCATGCACGCCGTCATTGAACCAGATGCGCAATTGCAAATTGGGCTGTGCAAAAATCGCGGCGCTGATGACGGCCATGTTCGGGATGGTGTTGTCGCCCAGCACCACCATCATCAATCCGTTTGTCGCTCCCAAGGTCACACCAGCCGTGGGTTCACTGCCCGCGACGCTCGTGCCGTCGTTGCTCCAATAAGTCGTATAGGAAATATTCGGCGGAGGCGGCGCGATGGAAACCGTCGGTGTGCTGCTATAACCGGAGCCGGGCGTCAGGACGGTGATGCTTGCCACGCTGCCGCCGCTGAGATTGGCCTGCGCAGTCGCGCCCGAGCCGCCACCGCCAGTGATAGTCACCGCCGGCGGAGAAGTGTAACCGTTGCCGCCAAAGGTCACGTTGCAACTGCTGACGAAAAGGTTGGGAGAAATGCCGCCCATGTTCGCCACGCCGGTGGCTTGATGATTGAAATTGGTGCTGGTGACCAGCGCGAAGCGGAACGTGCCGGTACCGTTAAAATTAGTGCCGTTGACCTGCACGCGGCCCTGGTAGGTGAACATGGTGTTCTGGGCGCGTAGCGTGGCCGGACTTGCAATAGCGGCAGCAATGATGGTGAGCAGCGCCAGTTTGAGGAGGGTGTGGGAGTTGGTTTTCATTCCGAGCATGGATTTGAGTTACATTGAAAAAATGATTCTCCGCGTGGCCTCCGGCGGCGACCAATGAAACGAACTGATCGAGATGCAACTCCCACCCGGCAAATCCATCGCGCAGGCAATAACGGTCCGGTTATTGCGGAAATGATGCGAGCTTATGGCTCGATTTGCAAGACTAATTCCATCTTCATCCGGTTTTTTAACCATTGCAGTCCATACTGCTCTGTAGAAAACACGGTATGGCATGAGGGACAGGAATGGAACAGAGATAGTAGGTGGGGAGCGCGACCGTCTCGGTTGCCGCGCCCGGCGTCTCGCCGGGGCGCTTCTGGTCTCTTTTCCGTTCGGCGAGACGCCGAACGGGGCACGCCGGAGGCGTGCGCTCCCCCAAACTGCTACCGTAGTTTCATCCCCTCGCATTCGGCCAACCAGATGTTTTCTACAAAGCAAGTCCATACCCGCACAAACATGCGGTGGATTTTCGTCCGAAGTATTGTAGTGTTTGCAGCCATCACCACCAGAGTTCGCAAGCCTGACCATTACAACAACAAAGGTAATCGTTATGGCTTCTATAAATTCTCGAATTGGCGCGCGCGCGAATCGTGTTCGGCAAACCTTAACTTCTATTCAAGCAACAGTCTGGTTGTTCGTATGCATCTGTTGGGCTTCTTCGTCGCTTGCTGGCGTAATGATGGAAGGATTTTATTGGAACTGTCCGGGACCGTGGTATCCGACGATGCAGGCCCAGGCTTCAGCATTGCACAACATGGCTGGAGGCTATGGCATCAATCGCATCTGGTTCCCTGTGCCGCAAAAATCTGCCAGCGGCGGTTATTCCATGGGTTATGATCCATACGATTACTACGACCTTGGTTCCTATAGCCAGAACGGCGGGCCGGGAACGCATTTCGGCACGCAGGCGCAATTGAAAAGCGCCATCGCCGCCTTCAAAGCGCAGGGCATCTCCTGCATCGCGGACATCGTCCTGAACCACCGTACCGGCGGGCAACAGGAGCATAATCCTTATACCGGCGGGACTTCCTACACCGATTTCTCCGCTTGCCAGAGCGGCATGTGCCTTTGGCATTGGGATTCGTTCCATCCGAACTACCAGGAATACAGCGATGAAGGGACGTTCGGCGGTTACCCGGACATCTGCTATGTCAATTCTCCGCCATACAACGACATGAAGGCGTGGATGACCTGGCTCAAGAGCACCAGCAACGCCGGGTTCGATGGCTGGCGGTATGATTACGTCAAAGGCTATCACTCCTGGGTCGTCCATGACATGAACGCCGCCACCAGCCCAAGCTTCAGCGTAGGTGAGTATTGGGACACCGATTGCACTGCGATTGACAACTGGGTCAACGCAGCCAATTCCTCGGCATTCGATTTCCCGCTTTATTACACGATGCAAACTTTCTGCGACAACACCGGTGGCGGCGGCAATCTGGGAGACGTTCTGGATCCCACCAAATCTTATGCTGCCAAGAATCCCTTTCACGCAGTCACCTTCTGCGCGAATCACGACACCGACCAGATCACCACCGACAAAATGATGGCCTACGCGATTATCATGACGTATCAGGGTTATCCCTGCATTTTTTGGGAGGATTATTACAACTACGGGCTGGCGACCGGCGGCGGGAACGGGAGCGGGTGGGGCAACGGCATCAACCAGCTTTTATGGTGCCGCGAAAAATTGGCCAACGGCGGTCCGAACATCCAAATACTGGAGAGCAGCGACAGCCAATGTCTCATCTACGGCAGTTATGGATATTCGAGCTCTTCGCCGGGTTACATTGTCGTCATCAATTCCAGCCCGAGCAGTTGGAAGGGTTACACCGTGACGACAGGGAACGGCTATCTGAAAAACCAGACGCTGAAAGCCTACGCCTGGTCCTCCACCGTGAGCGGCCAAAACGTCGCGCCTAACAACCAGTTTTGCAATTCGAGCGGCAGCGTGCAGGTCTGGGCCGCGCCGCGCGGTTATGCGGTCTATTCCGTGAACGGTTTGTGAGCGGCGGATGAGATTCATTGCTGGATGGTCAAAATTCATGGCCATCCAGCAATTCGTTTTTGGGACGTGGAAGATTTTCCCTCACAGGCGGTGGGCCGAAAACAAGGGAGCTGGCGCTGAAACTCATTGACATGAGCGAACCTGCCGGGTTGAGATAGGCTGGTTGTGTCAACATGACTCAGAGTGCCAGACATAAACAACTTACGAAACGCGGCCTTGCTCGTTTCGTGTCGATTTTCACGTTTGCATTCATCTTTTTTGTTCTGCCGCTGCTGCAAGCCCAGGCGCAATCGCAAACCTTTTCCGAAAGTCCCAAGCAAGCCGCCGAAGATAAGGAGGGCTGCATCCGCAATCTCAAATTGATCTACGAGGCCATCCAGGCGTATCGGATGGATCATAAAGACCTGCCGAACTGGCTCTCCGACCTCGTGCCGCAATATATCACGGATGCCAACGTGCTGGTTTGCCCGGCGTGCCGGCGGACGGGCCAGGCGGAATTGACGCCGCTCGCCGATCCCAAGCTGCCGAGCTCGTATTATTTCGAATTTTGCCCGATCGGATTTGCACCGAAGGAATTTCCCGGCTCGGAAACCAAAACGCGCCGCGAATGGAAAAGGCGTCAGATGAGTTTGGTCGGCTCAGTGGTGCCGCTGGTGCGCTGCCGGCATCATGGCAGGGTGCTTAATCTGGCGTTCGACGGGAAGATTTACGAAAGCGGTGAGATGTGGGAGAATTTGTTCACGAACGAAATCAACGTCGTTGAACTGACACCTCGGCGGATTTTTGCCAGCGGCTCGCCTGCAGGTTCCACTGCTGGCGTCGCCGCCAGGCCGCCGGGCGGTTCGGGACTTTATTTTCTTCAACGCGGCCGCCAGACCCCTCGCAACGAAATCAATCTCACTGACTTTTACAATGCCATGCTCACGCACTCGTGGAATGGCCAGCAAAGCAATGACCTCGCGTCGCTGCCGACGGGATTGCAGACGTTCGGCGGCGTGGAATTCGACGTGCGCGGAATCATCCAGTTGAGCAGCAAATCGAACCTGATGAAACGATTTCCCGCGCAGGTCAAATACATTCCCATTCACCAAAAATGCGCGCGATTGCATTTTCTGCATGCGGCGGCGTTCGCCACGCCGGAGGATGACGGCGTGCAGGTGGGCAGTTACATCGTGCATTTCGGGACGAACAAAATGCAGTTGGAAATCCCAATCGTTTGCGGGCGCGACGTGCGCGACTGGCACAGCAAACCGAATGAAAAGCCCGGCGCGAAGGAATTGAAGGTCGCATGGACGGGCACGAACGGATGGAGCCGGGCGCAAGGTCATGGGATAAGGTTGTTCGAGACCACCTGGGAAAACCTCGCGCCGGAAGTGCCCATCGATACCATT
>Ga0070739_10007724_pt1 | contig 11271 bp, 9 predicted proteins | sample Coa_R1_7_FD_66445 | JGI IMG/M metagenome (GOLD analysis project Ga0070739, IMG submission 66445) | Surface soil microbial communities from Centralia Pennsylvania, which are recovering from an underground coalmine fire - Coalmine... | ecosystem: Environmental > Terrestrial > Soil > Unclassified ... | reverse complement strand
GGGGGCCGCGCTGCAAGGCGCGGTTGCCCGGAAAGCGGCGCCGGTTCCACCACTCGGCCCACGTCCGCGGCGGGCGGCCGGCGACCGCGTCGAGGCGGAAGGCGCCGACCATGGCGTAGGCGTAGGCGGGCAGCGCGATGTCGCTCTGGGCGAGCGGCGGCACCAGCGGCGGGTTGACGACGGCGGCGTCGAGCGGCTGCACGAGGGGGCGGGCGGCGGCGGAGGCGGCCCAGATCGCGTCCACCACCAGCACGTCGGCGTACGGGCGCTTGGCGGCGACGCTCGTGGCGAGCTGCCCGTAGTCGGTGACGACCTCCGCGATCGTGCAGCCGGTCGCCGCGCCGAACGGCTTCCAGACCGCCGCGCGCAGCGCCACCTGCACGTCGCCGCCCCAGGCGCCGACGTGCAGCGTCCGCCCCGCCCAGCGCTTGGGGTCGTCGTAGCCGGGCACGGGCACCGGCGTCGCCGTCGGGGTCGGCTTGGCGGTCGGCTGCGCCGCCTCGCCCCGCGCGCCCGCGGCGAGCAGCAACGCGGCGCCAGCGCCGAGCCCGAGCAGGGCGCGCCGGTCGAGGGTGCGAGTCCGGTCGTTTGGCTGGTCGGTCGGTGCTGCTGGTGTCCGCTGCTCGCTCATCGCCGTCAATCTGATGCCCCGCAGCTCGCCGGGGCGAGCCTCCGTCAGATGCTAGGATACCCTCCGGCCGCGCCGCCTGCCGCCCGGCGTACGACCGATGGTGCACGGGCGTGCGGTCGCGGCCGGCCGCTGACGGCGCGTGAGCGGCCGCCGCGGCGCCGGGGTGTCTGGAGGAGCGCGAATGCCCAACGCGGATGAGATCGGCTTCCGCCCGCTCGCGGCGGCGGATCTGCCGCTGTTGCGCCGCTGGCTCGCCACCGATTTCGTGCGCGAGTGGTACGACGACGGTCCGCCGGACGAGGCGATCGCGCGCGAATACCTGCCGAAGATCCGGGGCGAGGACCCGACGCGCCCCTTCCTCATCCTGCTGGGCGAGCGCCCGATCGGCTACATCCAGACCTACCGCATCGCCGACAGCCCCGACTACGCCAGCGCCGTCCGGGTGGACGCGGACGCGGCGGGCGTCGACCTCTTCATCGGCGAGGCCGACTGCATCCACCGCGGCCTGGGCGCGCCGATCCTGCGCCGCTTCCTGTGCGATATCGTCTTCGCCGCGGCCGACGTCGGGAGCTGCGTCATCGGGCCGGCCGCCGGCAACGCGATCGCGATCCGCGCCTACGAGAAGGCGGGGTTCCGCTATCTCAAGACGGTCCGCGTGCCCGGCGAGCCGGAACCGGAGTACCTGATGCGCATCGCGCGGGCGGACGTGGTGGCCACGGAGCCGGCCGCGCGGGAGCTCACGGCGCCGCGTCCGGCGATTGGTGAACGTGCCGGAAATAGACGTTCATCCCACGCCGCGCCGCCGTGATGCCGTGGGCGATGTTGCGCTCGGTCAAGGCGGGGTCGTCATCCGGCAGCAGGACGAGCAGCGCTCCGTTCGGGATCTCCTCTTGCAGCGCCTCGTCCGCAATCATCGCCTGCAGGAACTCGTCCTGCAGCGCGAAATCGCGGGTGGTCAACGAGTCGGTGCCTGATTGGTCAGGGGCAACGACAGGCCTTGTCATCGTCTCCTCCTCACGAACTCATCCTTGTAGATTTCCCAATTGCGCCGTAGTTCCTCGATCGCCAGGTTCAGAGCTTGCCCTGGATCAAGTGCCGCTCCTTCCCAGTCCCAATCCTTTTGAACCGTCGTTTCATCCCAGCCAAGAACGTCGCGATGAGGTACCCCATCGGCATTGTCAAAGCGTACCACCGGACGGAACTGACCTTCGATCCACGTCTCGTACTGAACGGTGAAGCGACGGACACGACCGCGCTCCATCAAGAAGCGGACTCGCGCCCTGTCGCCAGATGTGTTTACCCAGGTGAAGAACTCGCGGTGCTTGGCCACGCCTCTCCCTTCCTCTAGCTCCATTCGAACAGGATCTCGCATAGGGATGGCACACGCAATACGGTCGAGGTGGATTGTGGACGGCCGGCAGCAGGCCGTGCTGGCTGCGCGGCCGCGGCGTGGTACGCGGAGTGCGTGCGGCGGGGACAGCGTGCTCGTGCGGGGCACGCCGACGTTGGCCGCCGCTGGCGAACTGGTGGGACCCCATGCAGCTCTCCATCCCCGATCCGTCGCTCGTCCTCCTGATCGGCCCGTCCGGCTCGGGCAAGTCCACCTTTGCGCGGCGGCGCTTCGCGCGCACCGAGATCGTCTCCTCGGACGAGTGCCGCGCCGTCGTCTCCGACGACGAGCAAAACCAGGCGGCCAGCCACGCCGCCTTCGAGGTGCTCAACCTGATCGTCGCCAAGCGGCTCACCGGCCGGCGGCTGACGGTGGTGGACGCGACGAACGTGGACGCGCGGGCGCGCAAGCCGCTGCTAGCGCTGGCGCGCGAGTATTCGGCCTACCCGGTCGCGCTCGTCTTCGACCTGCCGGAGGAGGTCTGCCAGGAGCGCAACCGGCAGCGCCTCGACCGCATCGTCCCGCCCGAGATCGTGCACGAGCAGTGGCAGCGCACCCAGCGCTCGCTCTCGCACCTGGCGTCGGAGGGGTTCGGCGCCATCGAGGTGCTCGGCTCGGTCGAGGCGATCGAGCGCGCCGCCGTCGCCCGCATCCCGCTGCCGGTGGCGCGCCTGGACGACCACGGGCCGCTCGACATCATCGGCGACATCCACGGCTGCTACGACGAGCTGTCGCGGCTGATGACGCGGCTCGGCTACGACGTCTCGGGATCACGGCTGCGACCGCCCGCCGGCCGCCGCGCCCTCTTCCTCGGCGACCTCGTGGATCGCGGGCCGGAGATCCCGCAGGTGCTGCGCCTGGCGATGGAGATGGTCGCCCGGGGCACCGCGCTCTGCCTGCCCGGCAACCACGACGACAAGCTGCTGCGCAAGCTGATGGGGCGCAACGTGCGCGTGACGCACGGGCTGGAGACGTCGCTGGCGCAACTGGCCGCGGAGCCGCCGGCATTCTGCACCCAAGTCGCCGACTTTCTCGACGGCCTGGTCAGCCACTACGTGCTCGACGACTGGCGGCTCGTCGTCGCCCACGCCGGCATGACGGCGAACCTGCAAGGGCGGTGGGGGCCGCGCGTGCGCGACTTCGCCCTCTACGGCGAGACGACCGGGGAGACGGACGAGTTCGGCCTGCCGGTGCGCATCAACTGGGCGGCCAGCTACGAGGGTCGCGCCCTCGTCGTCTACGGGCACACGCCGGTGGCGGAGCCGGTCTGGGTGAACCGCACCATCAACATCGACACCGGCTGCGTCTTCGGCGGTCGCCTCACCGCCCTTCGCTACCCCGAGCTCGAGTTGGTCTCCGTCCCCGCCGCGCGGGCGTACGCCCACTCGCCCCGGCCGTTCCTGCGCTCCGACACCCCGCCGGCCAACGCCGCCCCGGCCGGCGAGGCCGTCGCGGCGGCGCTCTGAGGGCCGCGCCATGTTCGCCCATGGCCGGGCCTTGCCGTCCCTGCGTGAGCGCTCGCTTGCACCCGGCCGCGCGCCCGTTTACGATGCGTCTCAGGAACCTCGCCCAACCCGACGCCATCGCGGCCGGCGTCGAGGAGAAAGGGGCAAGCCGTGCGCCCTCCCTCCATCCAGCTTGGCCGCACCCGCTGGCTGCTGGCCGCATTGCTCCTGCTGACCGCGCTGACGGTCGCCGTCGGCCAGCCGGCGGGGGGCGCGCGGGCCGCCGCGCCGGCGCCGCCCCGCGCCTCGCCCGCCGCCGGCCAGAACCTGCTCGACCTGGCGGCGATGACCCTCATCCCGTCGGACATGCCGCAAGGCCAGTACGTGCTCGACACGAACGGCATGGTCTCGCTCGCCGAGGAGGCCGCCAGCGCCAACTTCTACCGCCACGGCAGCGACGCCGATCTGCAGCACCTCACCGACGAGCTGCGCGGCGCGGGCTGGCTGCGCCGCTACACCAGCCGGCTCGGGCTGCCAACCGCCAACGACCCGACCCAGTTCACGCTCTCCGTCGTCTCGTACGTCACGGAGTACCGGGACGCGGCCGGCGCCGCCAAGGGTTTCGCCATCCTGCAGGACGAGAGCCTGATCCCCACCGCGCGCACCGTGCAGGGCACGCGCACCTTCGGCGACCGCTCGCAGCTCACGTCCGACAGCGGCACGACGAGCGACGGCGCGCCGTTTCGGGAGCTGGCGCTCGCCTTTCAGCTCGGCAACCTGACGGCCGGCGTCATCGTGGACGACTACACCAACCACGCGCCCGCCGTCGCCACGGTCGAGGCGCTCGGCGCCAAGTTGCAGGCGCGGATCGCGACGGTGCGCGCGCGCCCGGAGGGGCTCGGCAGCGAGATCCTGCGCTTGGCGGCGCCCGGCCCGTCGTCGGCGCTCGATGGGTACATCCGCCGCGACGGGATCACGATCCCGCTCTACAACGAGCCGGGTACCGCGTTTTCCGCCCGCAACGCCAGCTACGACGGCGCGAGCGACGTCTACGACTACCAGCAGACGCTGCCCCGCAACGTGGCGACCGGCGTCCCCATGCCCTACTACCTGGACCGGCTGTGGCGCTTTCCCAGCGCCAGCGCCGCCTCGACCTGGCTCCGCACCGCGGTGCAGGCCGTTGGCGTGGAGGGGGGGCCGTACGTCGAGCTGACGCAGGTGCCGCGCGCCGCCAAATACGGCGACGAGTCGCTGACCTACTCCTACGGCTACCGCATTAGCGACACGCTGACGACGCAAGGCTTTATGATCTTCGCGCGCGTGGGGAACGAGGTGGCGCGCGTCCAGATTGACGGGGCGCCGTCGGTGCCGTTGAGCGCGGTCGCCGCCGTCGCCGCGGAGCAGGTCGCCTGCCTGCGGGCGCGGGTCTGTCCCAGCGCCGCGCCGCTCCCCCCCGGCCTGCCGGGCGCCGCCACCGCGACGCCGGGCGCAGCAACGAGTGGCCGGTAGCCGGTAGCCGGTAGCCAGTAGCCAGTAGCCGGTAGCCAGTTCCGAGTGCTGAGTGCTGAGTGCTGAGTAACGAGTACCGAATTTGTTGGCAGTCGCCCGGCGCCCAGCACTGGCTACCGGCTACCGGCTACCGGCTACCGGCTACTTATCGAGGGATCGAGCGGCATGACCGATGAGACGCGGGTTGAGGTCGCGCGGCTGCGCGACTACGTGCGGGACGTGCCGGACTTCCCGCAGCCGGGGATCCTGTTTCGGGATATCACGCCCCTGCTGGCCGACGCCGGCGCGTTCCGCACCGCGGTGGACGCGATGGCCGCGCCCTTCCACGGCGTCGGCACCGTGGTCGCGATCGAGAGCCGCGGCTTCATCCTCGGCGCGCCGATCGCCTACGCCCTCGGCGCCGGGTTGGTGCCGGTGCGCAAGGTCGGCCGCTTGCCGGCCGCGACCCTGAGCGAGCAGTACGCGCTCGAATACGGCACCAACACGGTCGAGATCCACGAGGACGCGATCCAGCGCGGCGAGCGGGTGCTGCTGGTGGACGACCTGCTGGCGACCGGCGGCACGGTCGGCGCGGCGGCGGCGCTGGTCGAGCGGCTCGGCGCCCAGATCGTCGGCATCAGCGTGCTGGCCGAGCTGGCGGTCCTCGGCGGCCGCCAGCGCCTGCGCGGCCACGACGTGCGCAGCCTGATCGTGTACGACTAACCCCGACCGGTGAGGACCATGGCGCGGTCTGGGTGCCGCCACTACCGACCGGATGCGCGCGCGATTCGTGGGCCGGGAGGCGGGCGCCGGCCGGGGGCAAGGTTCGTGCGGGTGACGGGCGCGGGTTTGTCGTGAGTGTGCGAGAGGAGTGCCGCATGACCGTCACCGAGTCCAAACCGACGAGCGTCACCCGGGAGCAACTGATCCAGGGGTTGCAGGAGGATCTGGCCCGCGAGTACAAGGCGATCATCCAGTACGTGATCTTCAGCCAGAAGCTCGACACCGCCAAGTACATGGACATCGCGGATCAGTTGGAAGAGCACGCCCATCAGGAGCTGGACCACGCCCTGGCGGTCTCGCGGCAGTTGGACTACTTCGGCGCCTACCCGACGCACCAGCCGAAGCCGGTCCAGGTCTCGGAGAACAACGAGGAGATGCTCTGGGCCGACCTCCACGCCGAGGACGAGACGGTCCGCAACTATCGCGAGCGCATCCGCCAAGCCGAGGCGATGGGTGAGTTCGCGCTGGCCGAGGTGCTGCAGGAGATCGTGCGCCAGGAGCAGGATCACCAGATCGACCTCGCCACCGCGCTCGGCGTCGTCCCGGACGACCGCCAGCGCCAGGGCCAAGGTCCGGGCAGCCCGCGCCAGCAGCCGTCCCAGTCCTGACGCACGCTCGCGTTCACATCGCGCGCCGGCCGCCGGCGCGCGGCCGGCCAGGAGCAACCGCACGATGCCCCGCACCACCGCCGACGCCATGGTCGAGCGCCTCATCGCCTGGGGCGTGGACGCGATCTTCGGGATCTCGGGCGACGGGATCAACGGCTTCATCGAGGCGCTGCGCAAGGCGCAGGACCGCATCCGCTTCATCCACGTCCGCAACGAGGAAGTGGGGGCGCTGGCCGCCGTCGGCTACGCCAAGTTCACCGGCAAGCTCGGCGTCTGCTTCGCCACCGCCGGGCCGGGCGCCGCGCACCTGCTCAACGGCATGCTCGACGCCAAGTTCGACCTGGCGCCGATCCTGGCCATCACCGGCATGACCTACCACGACCTGATCGGCACCGAGAACCTGCAAGGCGCCAACAGCGACTACCTCTTCAACCCGTTCGCCGTCTTCAACGAGCGCATCATGGGACCGGACCACGCGGTGACGATGGTGGACCGCGCCTGCCGCGCGGCGCTGACGCGGCGCGGGCCGGCCCATTTGACGATCCCGATTGACTACCAATCCATGCCGGTCAGCGAGGCCCACCCCTCCAACGTGGACCCCGGCGTCTTCACCTCGCCCCACGACCGCCCGCCCGTGCGCGTGCCGGAGCAGGCCGAGATCGAGGCGGCGGCGCGCGTGCTCAACGGCACGTCGAAGGTGGCGATCCTGGCCGGCGCGGGCGCCCGCGGCGCCGGGGACGAGCTGGAGCGGGTGGCGGAGACGCTGGGGGCGCCGATCGCCAAGGCGATGCTCGGCAAGGACTGCGTCCCCGACGACAGCCCCTACACGACCGGCGCCACCGGCCACACCGAGACCGTCGCCACCCATACCGCCTTCGCCGAGTGCGAGGCGCTGCTGATCGTCGGCAGCACCATGCCCTTCCTCGAGTTCTACCCGCAACCGGGGCAGGCCGCGGCCGTGCAGATCGACGACATGCCGGAGCGGATCGGGCTGCGCTACCCGGTCGCGGTCGGGCTGGCCGGGGACGCCAAGGCGACCTTGCGCGCCTTGCTCCCCCTGCTCACGCGCAACAACGACCGCTCCTTCCTGGCGCGGGCGCAGCGGCAGATGGGCGACTGGTGGAAGCTGATGGAGCAGCGCGGCACCCGCGACGACGTGCCGATGAAGCCGCAGGTACCGGCCTGGCAGCTCTGGCCCCTGCTGGCCGACGACGCCATCGTCTGCGGCGATGCCGGCACCGTCACCTACTGGGCCAACCGCCTGATCAAGCTGCGCCGCGGGCAGCGCTTCTCCTTCAGCGGCACGAATTGCAGCATGGCCTCCGGGCTCTCCTACGCCATCGGGGCGCAGGTCGCCTACCCCGACCGGCAGGTCGTCGCCTTCACCGGCGACGGCTCGCTGACGATGCAGCTCGGCGACTTCCTGACCTGCGTCCAGTACCGCTTGCCGATCAAGCTCGTCGTCATCAACAACAACACGCTCGGCCTCGAGCGGTGGGAGCAGATGCTCTACCTCGGCAACCCCCCGTTCGGCGACGAGCTGGCGCCGCTCGATTTCGTCAAGTTCGCCGAGGCGTGCGGCGCCCGCGGCGTCCGCATCGCGCAGCCGGATCGCTGCCGCGCGCAGTTGCAGGCGGCGCTGGCGAGCGACGGCCCGGTGCTGGTCGAGTGCGTCGTCGACCCGAACGAGCCGGTGCTGGAGGCCCCCCTCCCCGCGCAGCACGCCAAGAACCTGTTCGCGGCCCTGCGCCGCGGCACGCCCGACCGCGACCGGATCGCGGACGAGGTGCTGCGCGATCTGCGCGAGGAGCAGACCGTCACGCCGGCCGCGATCAACCCCGCGACGGCGCACCTGATGGAGCAGCTCCCGGCCAAGGATATGCAGCAGGGTGCGCAGGAGTGACGCCGCTCCTCTCCCTGTCATGCCGCCCACCCCCTTTTATGTCATTCCGAGCCCGCCCACCTTTATGTCATTCCGAGCCCGCAGGCGAGGAATCTCAGAATGACAGGAAAAAAGGCAGCCTGACCGGAACCAGAGGGGAATGAACCGACCTATGGCCCAGCAGAGTAAGCCGTCCGCCTGCTTCGGCTCATCCCTGACGCGCCGCGCGCTGCTCGCCGGTCTCGCCGCCACCGGCGCGGCCGCGGCGGGCACGACCGCGGCCGCCGCCGGCGCCGCCTACGGCTACCCGATCGGGAACCCGGGTCAGCCGCTCGGCGCCGGCTTCTTCATCCGCGACGGGTTCACTTGTGAGAACACCTGGTACCTGCCCGGCTACTGGCACACCGGCGAGGACTGGTACCGGCAGGAGGGGAACACGGCCGGCGCCCAGGTCTGCGCCGTCGCCGCCGGCCAGGTCGTCTACGCCGACGCGAACTATCCCGGGCGGGTCGTCATCGTCCGCCACGACGATGGGCTCTACGCGATGTACGGTCATCTCGATCCGGCGCTGGCGGTCGGCGTCGGCGCGCGGGTGGCGCGCGGCGACGCGATCGGGCGCGTCTTCCAGCGCGACGACGGCGTGCCGAGCCATCTTCACTTCGAGATCCGCACCTTCCTGACGACGCCCGCGGTCAACGGCAGCGCGCCGCGCTACGGCTTCGCCTGCGGCGTCAATTGCCCGCCCGGTCCCGGTTACTGGCCGATCGCCGCGCCCGACCGCCCGAGCGACCTCGGCTGGCGCAGTCCGACCCATGTCATCGCGCACCGCATGCTCGCGCGCGCCTCGTCTGCCACGCGCGGCGACGTCGTCGTCGCGCAGCGGCCCCACGCCGCGACGGCGGTCGTGCGCGCGGCGCCGGAGAGCGCCGCCGCGACGGTCGCTGAACTGCCGCTCAAGCCCGGCACCCGCTATCCGCTCCTGGCGATCTCGGCCGGGCCGGAGGCCTCGCGCGGCACCAGCGCCCTCGCCTACGACCTTTGGTACCGCGTCCGCCTCGCGGACGGCCGCGCCGGCTGGGTCCAGGCGGCGCTCCCCTCCCCCTTCGACACCGGTTCCGACGGGCGTCCCTCGAGCGTCGTCTTCGATCTGCTGCCGGACGCGATGGCGGCGTGACTTCGGGGCCGTGCCCACGGGCGTCGAGCGCGGCCGATCCCCGGCAGCGCCGGGCAACCGCGTCGCCGCCTCATTGGTCGGGGCAGACCTCCGTGTTATCTGTCCCGCCAAATTCGCGGCCGCCGGCCGGCGCGCGGGAATTTGGCGGAACGAATGATCTCCGTGTCTGCCCTTTGGGATCGGACCCGCGTTGCACCCGAACAGCCCAGACACGGCGGTTCGCGGCTACAGGAACAACTGCTGCGCAATCGGGGTAGCTTGGCCTATGCTGTCAGTACATCGCACCTCTAATTGCGGCTCGCCCGAGCCGCCCGCATGCGCGGCTGCAACCATGGGCGACCAGCACGATTTCACGCCGAGCAGCGGCAACGTCTTCGCGGACCTCGGCGCGACCCCGAAGGAACCAACGGAGCCGCGCGGGCATAGCTCGGTACGCGGCGACCGGGACGGCGCGCGGCGCCGTTAGGGCGCGGCGGCGCCGAGCAGGTCGGACATGGTGTAGAAGCCCGGCGGTTGGCCGGCGACGAACTTGGCGGCGCGGAGGGCGCCCAGCGCGTACGGGCGGCGGCTGTAGGCGCGGTGGTTGAGCGTCAGTTGCTCGCCCTCGTCCGCGAGCAGGATCGTGTGCTCGCCCGCGTTGCCCCCGGCCCGCACCGCGTGGATGCCGACCTCACCCTCCGCCCGCGGCGCGATCCCGCGCCGTCCGTAGACCGCCTGCTCCGCCACCGACACGCCCCGCGCCGCCAGGATCGCCTCCGCCAGGGCGAGGGCCGTGCCGGATGGCGCGTCGCGCTTGTGGCGGTGGTGCGTCTCCACGATCTCGACGTCGTAGCCGGCAAGCGCCTGGGCGAGCGCCGGCAGCGCCGCCAGCAGCGCGTTGAGGCCGAGGCTCATGCTGCGCGCGTAGAAGAGCGGGATCGTCGCCGCGTGCCGGCGCAGCGCCTCCAGGTCGGCCGGCGTGAGGCCGGTCGTGCCGGAGACGAAGGCGCGGCCGGCGGCGGCGCAGGCGGCCGCGTTCGCCAGCGCCGCTTCCGGCGTCGTGAAATCGAGCAAAACGTCAACGTCGGCGAGGATCTCTTCCGGCCGCTCGACGACGCGCCCGCCGTCGGGCACCACCGGATCGGGCCGCGGCCGGAACGCGCCGGGCCGCACGGTGCCGCCGGCGAGCGCGACCGTACGATCCGCCGCGGCCACGGCCGCCACCTCGCGCCCCATCCGTCCCGCGATCCCCGCGATCGCAATGCGGAGCGTCATGGCTTCCTCCACTCAGGGGATGGGGATGTAGGGGAGGGACCCATCCCCCATCCTCCATCCCCCATCCCCCATCCCCCATCCCCCATCACCCGCAGCGCCGCTGCGAGGCGCCGGCGGTTGGCCTCGCTCATGGCGCAGAGCGGCGGCCGCAGCTCGTCCGCGCAGAGCCCGAGGATGGCGGCGGCGGTCTTGACGGCGGTCGGGTTGTTGTCGAGGAACATGGCGCGGCAGAGCGGGAAGAGGCGGCGGTGCAGCGCCTGCGCCGTCGCGAAATCGCCCGCCAGCGCGGCGCGCGTCAGCGCCGCCATCTCGCCCGGCGCGATGTTCGCCACGACCGAGACGACACCGCGCCCGCCGACGCTCATGATCGGCAGCGTCAGCGAGTCGTCGCCGGAGAGGACGGCGAAGTCGGGCCGCGCCTCGACCACGATCTGGCTCGTCTGGTCGAGGTTGCCGCTCGCCTCCTTGATGCCGACGATGTTGGGGAGCTCCGCCAGGCGGACGACCGTCTCCGGCAGCAGGTTGACGCCGGTGCGACCCGGCACGTTGTAGAGGACGAGCGGGAGCTCGCTCGCCTCCGCGATCGCCGCGAAGTGGCGGGAAAGCCCCTCTTGGG
>Ga0070739_10007720_pt1 | contig 11277 bp, 9 predicted proteins | sample Coa_R1_7_FD_66445 | JGI IMG/M metagenome (GOLD analysis project Ga0070739, IMG submission 66445) | Surface soil microbial communities from Centralia Pennsylvania, which are recovering from an underground coalmine fire - Coalmine... | ecosystem: Environmental > Terrestrial > Soil > Unclassified ... | reverse complement strand
CTGGTCAACGCCCACACCCACACCTACGCCACGCTGTTCAAGGGCAGCTACGAGCTGATGCCGCTCGACCTCTGGCTGATCGTGATGCGGGCGCCGATGAGCCGCGTCAGCGAGGAGCAGCTCCGGCTGAGCGCGCTGGTCAGCGCGATCGAGATGCTGCGCACGGGCACCACAACCTGCCTCGACCACTTCTTCGGCAACACGTCGATGCACCTGGCCGGCGTGCCGCAGGAGCTGGCGGCGATGGACGAGGCGGGGATGCGCTCGGCCACAGCCTACGTGCTCGCCGACCTGAAGTGGGAGGATACCTTGCCGCTCGACCCGGCGGTGGTGGCGCGGTCCCGCGCGGCGGCGGCGACGGTCACCTCGCGCGAGACCGAGCAGGGGCTGGCCGGCGCCGAGGCGTTCTTCGAGGCCTACCAGGGGCGCTACCCGCGCCAGACGCTGCTGGTTGGGCCGTCGGCGGCGCACCGCCTGAGCAATGCGATGTTCGAGGGCTGCCGCCGCCTGGCCGACCGCTTCGGCATCGGCATGCACCTCCACTGCGGCGAGGAGAAGCCGCATGCCGTGCAGGCGCGCGTCGCCTTCGGCACGTCGCTGGTCGGGCACCTAGAGGCACTGGGCGTGCTCGGGCCGGACGTGTCGCTGGCGCACGGGGTCTGGCTGGGCGACGACGAGTACGCCATCGCGGCGCGGCGCGGCGTCAGCGTCTGCCACAACCCGGCCAGCAACCTCAAGCTGGGCAGCGGCGTGGCCCGCGTGCGGCGCGCGCTCGAGCTGGGGGTGAACGTCGCGGTGGCCACCGACGGGCCGTGCAGCAGCGACAATTTCAACATGTTCGAGGCGATGCGCGAGGCGGCGCTGCTCCAGACCTCGAACCAGGTCGACTACCGTCAGTGGCTCTCGGCGCGCCAGGCGCTGCGAATGGGCACGATCAACGGCGCGCGCGCCTGCAACCTGCAGGAGGAGATCGGCTCGCTCGAGGTCGGCAAGCGCGCCGACGTGGTCCTCCTCAGGCGCGACTCCTACGCTTTCGCCGCGCACAACGACCTCACCGCCCAGCTCGTCTACTGCGAGAACGGCTCCGACGTCGACCTAGTATTCGTCGACGGCGAGATCGTGGTCGAGAACGGGCGCTGCACGCGGGTGGACGAGGTGGAGGTCTACCGCCAGGTGGGCCAGGCCCGCGCCTCCCTCCAGGCCGGCCTGGAAGCCGAGCAGGCCGCCTCCGCCGCCGTCGAGGACCCCATCCGGGAGATGATGGAGCGCGTCGCCGGCTGGCCGCTGGAGATGCGGCCGGGCGCCTGGTTCTCCTGACTGTCGGAGCCGCGATGGAGTAAGGGTGGCTACGCCCCGGGCGCCGGGCGCTGCACCGCGCCGGGCAGCTCGGCGGCGCGCTGGGCGGCGCGGGCGGCGTTCACCCGGCCGTAGCCGTACTGGTCGTCGCGGCCGGGTGGGCCGAGGTCGTCGGCCGTGTCGAACAGGATCTGCGCGACCTGGTCGCGGCTGAGGGTGGGGTTGATCGACCAGACGAGCGCCGCCGCCGCCGTGACGTGTGGGGCGGCGATCGAGGTGCCAAACTCGTAGTCGTAGCCCGGCCGCCCACTGGAGACCGCCTGGCGGGTGGGCGTCGTGCTGAGCACCCAGTTCGGCGCCGCACGGGCCCCGCCGCCCGCGCCGCCCGGCGCGGTCAGCCGCACGTAGGGGCCGGTGTTCGAGTACGGGGCGAGCGCGCTAGCCGCGTCCAGGGCGCCAACGGCCACCACCTCCGGCAGCGCCGCGGGGTAGTGCGCCTGGTTCTGCTGGCTGCAGCCCTCGATGCGGTAGGTGGCGGCGTCGCCGCAGTTGCCCGCCGCGGCCACCAGCAGCACACCCTGGCTGCTCGCCTCCTGTACTGCCGACCGCAGGGCCGGGACGTCCCGCAGCGTGCCGAAGCTCAGGTTGACCACCCGCGCCCCGTGCTCGGCCGCCCAGCGGATGGCGTCCGCCGCGGCCGCGCTCGAGGCGCTGCCGTTCGGGCTGGTGATCTTGAGCGGCATCAGGCGCACGCCGCGGGCGAGCCCGGCCACGCCCACGTCGTTGTTGCCCAGGGCGGCGATGATGCCCGCCACCTCCGTGCCGTGGCCGACGTCGTCCTGAACGCTGGTGCTGCCGTCGCGGAGGTTGCGGCCGGGGACCAGCTCGCCGACCAGGTCGGGGTGCGCGCCGTCGACGCCGCTGTCGACGATCGCGACCAGCACGTCGGCGCTACCCGTTCCGAAGCTCCAGGCCTCCGGCCCATGAACCTGCTGCAGGTTCCACTGCACGGCCGCCCCGAGACGCGGGCGGGCCAGCGCCTGCTCGCCACTGTCGGCGGGAACGGGGCTGCTCGTGATCCCAGAAGGCGGGACGACGGCCGCGCTGGTAGCCGCGGCCGCTCGCGCCGTGGCCAGCCGGCCGATGCTGTAATCGTCGCCGCGGCCAACCAAGAGCGAAAAGGGCAGGACGGCGAGGCCCAGGACGGCCCCTGCCAGGTGGTCCCGCAACGCTCGCCGCGTCAATGACGACCCTCTCACCGACTACTGTAACACGGCTCTCGGATGATTGTCGCAAAACGGCATATTTTCCGGCAAAGTGCGGACGAATGTTACAGCGAGGGGCCGAGCGCGCTTCAGCCGACCTGGTGACCAGGCGGAGCTGTTCGTCTCGGAAGCTGGACCGGACGCCGTTCTGGGGCCTCTTACACTCGTGGTCTACCTGTGGTGCATGCACATCGTATATGCGTATATGCAAGGCTACCGCCTCTTGAGATCGAGAAGACCGCGATAGCATGCCTGGGCTGCGTTCCACTCCCGATGTTACAGGAAACAACGCAGTAACTGCGTGAGCTTTGCGGGACGTGGCACGCTTACTGCATTCGCACCGAAATCGAGGACACCTGGCCGGCCGGTTCCTCGGTCGAGCCAGTGATCTGCGGTGTGCGCACAGAGCGGCACGCATCTGCCTCAGCGGCTCGTCAATGGTAGATTTGCCGTATTGCGAGTGTCGAACCGGTCGCAAATCCCCATTTGACGAGGTGTTCGAGGCGCCAGAGGGAGGGAGAAACCCATGAGGCGATGGGAAGCTCTTGTCGGTCTGGCTATGGTTGTCGGTCTTGGTCTCGGTTCGTCGGCAACGGCTAGTGCACAGCAGGCTATCCGCACCTACGTCTTCGAGCCGGTCCCATTCTCCGCGTCACCTGAATCGTTTGGCAGGGGCCAGGTCGTTCGCTCGGAAACGGCCGCGATCGAAGCGCGCGACGACGTGCGGCTGCTGCGCGGCTCCGCCGTCGTGAGCCCGCAGGACGCCGACGTCGATTTGCCTACCTACTCGCACCGAACCGTGTTCCGCTTCCGGCAGCTCGAGCCGCAGAGCCTGTACACGATCGTCGGCCTGGGCCTGGTTCCGGACGACCCGAACCAGGTGACGACGCTCTGCCGCTTCGTCACCGACCGCGGCGGCAGCGGCGAGTGCTACAGCCAATGGGACGGGATCGGCGAGCCGGCCGTGATCCAGGTGCGCCGCGGCGCCGAGGACGGCGTGCCGGTCCTGCGCTCGCGGTAGCAGGGGCCGCCAGCAGCGGACTTCACTCAACAATAGTCGCCAGATCAACGCGGGTCGGCGCCCGGAAAAGCCGCCGACCCGCGTTCTCGTCTTCCGCCGCGCCATGCTCGGCCGCCGCGCCGCCGCTCGGCAGACGGGGCACGCCGCCGCTCGGTGGACGGGCTCAGGCGTCGAGGCGCCGCACCAGCGACTCGCCCTGCGCCTGGCCGCTGGCGCGCAGGGCGTCGGCGTCGACCGTCAGCAGGCGGCCCTCGTCCATGATCGGCCGTCCGTCGACCAGGACGGTGCGCACGTCGGCGGCGCGCGCCGTGAAAACGAGGTGCGAGAGCACGTCGTGGACGGCGCAGTTGTGCAGCGCGCCGGCCAGGTCCACGACGATCAGGTCGGCGCGCTTGCCCGGCTCCAGGCTGCCGATCTCGGCGTCCAGGCCAAGGGCGCGGGCGCCGTTGATCGTCGCCAGGCGCAAGACGATCTCCGGCGGCAGCGCGGCGGGGTCGAGCGTGCGGGCGCGCTGGAACAGCGCGGCCACCTTCATCACCTCGAACATGTCCTGGCTGTTGTTGCTGGCCGCGCCGTCGGTGCCCAGCGCGACGTTGACGCCGGCCGCGAGCATCTCCGCGATCGGCGCGATCCCGTCGCCCAGGAAGCCATTGCTGACCGGATTGTGCGACACCGACCCGCCGACCGCTCCCAGGCGGGCGATCTCGCCGGCGCTGAGGTGGACGCTGTGCGCGCCGAGGAAGCGGGGGCCGGCCAGCGCGCCGAGGCGGTCGAACAGGTCGATCACGCCGTCCGCGCCGTGCTCGGCGCGCACCGCCTCGACCACGCTCGGCGCCTCGGCGACGTGCGAGCTGATGCCGATCCCGTGCGTCTGAGCGAAGGCGTGGGCCTCGCGCATTAGGGCCGGACTGGCGTTCACCGGCGGCGTATTCGGTCCGGTCCAGAGGTTGAGCCGGCCCTCGGCTAGCTCGCCGCGGTGGCGGGCGAGCAGGTCCTCGCAGGCGCGCAGGCCCACCGCGGGCGTCTCCACCACTTCCGGCGGCGCCAGGCCGCCGACGTCCATGATCGTGCGCGCGACCACGCAGCGCACTCCTACCTGGCGGTAGCCGGCGATCGTCGCCTCGATCAGCTCGGGCGTGCGGTTCAGGAAATGGTGGTCCACGACGGTCGTCACGCCGCTCTGCACGGCCTCGGCCAGACCGACGAGGGCGCCTTGCAGGCAGTCCTCGGGCTCGAGGACGCGCCCGGTCAGGTAGATCCGCCGCAGCCACTCCAGGAAGCCCAGCCGCTCGTACACGCCGCGAATCAGCGTCTGGAAGAGGTGAGTATGGGCGTTGACCAGGCCGGGCAGGACAACGCGGCCACGGGCGTCGACGCGGCTGGCGACCGGCTCGGCGGGGCGCGCCGCGCCGGCCGCGTAGACGCCGCGGATGCGCGCGCCCTCGATCGCCACCGCGCCGCCGGCCAGGACGTCGCCGGCCGGGTTCATGGTCACGACGGTCGCGTTCTCGAGCAGCAAGTCGATCGGCACGGAAATTCTCCTCAGAGTGCCTATCAATACCGGATATGAGCCGCAGGCTTACATCCGGTATTGCGGTATTGCGGGTTTCGTTAGGAGCTCTTAGCGCAGGTCGAGGCGGCTCTGGAGCTCCCACAGCTCGGCAGTGCCATCATACGGGTCCACCTGCCAGGTCTGCTCGTCCACCCGCCACTGGCCCATGGCCCCGGCGCTGACGATCCAGTGGCCGCTGCCGTCGGACTCGGCGGCCATCGTCGGGCGCAGCGTGCGGGCCATGAAGCGCGCCTCGGGCGGCAGCGGCGCCCGCTCGACGACCTGGTCCATCGCCGCGTCCGCGCTCAACGGCGGCAGCGGCGCGAGCGCCGCGCTCTCCGGCGTGGAGGTGGTGGCGGGCTCCGCGGCGGTGGGACCCGGCGCCGCCACCCCGAGCGCGGGGCTGGGCGCCACGGCCACGGCGGAAGGGCTCGGCGTAGGGCTGGCAGGGGGTACGCCCGCGTCCGCAGCGGCCTGGGCGGGAGCGCTCGGGGCCGGCTCGACCGAGAACGGGCCGCAGGCGCCGGTCAGCAGCAGCACGAGCGCGAGGCCCCGGACCAGGCGAGCCATTACCATAGGGTCAGCATACCACCGGCGGGTCGTCGCGGCCCGCCCGGGGCCCAGGGACTCGCGCGGGCGCGTTATTCCGCCGCCTGGCCCGGCTGGGGCGCGCTGGGTAGGGGCTGGCGCGCTTCCTCGGCGGTGGGTGTCTCACCCAGCGTCAGCTCGGCCACGGCGTGCTCGCGCGTCGTCTCGGCGCCGAACGGCTCGTAGCGCACCGCGCCGATCAGCTCGCGCAGGTCGCCGACGCGCTCCTCGTCGAGGAAGCGGCTCAGGCCGGCGATCGTGTCGTGCATCGCCGACGGGCGAGCGAAGTTCGCCGTGCCAATGGCCACGGCGGTCGCGCCGGCCAGGATGAACTCCAGCGCGTCGTGAGCGTTGCTGATGCCGCCCATGCCGATCACCGGCACGCGCACCGTGCGGGCGGTCTCCCAGACCATCCGCAGCGCCATCGGCTTGATCGCTGGGCCGGAGATGCCCGCCGTCGGGGTGCCAGTCACCGTCCGGCGGGCGCGCACGTCGATGGCCATGGCGACGAAGGTGTTGATCGCCGAGATCGCCGTGGCGCCGCCGGCCTCGGCGGCCAGGGCGATGTCGTTGATGCGCGTGACGTTCGGGGTGAGCTTGGCGATCACCGGCCCGTGGAACCGCTGCACGACGCCGTGGACGACCTCGGCGACGTGCTCGGGATTGGCCCCGATCTCCAGCCCGCCGGCCTCGAGGTTGGGGCAGGAGATGTTGATCTCCAGCGCCGCCACGCCCGGCACGCCGTCCAGCCGCGCCGCCAGGTCCCAGTACTCGCGGATGCTCAGGCCCCCGATGCTGACGATCGTCGGGCTGTCGTAGCGCAGGTACGGCGGCAGGATGCGCGCCAGGAAGTCCTCGATCCCCCGCGAGGGGATGCCGACCGAGTTGAGCATGCCGGCCGGCGTCTCGGCCAGGCGGGGCGACGGGTTGCCGGCACGCGACTGGTAGAAGATCGTCTTCGTCACCAGCGCGCCGAGCGCGTTGAGGTCGACCAGCGCGCCCAGCTCGGCACCGAAGCAGCCCGACGCCGGCATGACCGGGTTGCGCAGGCGCAGCCCGGCGCCCAGGTCGACGGCGAGGCGGGGATCAGGCGGGTAGCGATCAGCCATCAGTTTTCAGCCATCAGCTATTAGCTCTCAGCGATTAGCTCGCGGCCATCCGCATTCAGCGTTCAGCCATCACCACTCAGCTATTCGTCGGGCGTCCGTCGTGCGCCGGCGCCATCGGCTGCTCGGCGCCGGCCGTCGGCTGATGGCTGACGGCTGAGAGCTGATGGCTAAGAGCTGACGGGGGACTGGTTGCCCGGAACACCGGCCCCTCGCGGCAGACCAGCGGCGCTTCCTCCGACTCGCCCACGGCGCCGTGGGAGCAGCCGTGGCAGTAGCCGATGCCGCAGGCCATCCGCGCCTCCAGGGAGACCTGGACCTCGACGCCGAACGGAGCGGCCAGGCGGGCGGCCAGGGCGATCAGGCGGTTCGAGCCGCAGACGAACACCTGCTGCACGCGCCGCGCCTCCAGTAGCGGCGCGACGAACGCCTCGACCCGCGCCGGGTCGCTCGTGCCCTCGGCGTCGTTCACGGCGAGGGTCTGCGCGCCCAGGCTGGCGTACAGGTCGACGCCGACGATCGCGTCGGGCCGGCGGGCGCTGGCCACGGCGTAGACGCGGGCGCCGCGCGCCGCCGCCAGGTCGGCGGCGCTGGTCACCGAGCAGGTGCCAATGCCGCGCCCGATCACGAGCAGCCCTTCCAGGTCGTCGGCCAGGCGGAAGGGCTGCCCGACCGGCCCGACCAACTCGGCGCGCTCGCCGCCCCGGCGCTCGCTCATCACCCGCGTGCCGGTGCCGATCACGCGGTAGACGATCTCGAACTCGTCGGAGGCGGGCAGGTAGCGATAGATCGCCATCGGCCGCGGCAGTAGCGGGTGGACCTCCGCGCCGGGCGTCGGCTTGATCATCACGAACTGGCCGGGCTCGCCGCGGGCGATCTCCGCGTCGCGCAGCCGCATCAGGAAGTGCTCCGGCGCCACCTCGTACTGCGCGGTGATCTCGGCGGCCACGAACTTCGGCGCCGGGCGCTCGCCCTCGCGCGGCGCCAGCAGGTCGAGGGTCACACCAGTCGGGAAGTCGCTCATGCCGCCTGCTCGGTCAGGGCCCGGTCGAGGGCCAGGATGGCGTGGTAGAGCACCCGCACGCCCACCGCCACGTCCGAGATGCTGGTCCACTCCTCAGGGCAGTGGCTCAGCCCCTGATGGCTCGGGACGAACAGCATCGCCGCCGGCAGGGCGCGGGCGAGGATCGCGGCGTCGTGGCCGGCCCCGCTGTTCAGCACGCGGTAGGGCACGTCGAGGCGCTGGCAGACGTCGCGGGTGAGGTGGCGCAGCCAGAGCGGGAGCACCACCGGCGACGAGTCGCCGACCAGCTCGGCCCTGAGCTCGACGTCGCGGCGGGCGGCGACCTGCTGCGCCAGCGCCAGCACGTCCTGAGCGGCGGCGCGCTGGCGGTCGCCGTCCACGTCGCGCACGTCGACGTAGAAGGTCACGCGGGCGGGCACGGTGGTGATGCTGTTCGGCGCCACGTCCAGCCGCCCGACCGTCGCCACCGTCGTCCGCCGCCGCGGCTCGTTGGCCAGGCGCTCGACGCCGAGGACGATCTCGGCCGCGGCCGCCAGGGCATCCTTGCGCAGGTGCATCGGCGTGCCGCCCGAGTGGTCGGCGCGGCCGTGCACGGTGATCCGCAGGCGCGTGTTGCCGGCCACGGCCTCGACCAGGCCGATCGCCTTGCCCTCGTTCTCCAGCAGGCGGCCCTGCTCGATGTGCAGCTCCAGGAATGCCGCCAGGGTGTGCGGCTCCCAGCGCACGGAGGGCAGTTGGCGGGGGTCCATCCCCAGCGCCTGCATCGCGCTGGCCAGGGTCACGCCGTGGGCGTCGCGCAGACGCTGCAGGTCGCCCGGCTCGAGCAGCCCCACGACCGCCTTCGAGCCGAGGCAGGCCTCGCCGAAGCGCGCGCCCTCCTCGCAGGCGAAGGCGATCAGCCGCAGCGGGTGCTCGGTCTGGATGCCCGCGACGTCGAGCATCCGCAGCGCCTCCACCCCCGCCACCACGCCCACGGTGCCGTCGAAGCGCCCGCCCTGCGGCACGGAGTCGAGATGTGAGCCGAAGGCGATCGGCGGCAGGTCGGGGCGGCGGCCGGGCCGCGTGCCCCAGGTGTTGCCGAAGGCGTCGGTCTCGACCTGCAGCCCGGCGTCGGTTAGCCACTTCGCCAGCGTGGCGTGGGCCTCGCGCTCGTCGGGCGTGAAGGAGAGGCGGCTGACGGCGGCCTGGCCGTCGCCGGCGATCTCGCTCAGCCGCTGGAGCAGGCTGGCCAGCCGCGCGGGGTCGGGAAGCGGCTCCCCGGGCGCAGCCGCCGTCGGCTCCGCCGCCACGGCTGGCGAGGGCGTGCTGTCCTCCGCCGTCAGGTCGAGGCGCGGCGGCGCTTCAGCCATTGAGCCCTCCCGGCGCGAGCGAGACGCGGGCGTTGGTCGGGCGCTCGCCGCGCAGGCAGGCGGGGCAGCGGTCCGGGGCGTATCCTTCCAGGCGCACCAGGGCCGTCGGCCGCTCGGCCTCGTCGCCCGTGTCGACGAGAACCGCCACCGTCGCTAGGCTGGCGCCGCGCGCCTCGGCCAGGGCGCGCACCAGGCGCGGCTCCTGCGGGTCAGTGATGGCGGGCGCGACGAACACGACGCGGGCGCCGGGCGGGATCGGCGCCGACTCGCGGATCAGCCCCTCGTACTCGAAGACGCGCACCACCGGGCGCTGCAGCGCCAGCCCGACGACGTAGCCGAGCACCGCGTTTTCGACGGTGTCCCAGATCGCCACCAGGTCGTAGGCGTCGCTCGCCAGGCGGGCGGCCAGCGCGTTGCCGAGCTGCTGCGCGGCGACCGGATCGGCCAGCGGATCGAAGCGCTCGAAGCGGCGGAGCCGGTGCTCGCTGCCTGCCTCGTAGTGGGCAGGACTCAGCGTCCCGCCCCGCTCCAGCAGCTCCCAGACCTGCGCTTCGTCCATCTTGTCTCCAGTGATCGGTGAGCAGCGACTGGTGACCAGTGATCAGCCAAGCTTGACTGCTCACCGATCCCCGATCACCCGTCAGAGGTCGAGCTGCGAGCGGCGGAACAGCGCCCAGAACTGCAGCCCCTCGGCGGCCAGCGCCTCAGCCGCCCCTTCCTCGCGATCGATGACCACGATCGCATCCTGCACGACCGCCCCGGCCTGGCGCAGTGCCCGCGCGGACTGGATCGCCGCGCTGCCGGTGGTCACCACGTCCTCCAGGACGGCGACGCGCTCGCCGGGGTACAGCTCGCCCTCGATCTGTGACGTGGTCGCGTAGCTCTTCTGGGCCTTGCGCACGATCACGAACGGCAGCCCGAGGTCCAGCGAGACCGCCGTGGCCAGCGCCACGCCGCCCAGCTCCGGCCCGGCCAGGCGGTCGGTGCCCTGCGGCACCAGCTCGGCCAGGAACGAGGCGACGCGGCGGAGCAAATTCGGCTTCGTCTCGAACAGGTACTTGTCGAAGTAGTAGTTGCTGGTGATCCCGGAGCGCAGCACGAACCGGCCGCGCAGGTAGGCGGCGTGGGCGATGTCCTGGCCGAGCTCGACGAGGCGCTGATCGCGGTGGAGCGCGACCTCGGGCACCGAAAGCATGCCGTCTCCTGGGCCGGCACCCCGACAGTCGGCCGCCTGGCTGGCGTTGCGGGGGCGACTTCGCCATTATACGATACGTTATGCGCGCCACGGAGACGGGGATGCCCGCGAGCTACGAGGACGACGAGCAGCCGAGTCGCCTGACGCACGTGATCTACAACCTCACCCTCGGCCACGTCCGCGTGCGGTCGGAAGACGGGCCCGCGACCACGGTCGAGGTGCCGCCCGGCGAGGTGCGCTTCCGGCGCGTGCTCGGCGCCGTGGAGCCGGAGACTGCCGTCTGGCTCGATAGCGCCGAGCAGAACTACCTGGGCCGCATGCTCGAGCACGTCCTGAGCACGCTCAAGATCACGCCGGAGGCGCGGGCCGCGCTCGAGAGCGTGCGGGCCAAGCTGGCGGAGCTGGCGCCGCCGGCGACCGACGCCACGGACGGCGCCACGCCGCCGCTGAGCCTGGAGGCGGCGGCCGCGGAGCCGCCGGCGGAGGTGGAGACCCCCGCGCTGGCGGAGCCCGCCGAGCCGGCGGCCGCCGTCGCGCCGCCGCTGGCGGCGACGGAGGCGGTCCCTGAACCGACCCCGGCCGCGGCGGCCAGCCGGGCGCCCGCGCCAGCCGCGGCGCCAGCGGCGCCGGCACGGCGATCGGCCCAGGGCGCGCCGGCACCGGCGCCGGCCGCCGACGCGGCCGGCGGCGCGGGGCGCGAGCGCGGCACGGTGGCGCGACCCGCCGCGCGGGGGCGGCCGGAGCACAGCGCGGCAGCCCTGGGTCGGCGCGCCGCCGTCGCCCGCGAGTCCGCGGCCGGGGCTCGCGCCAGCGCGCCGGACGAGCGTCCCGAGCCCGCAGCAGCCGCGCCCGCTCCGCCCGCCGCGCCGAGCGGTCCGCCG
>Ga0070739_10007719_pt1 | contig 11278 bp, 7 predicted proteins | sample Coa_R1_7_FD_66445 | JGI IMG/M metagenome (GOLD analysis project Ga0070739, IMG submission 66445) | Surface soil microbial communities from Centralia Pennsylvania, which are recovering from an underground coalmine fire - Coalmine... | ecosystem: Environmental > Terrestrial > Soil > Unclassified ... | reverse complement strand
GGTTCGGTATAGAACCAGACGCCGTCCGTAAAATCGTAGAAATAACCGCCATGTCCTGCGGTACCTGCGTCCTGGAAATATTCCCAGCCCATGTCCAAATGGTTGATATAAGGAAACGCGGCCATGTTGTAATAACCGAAGGCGTCCGTATCGCCACCTTGCGCCCCGAGATAATACCATCCCCCTGACAAAGCAACCTGGCCGGTAAAGAATGGCGCGGGCGCGGTGGAAAGCACGCCTTGAACGACAAAATCAATGCCGCCGGCGTTGCCAAAGCCGACCCCCACCTGCTGGTCGGAAGGACAATTGGTGTATCCCAGCGAGGCGAGATCGGTGCAATTAACGCTCACGTCCCATGTTCCGTTTCCAACGAACAATTCATAATATCCGTTCGCATCCGTCGTGGCGCTCACGTTTGGATAGTTCGTGGCGATGCCATCCACTTCGACGCCCGCGATTGGGTTTCCATTGGCATCCATAACGTTCCCATCCAGTTCCTGATAGCCATCCGGCGGGACAACGAAATTGGCGACTCCATTGGAGCTGGCAATGTTGACGTTTTGGCTATCCACTGAACTATACCCAAGACCGATCAACCCGCCGTTGTCCCCGTAAACATCAGCCACCTGCACAGTCCAGGTCGTATTGCCAGCCACATTGATTGAATAATGGCCGTTCGCGTCAGTTTCGCAGGAGGCAGTCTGGTAATTGGTGCCGTTGATAACGGCGTAAGCCGACACATCCACGCCTTCAATAGCTACCATGGTCCCGTTCGTGGAATCATCCAGATAACCAGTGATGGTATAAGGCGCGGCAACCGCCCCAAAATCTTCCTCCGCTGAACTGCCGGAGCTGAGGTTCGTGGAATTATAACCGCCCGTGTAATCGTATTGGATCTGCGCGGCTTGCGGGCTGTTGATGCCCACGTTCCAGTTGCCCGACGACGAGCTCGCGCCCAGGTAATAATATCCATTCACATCCGTGAGCCCCTCGGTTTCATAATTGCCCTGGTCATCGTTGGCATACATATCCACGCCGGCGACCGGATTGCCATTATTATCAAGGATGCGCCCGAAGATCATGGCGTCGGCCTTTGGCACGGCGATGTTCACGGTGGCGCCGCTGCCAGTGAGGACCACCTTCTTGCTGTTCTGCGGCGAGAGATAACCGCGCATGCCCAACGCGCGCTCATTGGCTGAAATTTTCCAATATCCGCTGTTCACCGGAACGGTGAATGCGCCGCTGCTTGCGGTAAATCCAAGCGCGGCATAACCATTGGTGGATTGGCAAAAAACGGCGAACCCGGCAAAACCCGCGCCGCTGTTCGTATCGTAAACTTTGCCGGTGAGGTTTTGGTTCGCCTTCACCAGAAGCGGATTGTTTGTGATGGTTTGCCCGGCGGTGACAGTGATGATGGGCGCAGCGCCAGCGTGGGCCAGGTAATTACTCGCAAACGCCCCGACCACGTACTTCCCAGGTGGGACTTTCACGGTGAAATTGCCCCCAGGACCCGCCGTTCCGCCACCGACGGAAGAATAACCGTTATTCCCGCCGGGCGGACTGAAGACAATCACGAAGGCGTTCGATACCGTCGCACCGTTGTAGCTCACGTGGCCGGTGACGGTCCCGTAACCGGCGTTGGCGGTGTTGTTCACCGTAAACGATTTGGTGATGGGGGTAAACGACGTGCCGCTCAAGCTGGAAACCTTGTAAATAAATTTGCCGCTGATGTAAGGGGTCAACCCATTGTTCGCCGCGTTCAAGGCAACGGTGATTGCGCCGCTCGCGAGATTGGAATCACCGGGAACCGCGGTGTCAGTCACCCCGCCAAAACTGAGCGCGTGATTGTCGGTGACCACGAAACTTTGGATCATCGGCTCGCTGGCGTCGATCACGCCGTTGCCGTTGAAATCCACATATTTTTGGATTTGAACGGCCGCGCCTGCGCTGAGGCCGGTGATTTGCAACGTGACCGGCGCGAGGCTTGCCGCGTCCACCGTGCTGGGAGTGACGGTGAAACTCACGGCGGCCTTCAACGTCCCGCCTGCGAAAAGGGACATTGCAATTACGGGCAAGAAAAAGAAACGACGAAAAAAAGAATGATGGTCTTGCATAGGTTTATAGAATTAAAGGATTTTTTGGCGTCTGCTTGTTCCGGTTGCTTATAAAAGGCGGTGGTTTTCTGTCAACAAAAATTCGCGCGCGTTATTTTTTCGGGGTTGCACTCTTGAGAAGATGGTTCGTCGTATCGCATAAGAATGAAACAGTAGTTGTCAGCGGGCAGCGCGACCGTCCCGGTCGCTGCGCACGGCGTCCCGCCGGACGCTTTATGGTTCTTCTCCTCTCCATTCGGCGAGACGCGCGCGCTCCCCAAACTGCTATCTTGGTTCCATTCCTTTATCATCGAATAATAAATGTTTTCTACAAAGCATCTTTCGAATCTGCTGCCCTGGTTCCCATAATTGAAAAAAAGAAGCTGTCTCAGAGACCATTAGTCTTTGTTTTTGTGGAAAAATTGAAGAACCAGCGCGGATTAGAGGTGTAGGTATCTCTCGAACCGTTCACTGGGTAGTAATACATGGTGGCGTTCTGGTTGAAATCATACAGGTACGGAAACAGGGTTGGACTTGTATAGAACCAGGCGCTGCTGGTGAAATCGTAGAAATACGCGCCGCCGCTCCCGTCCTGCGCGTCCTGGAAATATTCCCAACCCAGATCGTCATGTAAAATGTAGGGGAAATAGGTGGTGTTGAAATAACCGAAGCCATGGGTATTGCCGTCTTGAGGCCCCAGCCAAAACCAGCCAGGCACGGAAAGAGGCACTTCCCCGGCAAAGAACGGCGCGGGCACCACGGTCAAATACGCATTTGAACTGGTGATGAAACCGACCGAGTTCGAAACGATCACAGAATAATCACCTTCATTGCTCAGTTGCGCATTGGTAACGGTGTAACTGCTGGCCGTCGCAAGCGCGATATTCGTGCCGTTGAGTTGCCATTGGAAAGAGGGCGCCGGCAAACCGCTCGCGGTCACGGTCAAAGTTGCGTTGCTGCCCAACGGCACGGATTCATTGGTGGGTTGGATGGAGATGGTTGGGGCGGTGCCACCTGTGACTGTGAGCACGGCATTGGAACTCAGCACTGCGTTGATGCTGTTGGAAACAATGACGGAATAATTGCCCTGATCGGTGAACTGGACATTGGTGATGCCGTAGGTGTTGAGCGTGGCGCCGGGAATTGCCTTGCCATTGTACAACCATTGATAATTCGGCGCTGGATTGCCGGTGGCGCTGACATTAAAAGTGGCGTTGCTGCCGACGAGGACGGTTTGACTGTCGGGCCCGCTGGTGATTTGCGGCGCGTAATCCTGCTGAACAAGGCTGCTGCTGGAGGAAGCGGTCAAATAAAAACTGTGTCCAATATCGTTCGAGCCTCCGCCCACAATGCCGCTGATCGGGCCAAAACCCGAGTACAAAGCCGAGTCGCTCTCCTCAGGACCAGCCGGAAACGAGGAAATAGGACCAATTGGAATCGAGAAGAAATTCAAATGCACGACGTACACGTAATTGGTGGTGAAAGCGAATGTTACATACGGATATTCCACACCAAGAACGTTATAATTCGGGCCCCCACTAATGCTGTGGACAGTGGTATTATTAGGATCTCCCCCAGGGATTCCAGTATGATCAATCAATGTGTATTGACCGTTGTTGATGCTGATGGTTCCCGTCTCCGTGCCTTGTTTGGTCACGGACTGACCCCGGCCATACGAACCATTCACATACGTCACGCTCCAGCTTTCAGTGACGGTGAAAGTGCCGTTCAACGTGGTTTGCGCCTGAGTGGGAACGCTTGCCGCAAATAAAAACAAGAACAGCAAAAGAAAAAAACTGACGCTTCGTGTGACAATAGCATTGGTCCTGCCACCCCCGGGAAGCTTCAGATCGCAAAAAATATTTTGACTCATGTACAAAAAAATCCGCAGGACACTAAAACGCAGTTGTCGAGCGTGAGGTGATTTTTGGGATGTACGGCAGCCGCGTCAAGGATAATCGGCGGGATTGTCGTTGGTAGGGACATCGCGCTGCGATGTCCGCTCAAAGCGCGCTGGGGGGGATCCGTCAACAGCGAAGGAATGGAACGGCGATGGTCATTCCGGGAGCGCACGCGTCTCGCGTGCCGTGTTCGGCGTCTCGCCGAACACCCTCTTTGTGACGGACGGCGCAGCGCGCCGTCCCTACCCGTAAAGAAATCGCCCGCTTCTGCGCCTTACCCCTTCAATCCCAAGCCCAGCTCTTCCTTGCAATATTTCAGGCTGCGTTCGAGCTGGCTCTTTTGATATTCCTTGTCGTTGGAGGGACCGGGGCCAATCGCCTTGCCGCGTCGGGCCATTTCCAGGAATTTCACAAAATCCGTCGCACGCGCCTTGGGATATTGCTGCCAAAATTCCTTTTGCAGATATGGAACCTCCTTCGCAAAACCGGAAATAATCTCCAGGTTTGCAGGCACCCCGGGACAAACTTCCGCGAAGCGTTTGAAATATGCCTTCTGGTCCACCAACCCTTCACCCGTCGCGGTCCATTGGACTTTTGCGCCATCCGTGTATTCCCAGACCATTGAGTCGCGCAGGCCGGTCGTCACCGTGTACGGCGCAAGAATTTCCAGGCTCGACATCGGGTCTTCCATCGTCCAACAAGCGTTGCCGGCATCGAGCGTGGCGGCGACGTAATCCTTTCCCGCTTCCTCAATCAATGAGACCAATTCCCACGCCTGCATGTCGCCCGCATGGTTTTCGACAGCCACTTTTACGCCCGCGTCCAATGCCTGTTGACGGCCCGTCTTGAGCACCTTGATGGTATCGCGCATGCGCGCCTCGATTCCGCCCGGAGTTTTGCGATCGTCCCACATGCCGAGGATGACGCGCAACACCGGGGACCCAAGCGATTTGGCGACGCGAATGCCCAACGCAAGATGTTCCTCCGCCGTGCCCCATTTGTTTTTGAAATGCACGGACGTCGGGCAGATGCTCCACGTGCCGGCGTGCAACAAAATGTCCAGGTCCTTCGCCTTCTTGCTGACATCCTTCAGATACGAATCGGAAAAACTTTCGTAAGCGTCCAAATCCGAAATCAGGATGGAGTCGAGCTTGAGCGATGCGGCGTAATCGAGCAACTGCGGCGCTTTCAAGCCGAGCGCGCGAATTGAAAAATTATCGAAACCGAGGCGAAGCTTCTTTTCCGGCGCGGCGGAAATGGCATCTTGTGCTGAGACGACGCCAACGGAGGCAAGCCCTGTTCCGACAACGGCAATCGTTTTCAGGAAGGTTCGACGATCAGCACAGCCCTTTTTTTGATGTCCTTCATCGCTGTGCCCCTCACCCCGGCCCTCTCCCCAAGGAGAGGGAGGACCCTTTTGCCGCGTTTGTTCCATCGAACCGTTCCTGCCTGCAACCAGAGTGGAGGATGACTCTCCCCCCCCCCAAGGGAGAGGGTCGGGGTGAGGGGGAACACTGCTTCCTAAAAACTCGTGGGCAGAAGAATCCATATGCGCCTTTGTTCGATTGGATTGGGAAATAGTTCTAGTTGTTTCCATACGCGTTGGTGTTATTTATTTTAACACGTAACTCGAGTTTTTGACGAGAAAATTTAACGATGAAAAAATTGCCGGTTCCTCTGGATTTGAAACGCGTCAAGGTCTTTCCCCTGGCCCAGCGCTTGAGTGAGAGCAGCTTGCAGCAAGTCCTGGTTGACCCCGATGCCACGCCAGCCGCGCTGTCGCCCAAACTTGCGGCTTCGGTGAAGGAATGCGCGCGCAAGATCGCGTCGGCACACCAGCGCAAGGCGGGCGTGATGCTCCTTTACGGCGCGCATCTTATCAAGAACGGCGCGCAAGGCATCGTCAATCGGCTCATCGAACTCGGCTGGATCACGCACCTTGCCACCAACGGCGCGGGCACCATCCATGATTGGGAGTTTGCCCATCTCGGGCGCTCGACGGAAAGCGTCAAGGCCAACGTCGCCACGGGGACGTTCGGCACGTGGGATGAAACGGGCCGTTGCATCCATCTCGCCTTGCTCACGGGCGGATTGCGCGGTGAAGGTTACGGACAAAGTCTCGGCCGTTTCATCATGGAAGACGGCGTCACGCTGCCCAATCCCAAGTCGCTGGAGGAACAATTGCGCAAGGAACCGTCGCATCCGCTTGCGCCCGCGCGCGCGGAATTGTTGCAGGCGATGTTGACGCATCATTTGACCGGCGGACGCATCGAAGTGCGGCATCCGTGGAAGGAACATTCGGTGCTTGCGAAGGCGTTCATGCATGGCGTTCCACTGACTGCGCATCCGGGCATCGGTTACGACATTATTTCGAATCATCCGATGTTTAATGGCGCGGCGATCGGGCGCGCGGCGGAAATGGATTTTCGTCTGTTCGGCACCACGGTGGACACGCTGGATAATGGCGTGGTGATGTCGGTCGGTTCGGCCATCATGGCGCCGCAGGTTTTCGAGAAGAGCATCAGTTGCGTGAACAACATCCGGTTGCAGGAAAACCGGGCCATCGTGCACGGCCACACGATTTACGTGGTGGACATCCAGGACGGCGGCAATTGGGATTGGACGCGCGGCGAACCGCCCAAGGACAACCCGGCGTATTACCTGCGCTTTTGCAAAAGCTTTTCACGCATGGGCGGCGCAATGCATTACGTGCAGGCGGATAATGTAGCGTTTTTGCATCATTTGTATCATTTGCTGAAATGATCTTGAACTAAGTTTGACTTGCCTTCCTCTCGATGGTATTACCTTTTGGTATGACGAACTCTACGATTGTCAGCGTGAAGATCCCAGCGCAGATTTTGGATCAAATCCCGCCTGCCGGACACGGGCGAAGCGGTTTTATCTTGCAGGCGATCGAGGAAAAGATTGCCAAACGCAAGCCGGTCCGATGGAGACCGAAAACGGAACGTGGTCGCCGGATGGCGGCATTGCTTAGAAAAGGGAGGGCGGAAAGAAGCCCTTTGCTCACTGATGCTCAAGTGGAACAGGAATTGAAGGAACGGCGCGGGAGGAGAGTCTGAAAACTTTTTTGGACAGTGGGGTTCTGCTGCACGCCTGGCGCGGAGCAAACCTGTCCGGCGCTGCGATGCAGATCATTGACGATGACACCCGCCAATTCTTTTCCTCCCAATTAGTTCGCCTGGAACTTGTGCCCAAGGCGCGCTTTGAAAAACGACCCAATGAAGCGGCTTTTTACGAGGCGCACTTCGCCGATTGCGCGAGCATCCAGCCGTTGAGCCGCGAACTTGGGCTTGAGGCCGAAAAGCTGGCTGTCCGGCATGGTTTGGCGGGGCCGGATGCGCTGCAGATCGCCGCTGCCATCAACCAGGGGGTGGAAGAGTTTTATACTTCCGAAAAACCGGGCAAACCGATGTTCCGGGTAAGTGAAATCAAGGTTATTTCGCTGTTCTCCGTTTCGGAGTAAATGCCAGCAGTCTTTTAGGCCGGTTGGTTGAGCAATCGCACTTCGCGTTGCGGGAACGGGATCTCGATATTCTTCGCGCGGAAACGGTCAAGGACGGCTTGGTAAATCTCCGCCTGCGCCGGTCCGAAATCGGAAAGGCTCGTCCATGGTTTGACTGTGATGTTCACGGAGCAATCGCCGAGCGCGGTGATGCCGATGACCGGAGGAGGGTCCTGCAAGACGCGCGGATTTTTTGCCACGATGTCCCGCACCAACCCGAGCACTTCCTGGATGTTGCTGGCGTAACCGACGCCCACCGAGAGATCAAGCTGCCGGATTTTTCCGTAGTTGTGCATGATTTCGCCGACGATCTTGCGATTCGGAATCACCACGCGGGAAAGATCGCCATGCAGCAATGTTGTGGAAAACAGTTCGATGGTTTGCACCTGGCCGTTGATGCCTTCAACTTCAATGTATTCGCCGACACGATATGGCTTGGTCATGATAATGGTCAGCCCGGCGACCAGGTTGTGCAAAACGCCTTGCATCGCCAAACCGACGCCTACGCCGGCGACGCTGATGCCCGCGACCAGGGCGACCACATCCACACCCGCAGTGCCGAGCGCGATGACCAGAGCAAAGCCGACGACCAGCAGTTTCAGCATCCGGGAAATGAGCATCTTGACCGGAGGCTCGAATCCTTTTTTGTCGAGTGTTTTCGTCACCACGCGGGTCAACCAGCGCGCGACGAAAAACCCAATGATAAGAATGAGGACTGCCGTGATGATTTTCGGGCCGTTCGCAAAGGCGAAATCAATGACCTTGCTTTTCACCTTGTCCATCGTTGAGTTAAAGGCCATCAAGTTGGTTTCCATGGCTTGCCTTTGGTTGGAGATTTGGAATTGGCGGACGATTGAACCTTGCGGCTCAACCCGGTTTGAGAATAGCAAAACCCTTTTGCTTGAGCAAACCTAATTCGCACCAAAACGTTTCTTGAACTGCCGCGAAAGAAAATAGTGATAACCGTCCGCGTCGCGGGTGACGATCAACGCCGCGAGCTTCGGCTGTGAATCAATCAATTTCATCGAACGCTTCACACCCATTATGGCCGTCGGCGTGTCGAGGCCGTCGGTGATGGTTGCGTTGGGGCCGATGATGGTGGTCTGGATGTGATTGGTCATGCCCAGGCCGGTTTTCGGATCGATGATGTGCGAGTAACGCACGCCATCAATCTCCACATGCTGCTCGGTGTCGCCGGATGTGGACACGCCCGCGTTGTGCAACACCACCGTGCGGGCGAGGTCGCTTGGCGTGCCGTCCAGCGCCTGGATGCCGACCTTCCAACCGGGCCGTCCCGGCGGCGCGTCGCCGATGGCGATGTCTCCGCTCGCTGCAACGATGGCCTGCGTGACGCCCCATTTCTTCATGGCCGCGAGCGCCTTGTCCGCGGCAAAACCTTTGCCGATGCCGCCCAAATCAATGTCCATGTTCGGCGCGAGCAACGTGACCGTCTGCGCGCGGTCATCGAGCTTCAATTTTTGGTAACCGATGGATTTGCGCATCTCGGCGATTTGTTCCGGCGTGGGGAGAACATGAGTTTTGCGCGCATTGCGCCAGGCTTTGATAAACGGCCCCACCGTGATGTCGAACGCGCCGTCGGTTTCCTTGGCGACGCGAATGGATTCCTTGATGATCTCGAACAATTCCGGGCTGACATGCGTCGGCTGGCCGACTGGCTGGCGGCACAATCGCGCGAGCTCGCTGTTGGTGTCGTACGAGCTCATGATGTGCTCGAGTTTGGTGAAGGTGTTGAACGCAGCCTCCGCCGCGCCATCCGCCGTGTAGGCGCTGGGCGCGAAAAGCGTGACCGAAATGAGCGTGCCCATGTGCGGCTCCTCAAATTCATAACGCCGCAAATCCGCCTGCGCGGGTTTGGCTATGCTTGGCGTTGAATGGCAGCCGGTGACCAAAACGAACAAGGCAAAAATCGCGAAAGCAAGTGGTGACAATATTTTCTTCAGCATAGCTAAATGGCGAATTGTGTAGCGCAGGCATTCTTGCCTGCTGTATCGCAGGCTTTCAGCCTGCGTACGTTTGGGCTGATTCGTGCGTTTGAAGAAAGGTAACGACTTGCCGACAAGAATGTCGGCGATACGGCGGACAGGAATGTCTGCGCTACAGCCATTGGGAAACAAAAATCACCCGCACGATTTTCGAGCGGGTGATTTTCTATAAACGTTGTGCGCAATCTCAAACAATCTTCTTGAGCCAATCCGGGTCGCCGGGCATCGCCATGGGATAAAGACCGTCGGCGCCGACCGCGGGCTGCGGTTTGCCATCCCAAGAATACTGGTCCGGACCGAGGTTCACAGTGGAGTTGAGCGCTTCGTCCCAAGTAATGACCTTGCCGGAATAAGTGGACATGCGGCCCATGATGGCCGTCAGGGTGCTGTGCGCGCCGTACTCAAGCTCGTTGTAATCCTTGTTGTTCCGAATGGCGTCCCAAAACGGATAATGTTCCTCCTGCCAGGCGTTGATGTGGCCTCGTTGGCTGAATTGGTATGGATTTTTGCCCTTGATAAGGAACTGACCGCCGTCCGCCATGTCTGCAGTGCCGAGCGTGCCCGTTGCGTGTTCCGCGACGGAATCCCAGCAATGCATCATGTGCCGGCATTGGCTGAACATGCGCGTGCCGTCGGCATATTCAAATTCAACCGCGTGATGATCGTAAATTTCGCCGTCATCGGACGTGCGCGGCTTCTGGGCGCCGCCCATGCCGTAAGCCTTCACCGGATGAGTGCCCTTGATCCAGTTGCAGACATCTAGGTTGTGGATGTGTTGCTCGACGATGTGGTCGCCGCAAATCCAGGTGAAATAATACCAGTTCATCATCTGATATTGCATTTCAGTCATGCCGGGCTTGCGCGGATGCTGCCACGGACGCTGGCCGTTCCAATAGCAACGCATCGAAAGGACCTCGCCGATGTCGCCGTCCTGGATGCGCTTGATCGTCTCGATGTAGGCCGGATGATGATGGCGTTGCAATCCGACCGCGACCTTCAAATTCTTTTCTTTGGCAAGTTTCGCTGCAGCCAAAACTTTGCGAATACCGGGCGCGTCGGTCGCAAGAGGTTTTTCCGAGAAGATGTTTTTGCCAGCATTGACGGCGGCTTCGAGATGGATGGGCCGGATGCCCGGTGGCGTGGCAAGGATGACCACATCGGCGAGCTCGATGGCTTTTTGATAAGCGTCCCAGCCGACGAATTGCCGCTCTTCCGGCACGTCAATCAAATCTTCGTGTTTATCGTTGGCTGCGCTTTCCTTGATGGAATCAAGGGATTTCTCCAGATGCTCCTTCGAGATGTCTCCCATCGCGATGAGTTTGACGCCTTTACCGGCGGCACGCAAAGTTTGGTCGCAAGCGCCGGTGCCGCGGCCACCGCAGCCGATGAGTGCGATTTTCACTGTGTCGTCTCCGGCAGCAAACGCGCTGCGTTCGATGGCGAGCCCGCCCAGCAACGTGCCGCCCACGACGGCAGTCGAGGTGGTTTTAAGAAAGTTGCGGCGGTTCAGTTGCGGTTCAGATTCTGGCTGGTTTGACGATTTCATAGATACTTTCAGTTGGTCTGTGCTTATGCGGCAGTTCGTTCAGGTATGGGACGCAGTATGCGCTAATTTCCCAAGGTGAATCAACAGTTATTCCTTTTCGACGCCGCTGTTCCAGTACTTCTTCATTTCTTCCGCCGTGGGCGTCTTGAGCGGACGCACGATGCGGAAACCGAGGAATTGCGCGTCGGTCATATACCAGATGCTCTTGGGCA
>Ga0070739_10007718_pt1 | contig 11278 bp, 6 predicted proteins | sample Coa_R1_7_FD_66445 | JGI IMG/M metagenome (GOLD analysis project Ga0070739, IMG submission 66445) | Surface soil microbial communities from Centralia Pennsylvania, which are recovering from an underground coalmine fire - Coalmine... | ecosystem: Environmental > Terrestrial > Soil > Unclassified ... | reverse complement strand
CGGCCGCGCACCGCCGCAGCTGTCAAGCCGATGAACCGGACCCTCGCCGTACCGCCGGCCGCCAGGACGGCGGGGCCCTCATCGGCTTGACAGCCGACGGCGGGCGTGGCATCCGTTGTGATGGGCTGCCCGTGCCTGACCCGAGGAGCCTGGCCGCCGCTCCCTCTGAGCATGGGAACATGTGTTCGATGACGTCTCAGGGATCAGCTCTGATGCGGTTCGAGCGGGCGGTTCGGACCGGCAACCCGAACATCGTCATCGCTGCCGCACATGAGCTCCCGCGCCCCGTGCTTCTGCGCGACGCACTGCGCGTTCTCCTTGTGCTGGCCGTCGCGGACCGCGATCGTTATCGGCCCGCCGCCGCCCGGTTCGGGGCCCGTCTCGTAGCGGAGCGCAAGCTTTCTGTCAGCGAGGCGCAACTCGCTTTCGCGGCATTGCAGACGCTTGCGGAGGCCGATCCGCTCGCCGGCGGCGAGGCGCTGTCCGTGCTGCTTGAGCAGCACGGCGAACGCGACGCTGCACGGTACCTCGATGAGTGGCTCAGCTCGCGAGGCGGTTGAGAGAGCCGATCGGGCCGCATCCCGAGGCGAGGCCGGTGGGCCGCAGCCCACCGGACTCGCGACTCGCGACTACGCGGCCTTGATTAGCTCGAGAGCCCGCGTCTTGTCAGGGCCGTCATCGATCGCCCGAGCGAACCTCTCGCCGCCCTGACGCATAGGCCGGTGCCAGTCGCCGTACTCGACGATGGCGTTGACCGCCGCCCATTTGCTCCCAGGGGCGTTGCCCTTCGTGTCGCCGTGCAAGAACAGCTCGACGATCCGTTGCTTTGTCTGCTCACGTGATCGGCGGGTCCGGTCCGTCATCCGGTCTCCCACCCCGGACGGATAGAGCTCGTCGAGAACCCGTTGCAGCTGGCGCTCGCTGCACGGCTCGGACGCGAGCAGATTGCCCGTGTGCTTGAACTGCTCGTAGTAGTCGATCGAGAGTTCGAGCACCCGGCGTGCCTCGTGGACGCGGCGGCTGGTCTGCTCGGTGTGGCGGATCGAGAACTTCTGACGCGCCCGCTCCAGCCCCCAGTTGAGGGTGTTCTGGCACACGACCCGGATGGGGGTCGTCGCTGCGATCACGGCCGTCGACCCGTCGTGGCTGTTCATCAGCAGCACGAAGGGGCGGACGGGATCTCCGCCGACCTCAACGTGGTCGGGCAGCGTCGCGAGCACCCAGACGCGGCGGCCGCCGTTCAGGCTACCGGCCGTCTCGAAATGCAGGCTCGAGCCGAGCAGTTGGTCGACGAACTGGAACGCCTCCTCGTTCTGCACGATCCGGTAGCGCTCGCCGACGATTCCGAGGACCTGCCGGTTGTCCTGCCGGACAGTCGCGTAGTAGCCGGGGATCTCTTCGCAGCGCGGCTCCCACCAGTTGTCGATGGTGGCGGCGTCGCCGCGGTCGACCGCGATCGGCTCCCGCTTGACCCGCCACCCCAGGCCCGAGGCCTCGATGGCGTCGGCGACGGTCGCCGGCGGGCGGTCAAGCACCGCCCCAAGACCGTGCCAGGGCGTCTCGCGCACGGAGAACATCGAATCGTTGCTCGTGATTCCTGCGGGCATCTGACCCTTCCCTTCTGTCGTGGTCCCGCTCGGTGCGAGGCCGGTCGCGGCGAGGGCCGCACGCCCGGATGGCGTGCGAAACTGGCCCCGCCCGCCGGCTCCCGCACCGGGTGCACGGCGCTACTGGTCTTCCTGACCAACCTCGCCTTCGTCGGCGACCTCGACCCCGGGCTCGGACTCGTTGTCAGCGACCTCGCCACCCGTCACCTCGGCGTCGGGACCGGCGTCGCGGCCCGGCGCGGCAGCGAGCTGCTCGATCGCCGACCCGTGTTCAGAATGCACCCGTTCGACGGCTCGCTCGAGCGCCTTCAGGGATGCCGGCAAGTGCTGGCTCAAGAGCTTCTTGAGCGCCTTCGCAGCGATGTCCTTGTGCGATCCCCAATGCATCCGGTAGGTGCGCTGGCTGGCCGGGAGGACCATCCGCGCCGCATACTGCTCCGCGGCAATCACCACCAGCGCCCGACCGAACAACTCGCCGGGAGTCGACGCTCCATCGACGTATCTCCACAGCCACCTGATCGCCGCCTCGGGGTCCTTCGGATCGCCGTAATCCATCCTGAGGCGGCCGCGGCTCCCGTCCTTCCGGGTTCGAGTGACGTCCGTTCGGAGGTCCTCGACGACGAGCCGGATACCCGCGCTAGCGAGGTGGTGGATCCGCTCTCCCGTCTTCGTCCAGGAGGAACCGTCGTAGTCTGGACCCAGCAGCGCGTAGACGAAGAAACGGGCGACGTTCATGTCGAGCGGATCGACCGACGACAGTCCTTTCAGGAGCCCCGACCCGAGATCCAGGTTCACACCGTGCGCCTGCTCGGCCAGACCGCGCAGCTGCTCGTCGCGCCGGTGGTCCGCCTCGGCCGCCGGATTCTCCAGACGGCCCGCTGCCCCCTTCCCCGCGCGCTTCTTCTGCTCTGCCAACTCAGCCGCACGTACGCGGAGGTCTCCGACGGCACGCTTCAGCGCGGTCTTGGCGAGCTCCCGGTAGAGAGCTCGGTCGACGATGATCGGCCGACCCCGCTCGAATTCGATCAGCACGCCTGCCGCGCGTGCCTGATCGACGTCCTGCTCCGTGAAGCGGATCGGCGGTGGCCCATACGAGTACGGCGTGACCTGCTTGTGCAGCTTCTCGGCCTCGGCGAGCTGGTCCTCGGCCTTCTTCCCCAGGCGCAGCTCGGTGATCTCGTGGGAGCTGACCGAGTCCATGTACGAGGCGAATGTCTTCACCCCGCCTTCGCGCATGGCCGAGTCGAGGACCCAGCCCGGCTCGCTGGCGAGCCGCTCGGCAGCCCATTGATTGCCGTCATCGAGGTAGGACACAACGGCATCGCGCAAAGCTGGCGCCACGCGACCGATCGCCAGTAGCTGGTCGATCGCGCTCAGCGGGATCTCGCCCGCGCCGATCATCTGCTGCGCCCGCTCGGGAAGCCCGAGAATCTTCACCCGAGCAGCGACTCGATGGATCGACCAGCCAAGCACGTCGGCCGCCCCCTGCTCCGTAAGGCCACGATCAAGGATCGCCTTCACCGCGCGCGCCTCCTCATATGGGTTGAGCTGCTTCCGCGCGATGTTCTCGACGGCCCGATCGACGTCTTCCGTCTCAGCGCCCCTGACGACGATCGGGACCTCGGCCAGACCGAGCTTGGCCGCGGCCGCCGCCCGATGAAAGCCGGCGACGAGCTCGAAGCCTTCCCCGGCGGGGCGGACAACAACCGGCACGAGCATGCCCTGAAGGGCAATCGAGCGGGCCAGGGCATCGACGTGATCCTGATCCAGATCGCGCACGTTCTCCGGAACGTGGATGGATGCAAGCGGCGCAGCTTGGGACTCCAGCATTGCAGTGGCCACAGGGCCTCCTTTGTCGGTGGCCCGCCCGGTGGCGGGCCGATCCCAGCCCGCCGGCACGCCCGTCAGGGCGTGCCATCCTCGGCGGCTGGTCGAGCCGCCGCCGAGTCAACGCCGTATCGCGCGATTCCTATGCTCGCCGCGGCGCTACGCGCTCGAGACCCGCGAAGGCGGCATCGCCCGGCACGTCCACGCTGGCGCGATAGCCCAGCTCCGTGAGCACCTCGATCAAGTGTTGCGCGTGCTCGTAAGCGCAGGCGCGCGGCGCGTACGTTGGGTCGAGCTCATCCGCATCGTGGTCCGCCGAGGTGATGCTCGGTGGGCGTCCAGGCGGTCCCAGCGTCAGATGGACCACGTGGGTAGGGAGACCAGCATGTCCGACGAACGTCGAGTGGAGCTCAAGCGCAAGGTCGGCCCGAGGGATCGCGGTGTGGATAGTGAGCACGTGGGCGCCCGCCCAAGTACAGGTCGTCTCGCTTTCGACGGGTACGCCGTCGAGCGCCAAGTTCAGGTCGATCATGGGCCGCCCGGCCATAGCTGGCACGGTACCGCCTAGGTCAGTCAGCGGTGAACCGCGTTGGCTCTGAGCCTGATTGCCGAGACCTCCGCTCGCGACGAGCACACGGTGCCTCCTTGGGTCGTTCTGCGGGTTCGCGGCCGGGGCGCCCGACAATCGCATAGGTGTAGCGCTGCAATCGTCTTGCGTTGGTGACGGCGGCGCGCTCGTACGTCGTTGTTGCGGTCGCCGGACACGCTACCGTCGGACGAGCAAAGCAGTCGCCAGCGGCCGGGCTCCCGGGCGGGTCATCACGCCTTTTTGGGTCACGGCGGTCTCGTGAGTGCTTCGCGCCAACAGGAGCCATCTGGCGCGTGCACCGACATCGCCGCTCGATGACCAACGCAACGGACGCGAGCGGAGTGCTGCCGAGTCCCGTTGGCACTGCTCCTCGCACGCGAGACCACGTCGCAGCGAGTGCCGCTGCGGGAGACACCTGCTCTGGGGTAAAGGCAGGCGGGGCGTCGGTCGCGCGCGTGCTGAGCAAGAGCGGATCCGACGCGGAGAGCATCTTCGCCCGCTTTACGACCGCTTCGTGCTGTGCCCGCGCCGTAGGTGCTCGCCCAGCGCCGACCATAGGAAGAAGTCGGCGTGCCCAACACGCTCGTAGAGCGCGACGGGGGCAATAGTCAGAACGGCAGAATCATTCTGCGTAAGGCGATCGGCGATCCCGAATACGCCTAGATCAATGTCCGTACCAACCACAAGTCGGCGTTTGCCCCACGAAGTGACGTAGAGGTCGTTCAGCGCGATGCCGGCCGGGCCCATAGCAACCATCACCGAGATCTCTGGCGGCAATGGAGATCGATGGCCGATAAGGTACTCGCGCAATTTCAGTTCAAGCGAACCGTCGCTCTCCTGAACGCCGAATCTTCCTTCTATGATCACCCATCCGCGTGCCTCGACGAGGTCATCCGCGATCGTTCGAAACTCTTCAAGCGGCTGCATAAAGGCGACGCGTCGATCGAGTTCAGAAGCGCTCTCCCCGAGCGCCCGATTCGATTCCGCCAGTTCCTCTTCAGCCTTGTAAAGGCCGAGTGCCACCTCGAAGAAGGGTTCTTTCAGCCGATCTTCGAGCAGGAGAGCACCCAGCACTCGGGCCAACCGGAGCTCGTTACTCGCTTGGCGAAAACGGGTTTCGCGACCTATTGTCTTGTCAAAATCGCGCTCAATGCCTAGTTCGACGAACTTCGTCACCTTGAGGGCGAACGATCTGCCGCGCTCCTCCTCATCACTCATCGTCAGCTCGGCAGGGAGGTTCACGTCCAGCTGCTCCGCAAGGGCGACCAGAACCGGGCCATCAGCCCATGCCAGCAGAAGCTCTCCGAACTCGCGATCATTCTTGTCTGCCGTACTCATGCGGTCGGATCCGGGGCAAGGGTAGTAGGGCGCAGCGTGTGGCTACCAGCCGCAGCCTAATCCACCACCAGCGGCGCGCGTGAAACGTGTGCGCCCCGCAGAAGGCGAAGATCCCCGGCGAGCAGCTAGCAGCCGCTTCCGCCGTGATTGACAAGGACCGCTCCAGCTTCAGCGCATGCGCCATACGGTCCACCATTTGGGGCGACGGCCGGTGACGACGCTACTGCTCGAGATCCCAAGCAGCCACGCCATCCACGGCCCAACCGCCGGGACGAGCCGCCCCTCTCGGACAGCCTGGGCCGCACGAAGACGGGTGCCGGCGATGACTGCTCCTCGCGTCCTGCAGCAAAGCTGTCGCTGAGCGTCGTCGGTCCGGCGATGCAGCCACGAGCGACGTCGAGCGGCCTGCTGCCCGTCGACGCCTACAGGGGCAGTGCTGACGTCGACGCAGTCGTGACCGCTTTCGTGCTTGCAGCTATCCGCGCTTCGGTTAGCGCCGGCAGCAACGGCGAACCGAGTCCTCGGCTATGGTGAGCGCGCGCTTGTGGCGAACGAGCAGGGAAGACGAGTGCTTTGCCTTCAGCCCCCTGCTCTCCCGGCGCGAGAGTGTCTGGTGTATCGGGCGGACGGACCGGAGGGTCCGTATAGCGGCCCAGTCCCGGGATCGGCCACGGCGCGGGTATAACGGGAATTCTCGAATCCGATGCTGCTAGACGCGGGCCGTGGCGAACCGCTGGGGCCTCTTGATACCGTCTCAGCTCGGAAAAGGGTAGATCGGAAAGGGGCGGGGGAATGCGCAGGCACTGTCCGAGGCGCGGCGGCGGGTCGGCCGTCAATGATCGAGGCCTGGCTGACGCCCAAGGGCGGCTGTCGCTGGGTACGGCCGCAGAGGCACCCCACCGGCTCCGTGTTGCGGTGCTGGCCTTGGTGGGCGTGACGTGCCTGTGCCTGGCTGCTGGGCCGGCTGGGGCAAGCCCGCCCGCCCGCCACGGTGCTCGCGCAGATTCGGTTTCACCGGCGATTGTGCTAGCCCGCGGGTCCGTCCCGGCGGCAGGGCTGAAGGCGAGTGAGTCGATCTGGCCCATCGCGCATGACTCACCAGCGCAGGCGGTCGCTGATCTGAATCAGCAGCGACTCGCGAATGGGATCCCAGCCGTGACGGCTGACGCATCTCTTCAAGCTAATTGCCAAGTCTTCGTTGATCACGTCTGGATGAACCGGCACCCGGGCTCTCCTCCTCCTCCGTCCGAGCCAGGGCCGACTGTCGCCGGAGCCTACTGGGGTGGACAGGTCGGTCTGTGGTCGGCGACCGTGAACACCTTCTCCTTCACCCCCGCCATGGTGGACGGTCTCTATAACCCGATGGTCACCCGCGTCGGATACGCCGAGACGAGAGGTCTGTGGGGGATGGGCGAGGCTTGCATGGAGGTGTTCGGGGATCGTCAGTGGTCGCAGCCGATTTTCTACTCCGTCCCCGGCGACGGTGGGCAGGTCGTGCCGTGGGAGACGGCCGAGACCGTCGGTACCCAAGGACCACCTCAGGCGGCGGTCGGGATCGCCCCGGATGCCACCACCGGACCGGACATCCTGCTTTACGCCGAGGGCATCGGCGACGCCAAGGTGACGAACGCGACGTTGACCGGCCCGTCCGGCGCGGTCGCGGTGAAGGTGGTGACGCCGGACATGCCCTACCCCGCCTCCGCCGGCGGTGGCACCGTCGACACGCACAGCAACATCGTCATCCCTCCCAAGCCGCTGGCACCCGACAGCAGCTACACGCTGAACGCCGTCTGGACCGACGCCTCCGAAGCGAACCACACGCAGCTTGTCCGCTTTCGCACCGAATCGGCACAGGAGGCGAACGATCCGTATCGATCCGTCTGCGCGACTGGCTGTCCCCATGGCCACTTCGGGGTGACGATCCGGGGTGGTCGGCTTCGCGTGGCGATCTCGCCCGCTGTCGGGCAGAGGATCGCGGTGTGGATGTGGCTCGAGCATCGGGTATGCGCGGCGCCGGTGAGTCCTTGCCCGCGGGACTTCTTGATCTGGCTGCACGACCGCACGGTGATCCACGTCATCCGGCATTACCGGCGCCCCATGACCTTCCCATTGCCGCGAGCTGCGGGCACGCAGGCCACTGCGCTGCTCATCAGCGCGACGACATCGCGTTTCGTGGCCGACGGCTACCAGTGGGGGCACTACGACTCGGTGGGGATGACGATCCGGCCTCCGCGATAATGGTCCTACAAAGACCGTCGGAGGAATCGCGTCTCAGGAGGTAGGTGCCCTCGCAGTAACCCTGCGCCTCCGTCTGCGGATCGATTTACCGGACATCCGCTTCCGTTGCGTGACGCGCCCACCTCCGGTCGCGCTACGCCGCGCCTCCTTTGCCCGGCGAGCAGGGCGGTCGTCGACTCGGTCGGCTGATCTCTGCCGACTCTCGTGCGCGTGGCGACAGGCAGAACGCCGTCCCCGTCCATAAGACTTCTGATTGTGCGTTGCTGCGGAATCGACGACCGCCGACACCCTCAGTGCCACGACCGACGGTAGGCAGAACCCTCCACGATGCGCCTGCCAGACTGACCTGTTCGTTCGGTATTCAAGAGATCAGGGGCCGCTCTCCGCCAGGGTACTCGCGGAACTTGTCCCGGCGTTGTAGTCCCCAACTGCCTCGCAGAACGAGGACGAGGGACACGAGACGCCCCATAGCGACCCGAGGGCATTCGGTGGATTAGGGGTTGAGGCGACGAGCCAAGTCGTCCCGTCCCACTGCTCGACTCGGGTTCCGCCGTTCGTGTAGCCGCCAGCGACACACGACGTCGCTGCGCTGCAGGAGAGAGCGGTGAGTCGATCGCCTCCGGCAAGCGTTGGTTGACTTGAGAGAGCTGACCAGCTGGTGCCGTTCCACAGCAGCGCCTCCGCTGAACCTATGCCGTCATCGCCCAACGCGAGGCACATAGTGGTTGTGGGGCACGAAACAGCATTCAGCTTGGTAGCAGCGGTGGTCGGCAACGTTTGCGTTGTCCAAGACGTTCCGTCCCAGTGCTCGGCCAGCGGAGCGGATAAATGCGCGTCGAAGCCCACAGCCGTGCAGTTCGCCGCCGATGCGCAGGAGACGCTATTGAGCTCGACGTCGTCGCCTGATGGGGCGTTTGGTGTTGGTTCAAGCGCCCATCCATTGCCGTCCCAACTCTCCGCGAGAGGACTGATCGTCCCAGTCATGTCTTGGACCCAGCCAACTGCCATGCAGGTTGTGGTCGACGTGCAGGAAACGGAGTTGAGTCGCGACTGCGTAGCTCCAGCTGGCGACGTCGATGGGTCGATCGAGAAGGTCGTCCCGTTCCAAACCTCAGCGAGAGTCCCGTCGCCGACTGCCACGCAGTAGGTGGTGGAAGCGCAGGACACGCCGATTAGGCTTCCCGAGCTCACACCGGTGGACGCGCTTGTCTGAATGGTCCATGCGGTGCCGTCCCAGGTCTCGGCAAGCGGCGCGGCAGGCGTCGAGTTATTCGGGGTGTTCCACCCCACGGCGACGCACGACGTGGAAGCCGTGCAGGACACTCCGATCAGTCGGCTCACGAATTGGCTGCCGGAGGGATTTGGTGTTGGCTGTATCGACCATGCGCTCGTGGCGGCCACCGTCCATGTGAAGCTAGTCGACTGCGACGGTCCAGATGCATCGGTAGCGGTCACCGTGACGTTGAAGGTAGCGCTGGAAGTCGGCGTCCCGCTGATGAGCCCGGAGGTGGGAGCGATTGACAGTCCCGGTGGTAGCCCTACCGCGCTGTAGGTGAGCGGTGCGCCGTCCGTATCGCTGGCCTGGATCTGAAGGCTCACGGGGCGACCGGTCGCACCGGTCTGGTTGCCGGGATTGGTGATGTTCACCGAGGCGGTCGAGCCGCCGAACGGGCCGTTGGCGGCGGCGAGCGAGAAGGTGTGCTGGTAGAGCACGAGGGACCCGCTCGTGCGCCCAAAGCCGGTGAATGCAGCATCGACAGAGACGGGGGCCGTGACCGTCCACCACGGGTTCGCGGTCGTGTCGGCGTGGAGATGCACGCCGGCATGCACTGCCAACTGCGGACCAGCGACCCCATACAGCAAGGCCTGGATCTGCGGACTCATCTGACCCCACGCGTCCGCCGTGCCGCTCAGGGTCGGCCCGCTATTCACGAGCGCGAAGCTCGAGCCCTTGATGATGCTGAAGCTGTGGTTGGCGTATTGGACGCCGCCGGTGACGGTCGCGTTTGCGCTGATCTGGTCGGACGCGTCGACGCTCGCCGACACGCTGCCAGAGAGGTAGAGCTGGCCGCGGAGCTCGACGACTACCGGGAACGGGCCCACCTGCCCCTCGAAGGTCGCGATTGGGTAGTAGCCCTTGATAAGTGCGACGGGTGCCAGCGAGCATTTTGCGCCCGCGTTAGCGTCCACACCAATAGAAGCACTCGCCGATCCCGTCACTTGGAAAACCGCAGACGAGACACTGAAACCCGAGAACACCACCTTGAGGGTCGGGACGACGCTAATCGCCACGTTGCCCGACAGCGTGGCCGAACCGCTGCCGGAGCACTGGATGTTTCCGAACGAGTGGGTGAAGGACTTGCTCGCGCTTCGCGACGATGAGTTGCCAGCCTTCTGCCCGAACCCCGCACTAAGATCAAGCGAGCCAGCCCCGACGGCTTGGTCCAGCGGGACCGGCGTGGCGTAGATGCCGGACGTCAAGCCTCCGCATTGGACAAGATTGATCTTGCCAAGGAACCCGCTGGGGCTCGTCTGCGCGTTATATCCGACTGCGACGAAGTTGCTCTGATAGACGGTGGGGCCCGTCGGGACGCGTACGCACCCACTCCCACCGCTGGCAGCACGCGCCGCGCGCCCGCCCGGGTTCTTGAACCTGATCCATCCGGCGTGCCCTGGCGCTGGCGCTGATGTGATCTCGCTAGCAGGGATCACGATCGGCAACGGCCGGATTCGCACCTTGGCCGAGCGCTGCGCCAGTACCCGCGATCTGCGGTGCAGAGCGAGCCGCAGGGCGACCGGGCCGACGGCCTTCGGCGCCCGCCAGGAGACGACGAAATCGCCCGCGCGGTTCAGTCGAGCCTGACCCACGGGACGCCACGCGCGCCGCTCCTTCCATTCGAGCACGACTAGCGCGCCATTGCCCCAGCCGGAGGCCCGACCGCTCACGACGAGCTTGTACCCGGGGAAGCCGACGCCAGGCCACACGATCGCCAAGCGTCCCCGGTTTGCTTTGGCTGCAGCAGGTGCCGCACTTGCGTAAGCACCCACCGTCGCGAACAGCGTGCCGATGACGAGAAGCAGCCCAGGACGAGCAGCCGACCAGTTGCCCCACTTCATCTGCGCCCCAAATCCTTCGAACCTCGATCTACAAGAAGTCGATATTGAACAGCACCCGAAGACGGAGCGTCAGCCCAAGGGTCGCTGGTCCTTTACGCGTACGGCGTCGGCAGGCGTAGCTCGGCGTGAATGTGCTGGTATCGGGGGGCGATGTGTATCTACGGATGATCGTCCGCAGGCCCCGCTTGGGCGGAACGCGCAAGCGAGCGCTCCACCGCCGAACTCGGGGCGCCCGGTGCTAGCCAGGAGTCCGGAGGCTGCAAGCATCAGAGCAGCAGCCATCGCGCTGGGGGTCGCACTGCCAGTATCGGACACCTCCGGCCGCGACGGCGAAGACTCCCGCGCTGCTGCTATTCGGGTTCGCCAGCAACGCGGGCGCCGATGGCCGCAACTGCGACGATGCAACAGCGCGGACTGGCGGTCGCGGCGCTGCCGAGCCACGCCTTTACCGGTCACGACGGCGTCGCTGCTGGTCGTCGATCAAAGCAGCAAGCGCATCGACATTCCCGGCGCCGGTCGGTCCCCGTCCCCGAGCCGCGGCTAGATCGTTTCAACCGCGCCA
>Ga0070739_10007715_pt1 | contig 11281 bp, 9 predicted proteins | sample Coa_R1_7_FD_66445 | JGI IMG/M metagenome (GOLD analysis project Ga0070739, IMG submission 66445) | Surface soil microbial communities from Centralia Pennsylvania, which are recovering from an underground coalmine fire - Coalmine... | ecosystem: Environmental > Terrestrial > Soil > Unclassified ... | reverse complement strand
ACGTGCCGCTCAACCTGGAGCTGAAGCTCGAGGTGTGGGACTCCCCCAACTCGGCCGGCGTCATCATCGACGCCGTTCGCTGCGCCAAGGTCGCCCTCGACCAGGGTCGCGGCGGCCCACTGCTCGGACCGTCCGCGTACTTCATGAAGTCGCCCCCGGTGCAGTTCCACGACGACGAGGCGCACCGGATGGTGGCGCGCTTCGCCGAGGGCGACCTGGGCCCCGTCTGGCCGGAGGACTGAGCACCGCGTCCGGGGACGGGCGCCCCGGCACCGGCCTCAGACGGCGTCGGCGCGCTCCTTCCACCACCGGTCGAGGCGTCGGCGGGCTTCCTCCTCGCCGAGCGGCCCCTCCTCGAGGCGCAGCTCCAGCAGGAACTCGAGCGCGTCGCCGATCACCGGTCCGGGGCCGACGCCGAGCTGGTCCATGACCTGCCGGCCGTCGAGGTCGGGGCGGATGGCGTCGAGCTCCTCCTGCTCGCGCAACTCCTCGATGCGTCGCTCGAGCTCGTCCATCCGCTGGGAGAGCGCGCGCGCCTTGGCCGCGTTGCGGGTGGTGCAGTCGCAGCGGGTCAGCTCGTTGAGCTGCTCGAGCAGCGGCCCCGCGTCGCGCACGTAGCGGCGCACGGCCTTGTCGGTCCATCCGAGCCTGTAGGTGTGGAAGCGCAGGTGCAGCTCCACCAGCCGGGTCACCACGGCGACGTCCTCGTTGGAGTAGTGGAGCGCGGTCATGCGCTGCTTGGCCATGCGCGCCCCGACCACCTCGTGATGGTGGAAGGTCACGCCGCCGTCGCCGAAGGCCCGGGTGCGCGGCTTGCCGATGTCGTGCAGCAGCGCCGACAGGCGCAGCAGCCGGTCCGGGCTCGTCTTGTCGACCACGGCGAAGGTGTGGGCGAGCACGTCCTTGTGGCGGTGGATCGGGTCCTGCTCGAGGGCGAGGGCCGGCAGCTCGGGCAGGAAGTGGTCGGCCAGGCCGGTGTCGACGAGGAACCACAGACCGGTCGACGGCGTCTCGACCACGAGGAGCTTGTCGAGCTCGTCGCGGATGCGCTCGGGCGACACGATGGTGATGCGCTCGTGCATGGCCCGCACGGCGGCCACGAGCGGCCCGGCCGGCTCGAGGCCGAGCCCGGCCACGAACCGTGCGGCCCGCAGCATCCGCAACGGGTCGTCGGCGAAGGAGACCTCGGGATCGAGCGGTGTGCGCAGCGCCCGGGCGGCGAGGTCGGCCAGGCCGCCGTAGGGGTCGACCAGTTGCAGGCCCGGTAGCGCCAGGGCCATGGCGTTGACGGTGAAGTCCCGGCGGGCGAGGTCCCCTTCGATGGTGTCGCCGAAGGACACCTCGGGATGGCGCGAGTCGGGGCTGTAGGCCTCGGCCCGGAAGGTGGTGATCTCCACCTGCCGGTCGTCCTTCTTCGCCCCGATGGTCCCGAACCGCTTGCCCACCGTCCACACCGCGTCGGCCCAGGTCCGCAGCAGCGCCTCGGTCTGCTCGGGCCGGGCGTCGGTGGCCAGGTCGAAGTCGAACGCCCGGTCCGGATCGAGGCCGACGATGGCGTCGCGCACGGACCCTCCCACCAGGAACAGCTGGTGGCCGGCGTCGGAGAACAGGGCCGCCAGCTCCGCGGTGGCGTCGACGAGGGGCTGCACACGTGCGGGGATCACCGTGGGACGAGGGTAGTGGCGCCTGCGGGATGCTCCCGTCGACGCCCGAAGCCGCCGCGACGACGGCGGTAGCGTGCACCGCCATGGGCCGGCCCGTCTTCGCGCTCGTCCTGGCGCTGGGCGCGGTCGCCGCCGTGGTGACCTCGGGCGGTGCGGCCGGGGCCCTCGCTTCGGGGGCGGCGGCCACGTCGGGGTCAGGGGCAGCAGCGGCCGCGACGCCGGCACCCGCCCCGCCGTCACCCGCGGCACCCGAGGCCGCCGGGTCGGGCTCCCCGGGATCGGCGCACCAGCCCGCCCTGCGGGTGCTGTCGCAGACGCCGTGGGTGGGACCGGGCCAGGCCATGCAGCTTCGTCTGGGAGTCGGCAACGCCCCGCGTCCGTCGCTGACCCTGTCCGTGACGGTCTACAGCTGCCTGACGAGCCGCTCGGCGTTCGCCGAGACGGTCAACGGCACCGCCGCCGGATTCGCCGAGGGCTCGACCACCATTCCCGTCTCGAGCCTTCCGGCCGATCCGCAGGGCGGGGTCGTCCTCACCGTCCCCGTCGACAGTGGACAGGGCGGCACCGCGGCGGGAGGAAACGGTCCGTCGGGGTCGAGCTTCGTGGCGCCCCTGCACTGCACGAGCGGACCAGGCGGCGTCTATCCGCTGCGCCTGCAACTGTCGTCGGACAGCGGGGGGCGCAGCTCGCTCTTCACCTACATCGTCTACGCCGCACCGCCGCCGACCACCCAGAAGCTGCGCGTCGCCTGGGTGGTGCCCCTCGCCCTGTCGTCGACGGCCGCCGGCGCCGACGGTCGGGCACCGACGCCGCGGACCTCTGATCTCGAGCAGCTGAGCGCGCTGCTCGGGGGGCTGGGCGCGCACAACACGGTGCCGGTGACGCTCGCGCCCGAGCCCGCCGCGCTGGTGGAGCTGGCCGCGTCGACCCGACCCCGGGCCCACAGCGCGCTCACGACCCTTGCGACGCTCGCCGGTCAACCGGGCCATCAGGTGCTCGACGGCTCCTACGTGCCCGTCGACGCCACCGCCCTCGTCAACGCCGGGCTTCAGGGAGAGCTCGCCGCCCAGGTGCACCGGGCCGCCCAGGTGCTCGGTCCCCTGCACGGGACGAGCGGCACCTGGCTGGCCGAGGGCCCGGTCGACGCGGGCTCGCTGTCGGCCCTGGCCCAGCTGGGGTACTCCCGGGTGGTGGTCCCCGCTTCGGACGTGTTGCAGAGCGGCACCCAGGCGCTCACCCCCTCCCAGCCCTTCCTCCTCCAGGCGGGCCACGGGCTGGCGCCGCAGACGGTGGAGTTCGACGGCGAGCTCGAGACGCACCTCGGCGGCGCCGCCGGCGCCGACCCGGCCCTCGCCGCCTACCAGTTCCTCGCCGACCTCGCCCTCGTCTACTACGAGCAGCCCAACCTCGACACGGCCCGCGGGGTGGTGGCCGTCCCGCCGGCGGGCGCCTTCGCCGCCGACCCGGTGTTCCTCGACACCGTGCTCTCGTCACTGCCGGTCGATCCGCTCGTCACGCCGGTGACCCTCGACACGCTCTTCGGGTCGGTGCCGACGAGCACGTCGACCAGCCACCGACCGGCGGGCGCCTCCACGTCGGGCTCCGCCCTCCCCGCCCACCAGATCCGCGACGTCCGCTCCCGCGTGACCGCCTTCGGCCAGTCGGTGGCGAGCACGGCGGCGGGCACGGCTGTGGCCCGGCAGATCGAAGGCCTGCTGCTGTCGGCCGAGGACGTCGGCTTGCGACCCAGTCAGCAGCAGCAGGGGGTGGCGGGCGCAGGTGCCGCCATCGACGCCCAGCTCGCGCTCCTGGCGGTGCGCAACGACTCCATCCACCTCACCTCGACCGCGGCCAAGATCCCGATCACCTTGGTGAAGGCCGCCCCGTACACGGTGGAGGGCGTGCTCAAGGTGACGGGGGACAAGGTCGAGTTCCCAGCCGGCACCGCCCAGGTCCCCGGACCCGTGTGCCGCGACGCAGCGGTGCGGGCGTCCGCCGGGCGGTCGGTCTTCACCTGCACGGCCACCGTCAGCCGTGCCACCGACGCCGTCTACATCGACATGCTCGCCCGGGCCACTGGCGACTTCCGCCTGAGCGTCACCTTCTCGAGCCGTGACGGCCACCTGCTGCTCGCGAGCAGCCACCTGACGGTGCGGTCGCTGTCGACGTCGCTCGTCGCCATCGGGCTGTCGGGCGCAGCGGTGCTCGTCCTCCTGTGGTGGTGGGGCCGGACGCTGCTGCGACGCCACCCCGTGCGCGGGGCCCACGTACGCCGGTCGTCGTGAGTCTTCGGCCGTGATGCGCAACCGCTTCGCACGCGACAGCGCTGTCATGGCGGTGGGCACCGCCCTCTCGCGCGTGACCGGCGTGCTCCGGTTGCTGGCGCTCATCTACGCCGTCCACTTCCGGGCCCTGGCCGACGCCTACAACCTGGCCAACACCATGCCCAACGTGGTCCACGACGTGGTGCTCGGCGGCATCGTGTCGGCCACCTTCGTGCCGGTGTTCGTGTCGAGGCTGTCGGCACGCTCGGAGAGCGAGGCGTGGGACGCCATCTCCGCCGTGGCCAGCGTCACCGTGCTCGTGATGGGCGCGGCGTCGATCCTGTTCCTCGTGGCGTCACCCTTCATCGTCGACGCCATGACCGCGCTCAACCACGCGTCGCAGGCCGGTGTGGAACGGACGGTGGCGACCGAGCTGCTCGTGCTCTTCGTGCCCCAGCTCGCCTGCTACGGCTGCATCAGCCTGGCCACGGCCCTCCTCAACGCGCGCCGCGAATTCGCGGCGCCGATGTTCGCCCCCATCGCCAACAACGTGGTCACCGCGCTGGCGCTCGTGGCGTTCGGGCTCGTCGTGCGCGACCCGACGCTCGGCGGGGTGTACGCCCACCGCGGCCAACTGCTGCTGCTCGGCCTCGGCACGACCGTGGGGGTGGTGGCCCAGGCCGTCGCCATGGTGCCGGCGCTGCGCAAGGCCGACCTGCACCTGCGTTGGCGCCCACGCTTCGGACACGAGGCGGTGCGCACCATCATGCGCCTGTCGGGATGGACCGTGGGCCTCGTCGTCGGGAACCAGCTCGCCCTCGTGGTCGTGCTGGCCATGTCGGTGCGGGTGGGCCAGGGAGCAGTGACCGCCTACACCTACGCCTGGACGTTCTTCCAGCTCCCCTACGGGGTGGTGGCGGTGTCGATCATGAGCGCGGTGGCCCCCGAGCTGGCGGCGCGCTGGACGCGCGGTGAGCTCCCCGCCTTCCGCCGCCGGATGGACGGGGGCATGCGGTCGATGCTCGCCATCATCCTGCCTGCCGCCGCCGCCATGGTGATCATGGCCAAGCCGTTGCTGGCGCTGCTCGGCCACCTCATCGGCCACAGCGGCTCCACCGACACCACGGCGGTGGCCCTCGCCATGCTGTCGCTCGGCCTGCCGGGCTTCTGTGTCTTCCTCTACGTGATCCGCGTGCTGCAGTCGATGCAGGACGTGCGCACCGCCTTCTGGCTGTACGGGCTCGAGAACGCCGTCAACGTCGTCGGCGCCGTCGCCCTGGCCGGGCCCCTCGGCGTGCGCGGCATCGCCCTGTCGATCGCCATCGCCTACACCGTGGGCGCCGTCGCCGGGTTGTGGCACGTCCGCACCAAGGTGGGCGGGCTCACCGGTGACCACCTCTGGCGGCCTGTCGGGCGCAGCGCGCTCGCCACGGTCGCACTCGTGGTCGGCACGGTGCTCGGCACGAGCATCTCGGCGTCCGAGTCCCTGCCGGCGCTGTTCGCCCGGCTGCTCCTCGGCGGGTTGGCCGGGGTCGCCTTCTACGTGACCGGCGCGGGGGTCCTCGCCCATTTCCACCACGAACGCCGGCCCGCCGGACGCCGGCAGGTCCTCGCCTCGACGGCGACGTCACACCCGGGAGAAGCGATCGACTCGGACCCGGGCGCCGGGCCCGGCCTGTCGGCCCTGGAGGATCTCGGCGGCGACGACCGGGGGGCTTTCGGTTCTGCTGCTCCGGCGCCTTCGCGCGACGAGGAGGAGACGGACGCGGTCGACAGCGGCTCGCCGGGTCTCGTCCCGGGAGCGAGGCGAGGACGCCTACTCAGCTCGCCGACCACGTCCGGAGAGCGGATCCGGCGTGCCCGGCGGCGTGGCGGGGCGCCGCCACCGCCCGAGCGGCTGCCCCCCGCCGGACGCCCCCCGCTGCGTCCCGACCGGCTCGGTCCCACCGTGCGCAGGCGCGACGGCGACGACGAGGGGCGTGGCAGACTCGGCCCGTAGCCGGTTGAAAGGGGATGCCCATGCCCGGCATCAAGGTCGTCACCGACAGCGCCTGCGACCTGCCGTCGCAGCTGGTCGAGGAACGGGGCATCGCACTCGTGCCCCTGACGATCCGTTTCGGCACCGAGGAGTTCGTCGACCAGACCGACCTCTCGACCAAGGAGTTCTGGGACCGCGTCACGACCGGCGACGTGATGCCCGAGACGGCCGCCCCCTCTCCCGGGGCCTTCCAGGCTGCCTTCCTCCAGGCCGCCGAGGAGGGCGCGGAGGCGGTGGCCTGCGTCACGCTGTCGTCCGGTGTCTCTGCCACCTACCAGTCGGCGTGCACGGCGGCCGAAGCGGTGGCCGACCGGATCCGGGTGTCGGTGACCGACACGCAGTCGATGACGATGGGCCAGGGTTTCATGGTGCTCGCCGCGGCCGACATGGCCGACGCGGGCACCGGCATCGACGAGATCGAGGCCGAGCTCGCCCGCCAGCGCGACCGGATCCACGTCTTCGGCGTCATCGACAGCCTCGACTTCCTGAAGCGCGGCGGGCGAATCGGCGGTGCCGCCCACCTCATGGGATCCCTCCTGTCGATCAAGCCGGTGATCGAGATCCGCAACGGTGTGGTCGAGGTCGAGTCGAAGCAGCGCACCCGCTCACGCTCGTTGCAGTACATGGCGGGCAAGGCCCGCGATGCCGGGCCGCTACGCCGGCTGGCGGTGGCCAACGGCATCGCCTCGGACATCGACGAGGTGATCGACGCGCTGTCGGGGTGCCGGCCGACCCACGATCTCGTGGTGACCACGCTGGGACCGGTGATCGGGGCCCACGGCGGTCCCGGCACCATCGGGCTCTGCTTCGAGCTCGGCGACTGACACCGCCGGGCGCGGCGGGCCCCGGCCGGCGAAGCCCCGCCGACTAACCTCGCCCCATGGCCGACGACGTGCGCCCGACCGCCATGGGGGCATCCGGCCCGGCCGGGACCGGTCCCGGCGGTGACTGGCCGGCGCGGGTGGCCGACATGGTCGAGGACGTCGTCACCGGCGTCCACGACAAGGTCGTCCGGCCCCTCATGCTGGTGGCCCGGGCCGTCGTCTTCGGAATCGTGGCGGGGGCCATGGCGTTGATCCTGGCCGTACTGATAGCCATCGCCGTCGTGCGCGTGCTCGACGTCTACGCCTTCGGGCACCGGGTCTGGGCTTCGGAGGCCCTGGTGGGTGGGGTCTTCACCCTGCTCGGCCTGGTGGCGTGGACGCTGCGGCGCTCACGGCGCAACGCGGAGTCCTGACATGGCCGGTTCACAGCGCGACGTCGTCATCCTCGGGTCGGGGCCGGCGGGCCTGACCGCGGCCGTCTACGCCGCCCGGGCCAACCTCCACCCGCTCGTCATCGAGGGCGAGCCCTCGTCGACGAGCGACCAGCCCGGTGGCCAGCTCATGCTCACCACCGAGGTGGAGAACTACCCGGGGTTCGTGGACGGGATCCTCGGTCCCGAGCTGATGCAGCGGTTCCGGGAGCAGGCGGCGCGCGTCGGCGCCGAGTTCGTGACGGGGAAGGCCTCCAAGGTCGACCTCGCCCCGGGCAACTCGCGGATCTGGGCCACCCATCACGGCGACGAGGAGCCGTTCGTCACGGCCCGCGCCCTCATCGTGGCCACCGGGGCCCGCTCCATCATGCTCGGCGTGCCCGGTGAGGACACCCTGCTCGGCCACGGGGTCTCCACCTGCGCGACCTGTGACGGCTTCTTCTTCCGCGGACATGAGATCGCGGTCGTCGGTGGCGGCGACTCGGCGCTCGAGGAGGCGATCTTCCTCACCCGCTTCGCCGACAAGGTGACCCTCATCCATCGCCGCAAGGAGCTGCGGGCGTCGAAGATCATGCAGGACCGCGCCTTCGCCAACGACAAGATCGACTTCCGCTGGGATTCGGTCGTGACAGAGGTCGTCGGCAACGGCAAGGTCGCCGGCGTCGGGTTGCGCAACGTGGTCACCGGCGAGGAGGACCATCTGCCGGTGACGGGACTGTTCGTGGCCATCGGCCACGAACCGAACACGGCCATCTTCCGCGGCCAGCTCGAGCTGCTCGACAACAACTACATCGTCACCCACGACGGCACCCGCACGAGCGTCGAGAGCGTGTTCGCCGCCGGCGACGTGCAGGACCACGTCTACCGGCAGGCCGTCACCTCGGCCGGCTCGGGCTGCATGGCCGCCATCGACGCCGAGCGTTACCTCGAATCCCTCGGCTGAGAGGGTTCGCCCGCCGCCGATACGGCGGCTCCGGGGCGGCTCGGCGTGGGCCCCGCCGGCCGGTGGGCATCGAGGGGGACATGTCGGCGCCGACTGGCCCCGGAATGCGGATACGGCCCATGGTGTTGGTGACGGGTGAGGCTGCGGGCGGGGATGCCCGGGCCGGAAGAGGACGGAAGAGGCGACCCCATGAGCGAGCGGATCACGACGCTGAGCGACGCTACCTTTGACGAGCATGTCAAGGCCGCGGAGACACCGGTCCTGGTGGACTTCTGGGCCGAGTGGTGTGGGCCGTGCAAGCAGATAAGCCCGATCCTCGAGGAGATTTCGCAGGAGCAGGCGGGCAAGGTGCAGGTGGCCAAGCTCAACATCGACGAGAACCTCGACGTGACCCGCAGGTTCGAGGTGATGAGCATCCCGACCCTGATCCTGTTCAAGGACGGCGAGCCGCAGACCCGGATCGTCGGCGCCCGGGGCAAGGCCCAGCTACTGCAGGAGATCTCGGCCTACCTGTAACGCCGGCGACCACCCTCCCGCTCGTCCTCGGGGGCGAGGGGGAGGCGGTGGCCGATCTCCAGAGCCGCCTCCGGCGCCTGGAGCTCCCCTTCGCCCCGGATCCTGAGGGCGTCTTCGGCCCCGGGACCAGGGCTGCGGTCGAGGCGTTCCAGCACCGCCGCGGCCTGCGGGTCGACGGCGAGTGCGGTCCCCACACCTGGGCGGCCCTGGTCGAGGCCGGCTACAGCCTGGGTGACCGCTTCCTGTACCTGCGCCGACCCATGCTCCGCGGCGACGACGTCGCCGATCTGCAGCGGCGGCTGTCCGCCCTCGGCTTCGACAGCGGGCGGGTGGACGGCATCTTCGGCCCCCTCACCTCCCAGGCCCTGGCCGAGTTCCAGCGCAACGTGGGCCTGCCGGTCGACGCCATCCTCGGTGCGGCGACCCTGCGGGAGCTGCGGCGGGTCACGCCCCGCTACAGCCAACCGGAGCTGGTGAGCACGGTGCGCGACCGCGAGCGCCTGCGCCGCGCCCCCCGCACTTTGCTCGGGCGCCGCATCGCCATCGGCGAAGAGGGTGGCCTCGACCCCCTCGTGGCCGCCCTGCGGCGGCGGCTCACCAAAGAGGGGGCCATGGTCGTGCCCGTGCTCCACCGCGACGGCTCCGTCCAGGCCGAGCAGGCCAACACCGCCGCGGTCGAGGTCTACCTGGGACTACGCCTCGATCCCGAGCGGTCCCGGTGCAGCGCCGCCTACTACTCGGGCTTCCAGTACGAATCGCCCGGAGGGCGTCGCCTGGCCGAGCTGGTGGCGGCCCTGAGCGCAGCCGCCCTGGCCGTGCCGGCCGAAGGGGCCCGGGGCATGACCCTCGACGTGCTGCGCGAGACGCAGATGCCGGCGGTGGTGTGCGAGATCGGGCCCCCCTCGGTGGTGGTGCAGCGGTCGGCCGAGCTCGCCGACGCCCTGGTCGAGGCGCTCCGCGCGTGGACGGTCACACCACCGGACTAGGGCGCCCTCTGCGCCTCTGACCTGGGGTTTCTCCCGCACCACGGGCCACCTGCGGCCCTCCTTTGCGGTTGTGTTTCCACAACCTCATGCACAGGATGTGGATGGCCTCACCCTACGATTAAGGCTCAGAGCGCCACACTCTGTGAGAAGTCCCTGGTCAGAGCGTTGCTTGCACGGGCGTTGTGCTCACGTTGCGTAGAACGACACGCGTGAAAGCCTCATGCTGCGAACGAGGTGCGGCTGGCCTGAACCTCAGCCTGCACCACCGACCATGAGCTTGTAGATGCGCTCCAGGTCTTCGAGGGTGGCGAAGTCGATGAGGACCCTGCCTCGCTTCGAGCCCATGTCCACCTTGACGCGGGTGTTGAGGTGCGTGGACAGGAGCTCCTCGAGCTCGAGGACGCCGGGTGCGGGCAGGCGCCGGCGATGCTCGGCCACGAGGACGTCCCCGGGCGAGGGTGCGGTCCGCGGGGCGGACTGACCGCCGGTCGCCGGACCCTGCATCTCGTCGTCGGCCGGGGCCGCGACGGGGGCCTCGTCGTCTTCGCCGCCCTGACTGCGACGTCGCACGAGATCCTCCACGGCGCGCACGGTCAGGCCCTCGGCCACCACCCGCTTGGCCAGGTCTTCCTGATATGCCCGGTCCGGGGTACCGAGCAGCGCCCGGGCGTGGCCGGCCGAGATGGCCCCGTCGGCCAGGGCCCGCTGCACGCCGGCGGGCAGTTGCAGCAGCCGCAGGGTGTTGGTGACGGCCGTCCGGCTCTTTCCGACCCGGGACGCCACCTGCTCGTGGGTGTAGTCGAAGGTGTCGACGAGCTGCTGGTAGGCGGCCGCCTCCTCGAGCGGGTTGAGGTCCTCGCGGTGGAGGTTCTCCACCAGGGCCTGCTCCAGGCTGTGCACGTCGGGTGCGGCCTTGACGATCACCGGCATGGTCTGGAGTCCGGCCCGGCGGGCTGCCCGCCACCGGCGCTCACCGGCGATGAGCTCGTACTCGCCCTCGCCGTTCTCCCGCACCAGGATCGGCTGCAGGACACCGACCTCCTTGATGGAGGCGGCCAGCGACGCCATGGCCTCCTCGTCGAACCGGGTCCGGGGCTGGAGGGGATTGGGCTTGATGCTGGCCGTCGGCACCTCGCGCAGGGCGGAGGTGCGGTCCTGGGTGACCTCTGTGGGGATCAGTGCCCCGAGGCCCCGGCCGAGTCCGCTACGCCTTGCCACCGCTGACCTCCTTGGCGAGCTCCCGATAGGCGATGGCGCCTCGGGAGCTGGGATCGAACACCGTGATGGGCTGGCCGAAGGACGGCGCCTCCGAGATGCGCACGGTGCGGGGGATGATGTTCCGGCACACCTTGTTGCCGAAGTGGGACCGGACCTCGTCCGCCACCTGTTCGGCCAGCTTCGTCCGTCCGTCGTACATGGTGAGGACGATGGTGCTGACCTCGAGCTTCTCGTTCAGGTTGGCCTGGACCAGGTGGACGTTGCGCAGGAGCTGACCGAGGCCCTCGAGCGCGTAGTACTCGCACTGGATGGGGACCAGGACCTCGCTGGCGGCCGCCAGGCCGTTGATGGTGATCAGGCCGAGGGACGGCGGGCAGTCGATGAGGACGTAGTCGAA
>Ga0070739_10007713_pt1 | contig 11283 bp, 11 predicted proteins | sample Coa_R1_7_FD_66445 | JGI IMG/M metagenome (GOLD analysis project Ga0070739, IMG submission 66445) | Surface soil microbial communities from Centralia Pennsylvania, which are recovering from an underground coalmine fire - Coalmine... | ecosystem: Environmental > Terrestrial > Soil > Unclassified ... | reverse complement strand
TGAAAGACGTGCTCAAGCAGATGGAGGGCAAGCTCGAATTTGGATTGAAGATTACGTGGGACCGCGACCGCATTATCGAAGAACTCAAGCGCGACGATGAAGAGATTCACCGTTTTCACCAGGAAATCACGCGCAAGCACCTGCAGTCGACCTATCTGGCTCGCATGCAACTGGGCCGCATGATCGAAAAGGCGCTGGCCGAGCGCTCGGCGGAATTCGTGCGTGAAATTTATGAAGGCTTGCGGCGGGTGTGCGTCGCCTCGCGCGACAACAAGCCCATCGGCGACAAGATGATCATGAACGCCGCTTTCCTCATCGAAAAGCAACGGGAAACGGAGTTCGACGCAGCCGTAAATCGTGTGGCGAAGAAGTTTGGCGACCGCCTGAATTTCAAATACACAGGCCCGTGGCCGCCGTATAACTTCGTTAACATTCGGTTGAAATTCGAGCGCGGCACGGCATCCCGTTAGGAAGTGCTCAGGTTATCGTTCGAGCCGGAGTGGCAGCTCATATCCAGTAGCTGACTTCGTGTATCTATGCTTTTAATTGACGATCTTCTTACGCTGCTCTCGCCCATTGCCGGCTTCAAGTTTGTCATGCGCACTCTCATGCGCACCGCCGAAGAACAGTGGACCGACGACACTCCGCTCAAGGAACAACTCCTCGAACTGCAGGAGAAGGTAGATTCCGGAGAAATCACCGAGGAAGAGTACGTGAAAGAGGAAGCGTCCATCCTGCGCGATATCCGCGAAATTCAGGAACGCCGCCAGGCGCTCGCCGAACAACACCAGTCCGGCCAGTAACTCTTATCGCAATTTGCGCACGTACAACGACGAAAAAATCAGTCCCGCAAACAGCAGCAGGGCTGCCGACACCGTCATAAATAACTGCTTGGTTGCCGACGTCCAGTCAGGATGATTGTGCTGCAGCAAGAGATTGTGGCCGAGGGCAGCGACCCCGCATAGCAGCATTGACCACCCCGCAGCACGGTTCGCCCGATACCAAATCGCGTCTGACGAGAGCGTCTTCCGCGTGCGGTAGCCATAGAACCGATTGGGCGGCACCAGTCCCAGCGCCATGGGAATGCCGAACACAATGGCCACGCCGGGCAAAACATAAGCAGCTAATGCGAGTCTCACGTCCATGTCATCCCTTTTCTAGAACACCGCGCGCCGCTGGACTCTATCTTTCGTTGCCAACGAAAATCTTTTCTCGGTGCTTCCGCCATCGATGATGAGCGTCGCGACATACTCGCCCAACGCCGGTCCATGCTTGAATCCGTGTCCCGATCCACCGCCCACCAGCCACACGTGCTCAAAATTCGGATGCCGATCGATCAAAAAATCGCCGTTCGACGTGTTCTCGTACTGACACACGCGCGTTTCCACAACGGGAGCATCGGCCAGAGCAGGGAAGCGCCGTGCCAGCCGGTCCCGCACGAGGGCGAGGCTCTCGGGTGAAACGACGCGCACGCCGTCTTCGGGGTCGAATGCGGGGCCGTGCCGGTCGACCGCGATTTTGAATCCGCGACTCTCCAGGTCAGGCATTCCGTAGGTCTCGCTTCCCAGGTCGATCCACGTCGGCATCCTCGGCGCGCAAAACTCTGAACTGCCGGGCGGCGTCCCGAAGAAGAGAACCTCCTGCCGGGTCGGGAAAATTCTTCCTCCGAGCTCCTCAGGAAAAATCTTCGGCAGCCACGGCCCGCAGCAGTACACAAATGTTTCCGCGCTCAGACGGGCACCGTCGCTCATTCCGATGGTATGTAGATCTTTCTTATCGGGCGCCGACGTGGTGCCAGCCTCGTACGCCACGCCGTTCTGAATCGCCGACTTGACGACCGCCTGCACCGCGCGCCGCGCCATCAACACACCGCTTTGCGTTTCCAGAAAACCCCATTCCACATCATCGAAATTGATTTGAGGATAGCGCTTGCGCAGCTGCTCCTGGGAGAACTGCTCGATCGGCACCTGCAGCCGCCTGAGTACGTCAAGGGCGCTCGCAACATAACGATCCCCACGCTGCGCCATCCATAACACGCCCGTGCGATGAAAAAGCTTGTCCTGCATACCTTGGAAAAATTCCAGCCAGAGCTCCAGGGCGCGGATGGACCATTTCGCATACAGCTCATCGGGGCCGTATCCCATGCGGATGATCCGCGATTCGCCTCCTGAACTGGCGCGTGCGTTCGCAGGTCCGTGTGCGTCCAGCAGGATGACTTTCTTCCCGCGTTGGCGGAGGGTGTGGGCAGTCCAGGCGCCGAAAACGCCGGCACCAATCACTGCGACGTCGTATTTCTGACCCTTGCTCACGTGTGCTGCTCGATTGCCGCCGCGATGCTACCACACGCAATTTTCCCTCGCGGTCTGCTGCCATCAGGCCCATGTATCAGCGCATCTATTTCCATGCGCGAAGTCCACGGGGAGGACAGCATGGTCCGAAAATCCAACAGCTCACGAACACAAGGGCAGTCCGCGAAAGGCGAGCAGAAGGGAAAGATCCACGAGTTTCCTTCGCCGAAAGGGAAGCGTTCGCAACCCAAGCCGCCGTTCCCGCCGCAGCATCAGCCCAAACCCGGGCTCGAGGGAAAAATGCAGCCCCGGCCGAAGTATGAGGCGCCTCGTTATCGCGGTTCTGAGAAGCTGAAGGATAAAGTTGCTCTGGTGACCGGCGGTGACTCTGGCATCGGGCGCGCTGTTGCTGTCCTCTACGCCCGCGAGGGAGCCGACGTCGCCATCATCTACTTGCCTGAAGAGCAGAGCGACGCCCAGGAAACCCGCGAGGCCATCGAAAAGGAAGGCCGTACCGCGTTGCTGATCCCCGGCGATGTCTCAGATCCGGACTTCTGCCGCTGGGCTGTCGACCAAGTGGTAGATGAACTCGGCAAGCTCGACATCCTGGTCAATAACGCCGCCTTTCAGCAGCATCAGGAATCAATCGAAGAACTTTCTGAGGAGCAGTGGGACAAGACTTTTCGCACCAACATCTACGGATATTTCCACATGGCCAAAGCGGCGCTGAAGCACATGAAGAGCGGGAGCGCGATTGTGAACACCGGCTCGATTACCGGCCTGCAAGGCAACAAGCAACTTCTGGATTACGCATCGACCAAAGGAGCGATTCACGCTTTCACAAAATCTTTGGCGGAAAATCTCGTGGAGCGCGGTATTCGCGTGAATTGTGTCGCGCCCGGACCGGTGTGGACGCCGCTCAATATCGCGGATAAACCCCCTGAGCAGGCCGGCCAACACGGCAAGAAGGTGCCTTATGAACGTCCCGCCCAACCCGAAGAAGTCGCACCCGCGTACGTTTTCTTCGCTTCCGAAGCCGATTCGAGCTATATCACCGGCGAACTGCTGACTTTGCTGGGAGGGGAAACGCGGGCAGCGTGAACGAAGCACTTAGGAATTGGCAGTTAGGAGTTGGTCACAGCGCGGCAAGTGCACGCAGCGGATTTTGAGGATCGCTATGCGCGGTTGCGGGGTGTTACGAACTCCTAACTGCTAATTTCTAAATACCTAAAAAATCACAAACGAACCGCCCGGCCTGGGCGACAAATTGGAAACAATTCCACTGACGTGCATGGTTTCCGCTACGAAGAACGGCACGCGCCACAACTTCGTGTGCCCATGCTTTTTCAGTTCATACGCGAGGAACGCATTGGCCGCTTCGATCGGCAGCGCTGTCGCATACATCCGCAGGTGCGAAGGGTGCGACCCGAACAGCGGATCGCTCTCGCGCAAGTTGGGATCTTTATGTTGCGCGCTCAGTGCGGTCTCAAAGTCTGCAATCATCAACGCGCCGGTCAGTGCCGAATGAGTGATGAATTCCCGGTTGACCACTTTCACGGGTTTCGGCTTCTTTGCCGCTTCGACGAAATTGAAAATCGGCGGTTGTGCCGGGCCGATCAGGTTCGCGGTCTGCGTCTGCGGACCGGGAGCGTCAACCAGTTGGCAAATCCCCGCTGTGGTTAAGATCAGGATTGCTGCCAGAATCCGCATTCCCGCCTCTTTCTAGCCGAGCGCAATCGCCACTCTTGCCGGCCATACGCCACTCAGCGACTTCCCGCCGGACGTCGCTGCAGACGTGTGGCTTAAGCGAGAGTACGTCCGAATCCCTGAACACTCATTAGGTGGATTACCCGAGCGCCAGATGAAACAATGCTTAGTACCCGCTCTGGCCTAGTTCCGCGCGGAGTCGTACCAGTCCCGCCACGCGGCGGGATTGTTGGAGAAATCTTTCCCAGTGATGTCACGCAAGGCCTGAAACACCCAGCCATGGGTCTGCGCGTCGAGCCTAGTATCGGAAGCATCGTCCAGCAATGTCGGCAGGGCTCGATCCCGCTGCTCCTGGGTAAACAGACCCGATTGCGCCACGCTGCACGCGGCGCGCTCGCGGACCACGGGAGACGAGTCATCATGCAAGGCCGTGAGGAGCGGCTGAAGCGCCGCATCGGTCCCGAGAACCGCTAGCCCCTCAACCGCCCACTTTCGTGTTTCTACGCTGGGATCCTGCAGATAACTGGTGAGCACATCGGCGGCGCGATCCGGCTGGACCCCGCGATTTCCCAACAGTCCAACTGTCCAGAGCAGCCAGGGACGATTGTGGGTGTCCGATTCTGCCTGCGTGACCAACCGATCCATGGCGTCGGGTGTCTTAGCCACGTCGTACGCGGCAAGTTGAACCTCGACCGCAGCTGCCCGCACGCGCACATCATTTGCGTTCAGCGCAACCGTGATCATGTTGGTGAGCTTCGGAGTCATGTTGATTTTGCCCCGCCAGTTATCCACGCGGGAGGCAAGTTGGTCGCTGGCTCCGGCGTAATGATTGGTGGCTCGCTCCAAAAGCAATTCCGCCTGCGTCTGGGGATGCATTTGGTCGAGGCGTTCCAGTTCGTGCTCAGACATGATGGCGGGCGAGGCCGCCACTGGTTTTCCACGGAGACCGAGTACGGCCGCGATTTGCTGCCAGGCGGCACGGACGGGAGTCGCTTGCAATGCGATCAGCAGGCCAATGATTGTGGCCACTCCGTCGATCAGAAGAATGCGCCCGAGCGGAACCCGCTTTTTCACAGGCTCGGCGGGAGTTGGCTGGCCGCTCAGCGTCACATCCGCGGCAGGCCCGAGAGAGCCATAATTCGCGGGCGGCTGCAGCGACGGATCTTTTTCAGGCGCGTCCATTCGAAAAGCTTAGGAGAGCGCCGAAATGCGGTAAAGTTACCTTCGTGCCCAGCCCCGCCAAAGTCATCTTCCACGTGGACATGGACGCATTCTTCGTCTCCGTGGAAGAGCTCTTTGACCCCTCTCTGAAAGGGAAGCCAGTTGTAGTGGGCGGGCAGCGTGACGAACGCGGCGTGGTGGCGGCGGCTTCCTACGAGGCCCGTAAATTCGGCGTGCACTCGGCGATGCCGCTGCGCACTGCCGCGAAACTCTGCCCGCAAGGCGTTTTTGTCGATGGCCATCCCGAGCGCTACCGCGACTACTCCGTCCGCGTTTTCAAAATGCTGAAAAATTTCTCGCCGCAGGTCGAGATGATCTCCATCGACGAGGCGTTCCTCGACATGAGTGGCACCGAACGGCTGCTAGGCCCGGTTCTGCGCTCCGCCCACGCCTTGCACGATCGCATCAAGGCAGAAACGCAGTTGAACTGTTCGATCGGTATCGGCACCTCGCGTCTTGTCGCGAAAATTTCTTCCGATATGGGCAAGCCGAACGGCATCCTCTGGGTTCCCGCCGGCGCCGAAGCGGCATTTCTCGCGCCGCTTCCGGTTCGCAAAATGCCTGGCGTCGGGAAGGTCACCGAAAACGCGCTCCACAGCCTGGGCATTCTTACGATCGGGCAGTTGGCGGATTTTGATCTCGTCCTGCTCGAAGGGAAGTTCGGCAAATGGGGCTCGGCCATGCACGAGAAGGCTTGCGGCATCGATGCGGGCGGCTGGTTCGAAGGCGAGGTGGGCGAGGATGACGATCCCAAGTCCATCAGCCACGAACACACGTTCGGCCGCGATACCGCCGATGCCACGAAGCTGCGCAGTACACTCGCGCGCCTCTCGGAAATGGTCGGCCGCCGCGTTCGCGAGCAAGGTTTCTACGCCCGCACCATCCAGCTGAAGCTCCGGTACACGGACTTCACAACCATCACGCGTGCTCATACCCTGCACACGTCCACCAATCTCGACACCGAGATTTTCGAATGCGTGGTCTCTCTGTTCGAGAAGAACTGGTCGCAGGGACGGACGGTGCGCCTGCTCGGCGTCCAGGTCTCGCAGCTTGAGACGAAGCAGGGCCAGGAAGATTTGCTGCAAGCGCCTCAACAGCGCCGCTGGTCACGCGTTCTCGAAGCCGCCGACCATCTGCGCGACAAGTACGGCGATTCCTCTGTCATGCTCGGCGGCGGCATGGCTGCGCGGTTCCGAGAAAAGACCCACGAAAACCCCGCCGGCCTGCCGGGTAAAAACAAAGACGATTCCGAATCCTCTTAAATTGCCCGTTCTGCTATCCGACAGTTACACTGTTGGGCCGCAAATGTCGTCCTGCGATTCTTTACCGCGCTCCTTCAAACCCGGGAGGTCGTCGTGAAATTTGTTCTTCGCTTGGGAATCTTTCTTGCACTGCTCGCCCTCACCGTTTCTCTCGCAGCTTCTGCGCAAACGAACTACCAGGTTTTGGATAAAAAGGTGTTGGGAGGCGAGGGCGGCTGGGATTACCTAACCATCGAACCAAAGAGTCACCGACTGTTCATCACCCGCCATGACCACGTGATGGTGGTGGACACCGAGAGCGGCAAGCAGATCGCTGACATCCCCAAGACCCTTGGGGTACATGGCGTCGCGCTCGCGCTCGACGAGGATCGCGGGTACTCCAGCAACGGCGGCGAGAACACAGTCACCACGTTCGACCTGGCAAATTTCAAGATCCTGCATGAAACCGAAGTTGGAAAGCGGCCTGACGCCATCATCTACGATGATCACTCGAAACGTGTTTTCACTTTCAACGCAGGAACCCAGGACACCACTTCACTCAGCATCGATGAATCAAAAGTTGTCGGAACTCTTCCGCTGGGTGGCAAACCGGAATTCGCCGCTTCTGACGGCAAGGGCAAGATCTATGTCAACATTGAAGACAAGAGCGAGTTGGTGGAGTTCGATGCGGAGAAGCTGAAAATTAAAAACCGCTGGAAGCTAGCGCCCTGCGAAGAACCCACTGGGCTGTCGATTGATCGCGAACATCATCGCCTGTTCGTAGGTTGCGGTAACAAGATGATGGCCGTGGTCAACGGTGACAACGGCAAAGTGATCACGACGCTTCCGATCGGCGAGGGCGTAGATGCCACCGCGTTCGATCCTGAAACCAAACTCGCGTTCGCCTCATGCGGGCGCGATGCGGTGCTGACCATCGTTCACCAGGATTCACCCGACAAGTACAGCGTCGCGCAGAACGTTCAGACCGAGCGCGGTGCGCGCACCATGGCGCTCGATCCCATCACGCACAAGGTGTATCTGGTGACCGCGCAATTTGGCCCCCCACCCTCTGCCACCGCTGACAATCCTCATCCGCGCCCAAGCATTGTGCCCGGCACGTTCGAACTGATTGTGGTAGGCCCCAAATAGGAGTCTTTGTGAGCTTGCGATCCAACGCATTGGTTTTGACGATCTTGTTTGTTGCCGTGTTGTCGTTCGCTCAGGCCTCGCCCTCGCACCGCGCTAACGACGAACGACAAACGACCAACGACCCAACCGCCGCCCGCCTGCACAATCTCTTTGAAGCCGAGTGGAACTACGACATGCAGCAGGACCCCACGGCCGCATCCGAGCTCGGTGACCGGCGCTGGAATGACCGTTGGGAAGACGTCAGCATCACCGCAATTCGCGATCGCCGCCAGCATTATGTCGCTGTGCTTGAAGATCTGAAGCGCTTCGATCGCGCCCAGCTCTCGCCTGCTGACCAGCTCAACTACGACCTGTTCAAGAAACGTTATGAAGACCGCCTCGAATGGTACCGATTCCATCTGTATCTCGTCCCGGTGAATCAGATGGACGGCATCCAGAGCATCAGCCAACTGGCCGATGCATTGCCGTTCCAAAGCGTGAAGGATTACGAAGACTGGATTGGGCGCCTGCGCGCGTTTCCCACGTACATGGACCAAACTATCGCGCTGATGCGCGAAGGAATGGCCGAGCACATTCTGCTGCCCAAAGTCATCATGAATCGCGTGGTGCCGCAGATCGACAGCCAGATCGTCGCTGACCCCACGAAGAGCCCGTTCTACCTGCCGTTCAAAGAATTTCCGCCAGGAGTATCGGCGCCCGAGCGCGAGCGCCTGGAAAAAACCGCGCGGGAAGCAATTCAATCTGCGATCGTCCCCACGTTCCGCAAGTTTCGCGAGTTTTATGCGACCGACTATCTGCCTGCCTGCTTCGACCAGGTCGGCATCTGGCAGGTTCCCCATGGCGACCAGATCTACTCGTTTCTCGTCCGCCACAGCACGACGACAAATCTCACGCCGGAACAGATTCACCAGATCGGCCTCAAGGAAGTGGAGCGCATTCACGGCGAGATGCTGAAGATTGTGCAGGAGGTCGGCTTCAAAGGCTCGCTGCAGGACTTCTTCAAGTTTCTGCGCACCGACCCGCAATTTTTTTATAAAGATCCTAAGGACCTGTTCGAAGCCTACGAAGCGCTCGCGAAATCAGTGGATCCACGACTGGTGAACCTTTTCCACACGCTGCCACGCATGCCCTACGGCGTCGAAGCCATTCCCGCGGAAGTCGCGCCCATGCAGACCACCGCCTACTACCGCCAGGGCGCTGCCGACGGTTCGCGCGCCGGCACTTACTTCGTGAATCTCTACCGCCCGGAAATGCGGCCGAAATGGGAGATGACCGCGCTCACCCTGCACGAAGCCGTGCCCGGCCACCATCTACAGATCGCGCTCGCCATGGAGTTGACCAACATCCCGAAATTCCGCCGCTACGGCGAGTACACGGCGTTCGTCGAGGGCTGGGGGCTCTACGCCGAATCACTCGGGGAAGACATCAACATGTACCGCGATCCGTACGCGAAATTCGGCGAGCTCACTTATGACATGTGGCGCGCGGTGCGCCTCGTGGTGGATACCGGCATGCACGCGATGCATTGGGATCGCCAGCGCGCCATCACTTTCTTTATGGAAAACGCGCCGAAAACTGAGCTGGACATCACCAACGAGATTGACCGATACATCGCGTGGCCGGGACAGGCGCTCGCCTACAAAATCGGACAGCTCAAGATCAAACAGCTCCGCGCCCAGGCCGCCGACGAGCTCGGCCCCGCATTTGACCTCAAAGAATTCCACAATGTGGTGCTGGGCTCGGGCGCCGTGCCGCTCGACATCCTCGAGCAGCAAGTTAACGCCTGGACCGCTTCGCGCCACGACCGCCTGGCCGCGCGGTGATGTGTGGCGTTTGTTTCCTGTCACACAGCGCGGTGATATAGTGGGCATAGCAGGTACCCTCAAAGTGAGCCCTTCTGGTCAGCCGTACGGGTTGCAGGTCGTCGAGAACTGCCTCATTTGTAAGCTGCGGACCGACGGTTTTTTCTGCGATCTCCCCAAGCCCACTCTGGAAGCATTCGAAAAAATTAAGTACTCGACCTCATACCCGCAGGGCGCGGTGTTGTTTGTCGAAGAGCAGGCCCCGCGCGGGATCTACATGATTTGCTCCGGCCGGGTAAAGCTTTCGACCACGAGCCGCGACGGCAAAACCTTGATCCTCCGCATCGCCAACCCCGGGGAAGTTTTGGGCCTTCACGCCACGGTTTCCGGCAAGCCTTATGAACTCACGGCCGAGAGCCTGCAGCCGTGCCAGCTGAATTTCATCAAGGCAGATGATTTCCTGCGTTTTCTCAAGGAACACGGGGATGCCTGCCTGCACGCTGCCGAGCACCTCAGCGAGAATTGTCAGAACGCTTACGAACTTATCCGCACCCTGGGACTGTCACACTCGGTGTCGGAGAAAATGGCGCGCCTGCTCCTGGAATGGGCCGGCGAAGGCGAGAACACCAAGGATGGCATTCGCCTGAAGCTGGCGCTCACACACGAAGAAATCGCGCAATTGATCGGCACTTCACGCGAGACCGTCACCCGCGTGCTTACCGAATTCCGCAAGAAGAAGTTCGCCGAATTCCACGGCTCAACCCTTCTCATCCGCAATCGCAGCGGCCTCGAGCAGTTGATCGGCAGCTAGATTCGCAATCCTACTTTGTAAGCAGAGAACACATAGCTGCTCCTCTTTTTGGAACGAGGAGCCAGAACGCGCTTTTTCCCACCTGATGACCTTAGTTACTTTACGCGGGGAAGGTGCATGCATAAGCTGCCCGCATGCCGCTTCAATCACTACTATTGTGCCGCAACCAGCCTTCTGTGAAAGTGCTGGGCGCGGCCCTCGATGAACTTGAGATCAGGAAGCAAGTCTGCGCCGGAAGCACACAGGCGCTCGACCTGCTCACGCGCCGTCGTTTCGGCGCTTTAATTGTTGATCTCGACGTGGACGGCGCCGGCAATGTTTTGCGAGCGGCGCGCCGGGCTCACGGAAGCCATAAGGCCGTGCTGTTCGCCATGATCGGCGTCAACGGCAACATCTGTTCCGCCTTTGAAATGGGCGCCAACTTCGTGCTCTACAAGCCTCTCAATTCTGAGCAGACCATTCGCGCTCTGCGCGCGGGCAAGGGTTTCATGCAGTCCGAGCGCCGGCGCGAGGCGCGCCAGCCAATTGAAACGCTGGCCTACCTTCGGCAGGACGACGGTCCCGCGTACCCGGCGATCGTGCTCGACGTCAACCCGGGCGGCTTCGCATTGCAGACCGCTCAGCCGATGCAGGCCGGCCGCGATTTTCGTTTCTGGTTCTGGCTACCCTCGACCACCACTCTCATTGATGGCTTGGGCACGATCGCGTGGGCGAATAGCTCAGGGAACGCGGGCATTCGCTTCACCGCAATCTCCAGTTCCTGTTCTCGCGATTTGAAAATGTGGCTTTCCAAGCGCAGCGCCAAGCGCGCTTCAATTTCCGTTGCTCCGAGATCGGCTGCCCGTGCCGCCTCTCGCCGCGTTACTGCCTGACTTTCCATCCTGGAAGGTGACGCACCGCCGCTGATCCGCGGCGCGACGCGCCATCACAGGCCCGCCCTGACGACTCGCTGCCCTGTCCTTTATAATCAAAGACTCAGAACTTTACGGAGCCTTTCCTTACATGATTCGTTTTCTCCAAACCCCTGGCCGCATGAAACAGATCATTCTGGGCGGCCTGCTACT
>Ga0070739_10007712_pt1 | contig 11284 bp, 11 predicted proteins | sample Coa_R1_7_FD_66445 | JGI IMG/M metagenome (GOLD analysis project Ga0070739, IMG submission 66445) | Surface soil microbial communities from Centralia Pennsylvania, which are recovering from an underground coalmine fire - Coalmine... | ecosystem: Environmental > Terrestrial > Soil > Unclassified ... | reverse complement strand
TATGTGCCGGGCGACCAGCTGCGCACGATCAACTGGCCGGTGAGCGCACGCCGCCGCAGATTGCATGTGACCCAACGGTTGACCGACCGCGCCGCCGACGTCGTGGTGCTGATCGACACCTATCCGCAGCCTCCGGGACCGGCGACGGAGGCCACCGAGCGAATCGCACGGGGGGCGGCTCAGGTGGTACAAACCGCGCTGCGCAGCGGCGACCGCGCCGGGATCATTGCACTCGGTGGACGCCAACCGCGCTGGCTCGGCGCCGATATCGGACAGCGGCAGTTCTATCGAATCCTCGACACCGTGCTGGCCGCAGGCGATGGATTCGAAACCACCAGCGGAACGTTGGCGCCGCGGGCCGCGATGCCTCCCGGTGCGATCGTCGTCGCGTTTTCGACGATGCTCGACACGGAGTTCGCGCTGGCGCTGATCGACTTGCGCAAACGCGGCCATGTCGTGGTCGCCGTCGATGTCCTCCAGGGGGCGCCGTTCGAGGATCTGCAGGATCCGCTGGTCGCCCGGTTGTGGGCATTGCAGCGGTCCGCGATGTATCGCGACATGGCAACGGTCGGCGTTGACGTGGTGGCCTGGCGATCGGATCAGACATTGGATCAATCGATGCGCGCGGTGCCCGACCACCGCCGCCCGGTACGGGCGCGATGACATGTTGGTTCGTATCTTGTCAACCACGTTCGGGCTGCTGATGGTGGCGGTGAGCGCCGTCGGGTCGCATGGGCCGGCGTTCGTTGCCGCGACGCTTGCGGTGCTTGCGGTGATGGCGGGCATGGTTTTTCGGCCGGCTGCGACGCTCGCGCTGTTACTCACCGTGGTGGTGATCGCGCTCACCGAGCCGTCGCCGGTAACGGTTGCGCTGTCCGGCCTGGCGGCTGCCGTCTATCTGCTGTTGCGACACGCAACCGGGTCAGCCGCCGCTGCGATGACGGTGACGCCGCCGACAATGATTGCCGCCGCGGGGTTTACGTTCGTAGGGCTGGTCGCGGTGTCGTTTCCGCTGCAGCTGCCGTGGCTGCCTGTGGTCGCGCCGCTGGCGGTATTCGCTGTTTACGTATTGGTGACCCGCCCATTCGTGCGGTGACCGCACGGAAGGCCTGCGTTGGAAGCGTCAGTGGCAAAACGAGCGCAGTGAGCAAACCCGGCGGGGCGTCGACGATATGCGGGCAAACAAGCAACCTAAGCATTGTTCCGTGAACGTATCAGCCGCTGAACTGCAGGCCAACCGCTGGTTTCCATGCAGCCGCACCACCGCAACCGATGCAAGCGCGATCACCAAGACCATCACCAGCGGAACCCATATCCGCTTCACCAGAGCCATCGCACTCCCACCTGGAACCGTTGTCGACGTACCTGTTTTGGGCAGCTGGCAGACTCTAGAATATTTCAGTCAATTCGGCACACCCAGCTTCGGCTAATCGGCACCCACACAGCGCCTAGATCGGTTGAGATGAAGCCATCTTCCATTCTTGGCCTTGGATCGGACTGAGCGGGTACGGCGTGATAGCCCATAATGGGGAGCCTGCGCCACGGTCAGCGCAGGTGGCGCCTGCTCGACAGTGGTGCGGCTCGCGGTACCGGAACGGGAGAAGGCAACATCGACGGTCCGTTGACCAACAGGCTGAGGGCGCCTGTGCGCCACCGTTTTAACTAAATCTTGGCTAGTTGAGACTTCGATCACTCAGTCGGTGCACATCACTAGTGACCCGTGATCGCTTCTCGCCGGCGCCGCGTCGACTGCCACCACCTTGACAAGCTGACTATGCCTTTGTGGTGCCAGCTGCTATTCTGGTGCTATGGACACGGCCTCGGACGCGATAACCCTTTCTGGGCGGCTAGCCACCGTTGACAGAGCGGCCCACCGCGAGTTCTGTCCGATTGAGCGCGCCCTGGACACCATCGGAACCCGTTCAGCGCTGGTCCTTCTTCGCGAGGCATTTTATGGCACTCGCCGCTTCGAGGACTTTGCCGAACGAGCCGGCTTCACCGAACAAATCGCGGCCACGCGGCTCAAACAGCTCGTCGACGCGGGAGTCCTGACTAAGCAACCCTACAAGGTACCAGGGCAACGCACTCGCTACGAGTATGTGCTCACCGGACGCGGCCGCCAGCTCTTTCCGGTGCTTGTCAGCCTGATTGAGTTTGGATTGCTGTTGCAAGGAGACGCCAGACGCCTGGATCTCGTCCACGGCGAAGGCTGCGGCGCATCCCTAGTGACGCACGTGCAATGTGCGGAAGGGCACACTGTCCAGCTTGCGCAAACCGAGGCGCGAATCCGTCCGGGGGCAGAGCGGTGAAGTCGGTGCCCCCTGACGACATGCGCAGCATCGAGGATTGGCGGCGGTAGTGGTCAAGGAAACGGCCTGAGGATCACGAATCTACTTATGGGCCAAGGTAACTAATAAATGAAGGACTGAAGGATGACGTCAACGAAAAGCAATACTGTTGCCCACCTGGTCAAGAACTCGATATGGGACTGCGTCGTCGTCGGTGGCGGAGCCGCGGGCTTGAGCGCAGGTCTGGTACTCGGCCGGGCGCGGCGGCGAACGATGCTAGTCGACGCGGGTCAGCAGAGCAACCTGGCCGCCCACGGCATCGGTGGGTTGTTGGGTCACGACGGCCGACCGCCAGGCGAGCTGTACGAGGCCGGGCGGCGGGAGATTGCCGCCTACCCGTCCGTCGAAGTGCGGACCGTTGAGGTGGTGGCGGGTGAGCGTGCCGGCGATGTGTTCGAACTGGAACTGTCCGACGGTCGGCGTGAACGCACGCGTCGGGTGCTGCTGGCCACTGGCATGGAGTACCGGCCGCCTGCGCTGCCAGGGCTCGCGGAGGTGTGGGGGCGGTCGGCGTTCCACTGCCCGTTCTGCCACGGCTGGGAGGTTCGCGATCAACCGTTGGCGGTATTGGCGAACGGTAAGCGGGCAGTGCATGCGTCGTTATTGCTGAGGGGATGGAGCGACGACGTTGTGCTCCTGACTGGAGGGGCTGCGGAGCTCGATGGTGACGACCGATCCCGGTTGGCCGCTGCACGCGTCGTGGTCGACGAGCGGCCCGTTGCCGAACTTGCGTCAAGCAATGGCGAATTGGTGGCGGTCGTGTTCACCGACGGAACTCGGCTGGCACGCAGCGGTCTGCTCGTCGCGACGACACTGCATCAGCGGTCGCAGCTGGTTGAACAGCTCGGGGTCGGATTCGGTGAGCCGACGCCGGCGGCGGCGAATCCCATCGCAGTCGATGCGCTTTGTCGGACAACGGTTCCCGGAGTCTTCGCGGCCGGCGACACCAGTGCGAGTGCGCAGATGCCCCAGGTGGTCTCGGCGATCGCGACAGGTTCGCTCGCGGCCGTGTCGGTTGTGCAGAGTTTATTGGCCGAGGACGTCGGCCTACCGATACCGGAATGGAGGGAACATGTCGACGCCTGATGCCAAGGAACACGGTTACCAATCCGAGCGGGGTGCCCTTCCCAGGCCGCCCACGCCGCCCTGGGAAGGGCACTACGTCCGAGCGAGACCGGGTCTGGAGCGGTCGCGTCAACGCCCGTCTCCCGAGTTTAGATGGGTACATTCCCCGGAGAAGGTCGGGCGGGACGCCGGGGAGCTGGCTGTCGGCACCGCGATTGGTGTGTCTGCGACTAACTATGCCGATGCGCTGATCGCCATGCAGCCAGACTGCGTCGTGTATGCCGTTAGCGGCCCGCAGCGCGATGCCGAAGCGGTGGCCGATCAGATACTCGAACACTCCGCGCCATAGCCGGTCGATTCACTGCGCCACGTCCAAATCGTCAGGCAGCCAATCTGTGACGCAACAGCGGTAGTCCTGGCCCGTCGAGCTCATTGAGCAGTGCAGTTCGACCAGCAGCAGCCATCATCAATGCGGCAGCTGGTCCCCGGATTTCAGCCCCCTTGCCCCACGACCGGCCAATGCTACTGTCGTGAAGACAAATTCCGCGCAATCGGCCTAACGGGACAAAGCCAATCCGCCAGGGGCCCGCTAGGAAATCGAGCGCCAGGGCTGCTCGCTGCACATCTGGAGTGAAGGCCAGCCCAAGCGGGATCCTGATGTCGCCGCCATGCACGAGAACAGCGGCGAGTGGGTCGAGTGGTCCGAACAATGGAGGGCTTATCGGCCGATCGGCGTACCGACGCAGGTGGTCAGCGATCTCTGCGGCAGGCGATTGAGCACGACGCTGCGCCAGCTCATCGATCGCGCGTGCCAGACTGCCGCGCCGCAGAGTCGTCCATTGAAAAACCCAGAAACCGTCGAGGATGACGCTAAGCAGGTGTGCTGCCACCGTCTTGACGCTCCATCCTTCGCAGAGGCTTGGCGTCGCCAACTGTGTGTCATCCAGTTCATCAATGAAATCTGCAATCCGGCCGCATTCTTCAGCGACCGCCGCAAATACAAACTGACGATCCACTCGCATTAGTGGTGTTCAGACGCACAGATGACCGCTACGTCAGCGACACGCGTCCCATGATGAGGTCGATGATTGGCTTACCTGGCGCCCACGACCCGGTAAGTGATGACATCACGTGGCCGTTGTCGACCAGCAGGGTGACGCCGCTGATGCCGCAGGCGGCATCGCTGTTGAGGAAGACCATTGCGTTGGCCATCTGCTGCGGTGTGTGGATCTCGCAGCCGGTGGCATCGCGGTAGTCCTGGGCGAAGGTTAGCCAGAGATCGGCATTCGCCCGGGCGAGCGGCGTATCGGTCGGGCCCGGGCAGATGGCATTGATCCGCAGGCCCTTTGCCAAAAACGGGTAAGCCTTCGTCGCGACGAATGCATTGATCGCTTGCTTGCTGAAGCCGTAGTGGATGATCCCTTCCGGCTCATGAGCCTTCGCCCAGGCATCGGCCGACTCGTAGTCGGGTGTCGCCAGGAATTCCTGGAGCCTCGGCAGATCGCTTTCCCAGCCGATACCGCCCACCGATGAGATGAAGCAGATAGCCGAACCGCGGGGGAGTCGGCCATCGGCCAGCATTGTCTCGATCAGATGCCGGTGGCCGATGAAGTTGATCCGCATCAGCTTCGGCCCGTCCGCCACGCCGGCAGCCGAGAAGATGGCATGGATCGGTCCGTCGACCTGCGCAAGAGCTGAGTCGATCGACGACCGATCGGAAAGGTCGACCTGCACCGTTTGCGCGACGTCGTATGGCACCGGCGCGTAGTCCATCACGACCACTTCGGCGCCGAGCTCCGCCGCGGTCTGGGCTGCGGCAGCGCCCATTCCGGTAGCGCCGCCGACGACGAGCACCCGCTTGCCGTCGTATCGGAACTGATCGATGGCCGTCATGGCTCTCCTTTCTCAGGCCACTGCAGAAGCACACAAGCACTCTATGCGGAACATATATTTGGTTTCAATAGGCTCGGCGCTCAGCCCGTGCGTTCGGCGACCCCGCGCACCACCGTGTCACGCGCCAGCGTCAGCGCGGTCTGCTTCCCCTGGGTCCGAACGATGTTTTCGGGCATCCACAGGACGTCCATGACGCAGCGCGAGAGCATCTCGAGTGAAGGGCTGTCGATGCGTATGTCTTTGGACCTAATCCCTTCCGATAGCAGCGATTTGAGTTGTCGTAGTCGCATGGTGAACAACAAGCCGGGATTAGGAGTGTCTGGTGGGGACTGGCGCATCCAGGCCAGCTGGATCTTCCACTCGTCCGGGAAGCGGTCCAACGCATTGATGTTGATCCAGGTCAGTGCGTCGAGCTTTTCGACGGGTGTTGCGTCGGCGCGAAGGACGCTGGCAAATCCTCCGCCGGCCTTGTGGCCAAACGACTCCATGATTGACGCGAGAAGTTCGTCCTTGGAACCGATCAATCGATAGACGGTGCCCGTACCGAGTCCCGCGGCGGAAGCGATGTCCCTGATGGTGGTGACTTCATAGCCTTTGCGGCCGAACTCAGCCCGCGCCACCGCACGGACATACGCGGCCTTATCGTCGGCCTCAGACTTACCCTCCTCGGTCCATGTCTCGATAGCTTCTTCCGCGACCGCAAAAGCCTTGGAACGGTTCAATTCCTCGTCGCTGGGTGGCCGGCTTGCCAAACCCTGCAACATGATGCGGCACAACAATGCGGCGGCCTCGTCAGCAACTGCGGTGTGCCGGATGACGTCCAAACCGACATGCATCATGGATTGGCAAATGCGGTCCGCCAGCGTGGGCAGCTCGATATCGGCTCTGATGTAACCGCTCCATCTGCCCGCCCGCAACGTCTGCAGCATCGCGTCCTGGACGGCGGTGGGCGGTTGGCGCAGCAGTGCGACAAGCTCCCGATTGGCGCTGGGCGCCTCATAGAACGACATCTGCAAGGCGGCGCGATGCTGCACGGCGCACCGTGCGATTGCCGATCCCAGCTCGACGATCTTGTCGGAGATTGGACGGGAGCCAGGGTCATCCAGTCTGTCGTGGGCGATTTCGCCGATGCGCTCCAGATCGGCGTGATAGCGCCGGACCAGTTCGACCAGGATCGCTTCTTTGGACTCGAAATGGTGATACAGGCTTCCGGGGAGAATGCCCGCCGCGTCGGCGATTTCCTGCAGCGACGTCCGCAAGCCCGAAGAGGCGATCAGCGACGCCGCGGTCTGCAGGATCTCCGTCCGGCGCGTCCCGTCGTCGTAGGCACCTCCGACGTCCTTGCCGGACGGCACCGCGCGAGACCGTGCCGCTCGCCCGGTCCGCACCGGCACCTTGTTGTCGCGGGCGTCTAAGCGGGCAGCTTTCGCGGAGGCCGCAGCGCGGGCCGGTTGCTGAAGCCCCACCACACCTCCACGGCTCCGGATTGCGTCCTGGTTGGGGCGAAACCCCGACCCAACCTTTGGTTTTACGCTACCAGAGGGTAACCGCGATCTGTGCCTGCTGAGAGCCTCCGCTCAGCTCGACGTCGGTAGCTTCGCGGCCAGGTCCAGCACTGTGACGGTTTCGGTTCCGGTCTTCTTGAGCCGTGCCGAGGAGCGGTAGCCCAGGTCGACGTCCTTGGCCTGCGCCCGCAGGGCGCCGACGGTTGCCTGTTCGCGTGGTACGTGTTTGAACAGGTCGAACGACAAGAGCCGGATCGCGTTCTCATGAGTGATCTTATTGATCTCGTCATCGGGCACACCGTCGAGAGAGATCGCCAGCGTCTCCGGCGCGACCGGCCAGGTCGAATCGGAATGCGGATAGTCGCATTCCCAGGTGATCATGTCGATGTTGAGCTTGTGGCGGCTCGCGATGCCGAAGCCGTCGTCGATGAAGCAGGTGATGATCCGCTCGTTGAACACATCGCTGGGCAATTGGTCGCCGAAGTCTTGATGTGTCCAGGCCCGGTGCATCTTGTAGACGCGGTCGATGCGTTCGAGGAAATACGGAATCCACCCGATCCCGCCCTCGGACAGCGCGAACTTCAGGTCGGGGAACTTGCGCAGGACCGGCGACCACACCAGATCGGCTGCGGCGTTGACGATGCTCATCGGCTGCAGCGTGATCATGGTGTCGACCGGCGCCTCGATCGACGTGATCACCACCGACGACGACGAGCCGATGTGCAGACACACGACCGTGTTCTCGTCGTTGCAGGCCTGCCAGAACGGATCCCAATGTGGATTGTGCAGTGAGGGGTAGCCGAGTTTCTCCGGGTTCTCGGAGAACGTCACGGCATGGCAGCCCTTCTTGGCTACCCGCCGTACCTCCTCGGCCATCAGCTGTGGGTCCCAAATCGGTGGCAGTGCAAGCGGAATCATGCGGCCCGGGTAGGTTCCGCACCACTCGTCGATGTGCCAATCGTTGTATGCGCGCAGAACCGCAAGCCCGAGGTCTTTGTCCTGCGCGCGGGCGAAATATTGACCGCAGAACTGCGGATAGGACGGGAAGTTCATCGCGGCGACGACGCCATTGGCGTTCATGTCCCGTATGCGTTCATGGATGTTGTAGCAGCCCTCGCGAATCTCGCTGAGTTTGGTTGGCTCGGCGCCGTACTCGTCGGGTGGGCGGCCGGCGACCGCGTTCAAGCCGACATTGGTGGCTTCTTGCCCCTCAAATACCCATGCGTCGGTTCCGTCGGGTCGCTGGACCAACTTCGGCACGTCGTTCTTGTACTTCTCGGGGATGTGACCCTCGAACATGTCAGGCGGTTCGACAAGGTGGTCGTCTACGGAGACCAGGACGAAGTCGTCCATTTTCATGGTGTCTGCTCCTTGTGCGTCCGGCGAACGCGACTCTACTGTGGAACAGATATTTGGTCAACAACGGCCGAGAGCTTGGCGCACGCCAGAGCAAACGGCCTCCACGGTGATCGAGCTCGTATCAAAAAGGAGTTGCGGACGTGGGCGCTGTCATCATGCTTGGCACGCTATTCGGATTGATCGTCTTGGTATTCGGGCTGGTACAACACTTCGATCCGGAAGCACGTCGTGCTCCAAGCCAAGACCACGACCGATGAGCGCCGAGTTGACGCCCTTGCTGAAGGCATCCCTATGCTTCGCCTACGTCGGAGGCATCGCGTTTATCGCAATCGGCGTGTATTTGAGCTATCGGCGACGCCGCCTGCACCCACTGCTCCTGCTGTGCATCTCGGCGATCTCGTTCTCCTGGGTTGAGGCGCCCTACGACTGGGCAATGTATGCGCAGTTCCCGCCTGCTCTACCGCGCATGCCGTCGTGGTGGCCATTGAACATGACCTGGGGCGGCCTGCCCTCGTCCGTGCCGATCGGCTACATCTCCTATTTCGTGCTGCCTGCCGTGATCGGCGCGGCGCTCGGGCGATGGGTGAGCGCGAAGTTCCACTGGCGCAGACCCAGGTCCCTCCTTGCCGCCGGGCTCGTCGTCGGCTTCTGCTGGGCCTTCCTCTTCAACGCGGTTGTGGGAGCCAGGCTCGGCGTCTTCTACTACGGCCGTGTGATTCCCGGGCTAGGACTGTGGGAGGGGACCAAGCACCAGTACCCGATCTACGACTCCCTGGCGATGGGCGTGCAAATGATGGTCTTCACTTACCTCCTTGGTCGGACGGATCCCGAAGGACGAAACGTCATCGAAATGTGGGCCGACAAGAGGTCGACGAGCCGGCTTCAATCGTCAGTTCTATCCATCATCGCGGTCGTGGTCGTCGGAAACGTCCTCTACGGCGCGGTTTTCGCGCCCCATCTCGTTACGAAGCTGGGGGGCTGGGTGACCGCAGGACCCACGGCCCAATTGTTCCCAGGTGTACCGAACCAACCCCAGTAGGCCACCGCCTCCCGCCCGAGCAACCGATGAGCCGGTCAGAATTCGCCGCAGTTGGCTGTGGTGGGTTCTCCGTTGAAGCGAGCGGCGACCCAGTGCGTGGCCGGTTCACCATCGACGAGCATCGGTAGTGCGTGATTGACGACGAGCTTAATCGATTGTGTCGGGCAATTTCGGCTCTGCCGACGCCGAGTCCACAAACCGGGCCCCGCTGCTTCGTGTGGCACGGACGTAGTGGCTCTGGCGGCGCGTGCTGTTGCTGGCCGACAAACCGTGCCCCTCTCAGCGTCGTAATTTCCTCGCCGGTTCGAAATGCCGTGCAGTTGCTTAACACGACTGCTGAGACGCATCAATTCGGCCTGCACCGATGTGCTTCACCATTGCATTACAGCGCGATGGAGCTAAGCAGTGATTCCAAGGCGCTCGCAGACTGCGAAGACTTCCTCGAAGATCGACGCCGGCACCGTGAACGGCTCTGTTGCCAACACCTCGGACAAGTGAGCCGCGACATCGTCGGCGGTCGGGTTGCTGCCGGGCTCTGCGAGCCAGCCTTCGCCCAGGCCGACAAACACCCGTGCAAAGCGGCCTGCACAGGCGGAGTAATTGTGATGCGTGAACTCGCAGGCCCGACTGGCCAAGAAAACGACCATGGGCACGACCAGCTCGGGCTGTATCACTTTCAGAAAGCCCAATTCCTCAAGGGCTTTCGGGTCTCCGACGGTTTCGGTGACCATCCGGGAGAACCCGAACGGGAGCACGGCGTTGGCGAGGATTCCATGTTCGGCGCCTTCGATCGCGATGACGTTCGTCAGCCCCACCAGCCCCGCTTTGGCCGCCGCATAATGTGCCTCCAGCGGCTGCCCGAACATCCCGCCCGACGAGGAGATAAAGACGAACCGGCCGTAACCTTGGGTCTTCATCACCCGGTACGCGGGCTGGCTCAGATAGAAACCGCCGTCGAGGTGCACGCTGAGCATGCGTCGCCAGTCGTCGGGGGACAGCTCGTCGAACGGAATGCTGTTGAAGATGCCGGCGTTGCTCACCACCGCGTCGAGGCGGCCGAACCGGTCGACCGCGATGCGGACGATCGCCTCTCCGCCTTCCGGGCTGTCGACGGAGTCGTGCGATGCCGCCGCGTTGCCGCCGGCGCGCTCGATCTCTTCGACGACCTTATCGGCGACGCTTGTGTCCGCGCCTTCGCCATGCATGGTTCCGCCGAGGTCGTTGACCACGACGGATGCACCACGGCGCGAGAGTTCGATCGCATACAGGCGGCCCAGGCCTCGCCCTGCTCCGGTGACGACGGCAACCTGGCCGGTGAAGTCGATCACGCGTTGCTCCTTGTCGATTCGTGTACGAGTTGCGCGCCGACTTCCTCGAGGTAGCGGTCGGGTCCGCCGAGGAACGAGTGCCAGTTCAAGAGGCGCTTGAGGTAGAGATGGGCGTCGTGCTCCCAGGTGTAGCCGATGCCGCCGAAGACCTGGATCGCAGTGTCGCCGACGGTGGCCAGCCGGCCGGCGAATGCTTTCGCGCGCAGGGCGGCCGAGTGCCGCTCGCCGGGATCAGCAGCGTCGGCAGCCCACAGCGCCTGCATGACACCGCTACGTGCCAGCTCGACGATCTCATACATGTCGACGCAAAGGTGCTGGATCGCTTGGAAGGCGCCGATCGGCTGACCGAATTGCTTTCGTACTTTGGCATATTCGACAGCGGAATTCATGATCCCGCGGGCGGCACCGAGTGCGTCGGCGGCAGAGCCGATCAGCACGTCGTCGACGAGCGCGTCGATCTTATCCGGGGAGGCGACGGCGAGACGCTGCGCCGGGGTGTCGTCAAATGTGACGCGAAACTGCTTGCGAGTTTGATCGATCCCGCGCTGCGGTGTCACAACGACACCAGGGGAGGAGGTTTCCACTGCGAAAAGTGCTGTGCCGCTGGGCTCATCGGCCAGCACCAGCAACAAGCTCGCCGCGACCGCATCCGGCAACGCGTTGATCTCGCCGCGTAGCGCCACCAGACCGCTTTCCTCCGTGGCCGTCGGCAGAGGGCGGTTGAGGTCTAAGGGCCCCACCGTTGCG
>Ga0070739_10007711_pt1 | contig 11284 bp, 5 predicted proteins | sample Coa_R1_7_FD_66445 | JGI IMG/M metagenome (GOLD analysis project Ga0070739, IMG submission 66445) | Surface soil microbial communities from Centralia Pennsylvania, which are recovering from an underground coalmine fire - Coalmine... | ecosystem: Environmental > Terrestrial > Soil > Unclassified ... | reverse complement strand
TGCACGAAAAAATCGATCACGTGTTGCGTCGCCAGTACAATCGACTGTTCGAGATCCAGCAGATCCAGATTGAATTGCTGGAAGAACTGGCACACCAGCGAAAAGGTTGAATCCCTATAAACTGCTGAACGGCCAGGGCATGCCGCCGCTACTCGAAGAGCGGCTGGTCTAGTGCCTCCGGTTTCTGGCGTGATACGTAACGAAGCAACGCCGTGGGGCCGATGTGGCTCCCCCAAGCGTAAGACCAGCGACTAATAGGAGCTTGATTTTGCCGGGCTTTACGTGCAATATTACTGGGGCTCGCTGCGACAAACCGGATGGAAGGAAATGCAATTCGTGTGAGCATGCGAAACGGTTCTACCGGGTTTCCCACAACGCATTGGAGTTTGGTGCTGGCAGCACAAGGAGACTCTCAAGTAGCAAGGGAGGCACTCGAGAAAGTTTGCCGCAACTACTGGTGGCCAGTTTATGGTTTTGTGCGTCGTTGGGGTTACAGCCCTGTCGAAGCGCAAGACCTTACCCAGAGTTTTTTTTCTTTTCTCCTTCAGCGGGAGGGCTTAGGCATGGTTCGGCCGGAAAATGGGCGACTCCGGTCGTTTCTTCTTGCATCGGTAAAAAATTTCCTGGCCAACGCCCGTCGCAGCGCGATGGCCGCTAAACGAGGCTTTGGCTCGCCGGAGCTTTCGCTTCAAGAATTGCTTTTGCGAGAGCGTCTCCATGTTGAGCTCACAGACACTTTGTCGCCAGACCGGATTTACGACCGTCAATGGGCTTTGACGCTTCTGGATCAAGTGTTGAACCGGCTTGCCGACGAGTATCGGATTGCGGGCAACGCAGTGTTGTTCGACCGTTTGAAGCAACTCCTCGGCGGTTCCACCGACCGGCCTTCTCAAGCTCAAATCGCACGCGAGTTGGGGATGACCGAGAATGCGGTGAAACAGGCCTATCATCGCCTTCGTCTGCGATATGGTACCTTGTTGCGTGACGAAATCGCGTCGACGGTCACGAACCCCGATGAGATCGAGGATGAACTGCGTCATTTTATCGCAATATTGCAAGGCTAGTAAGTGAATTCGGGAATGTCCAAGTTTTGGCATAGCCGCCGCTCGACGCCGACGGCGAGGGACGCCATTACCCCGCGCGGAAGAAACTTCGACGACATCCGATTGACGCCGTTTTCGTGATTTGAGATTTTTCTTCCAAGTCCTTCGGCATCATGAATTACGTTTTCGTCTGACCAAGTTTGACACCTTGTCATACGGCGCTAAAGCGAACTCGGTAGTTTTGGCGTGATTTGTATGAGCAGCGCTCATAGAGTTTGCGGGAAATATGGAAACCAGATAGTCGAAACCATACCGGATGGACTTTGCAGCATTTGTCTTTTTGATGCCGGCCTTACCATCCTGAGGAACGCTGGAGGTGGGGTCGACTCGTGCGGCCCAATTTTGGCTAACGCAGATGATTTAAGTTTGGAACCCATGGAACTCCTCGATGGGTTCGACGATTACGAACTGCTCGAAGAGATTGGCCGTGGTGGACAGGGAGTTGTATATCGAGCTTGGCAGAAAAGCCTCAACCGTGCTGTTGCGTTAAAGATCATTGGACTTGGCCCCGGGACGACCAAAGCGCACCTCAAACGGTTTCGTCTCGAAGCAGAAGCTGCGGCCAGGCTTAACCATCCTTTTATAGTACCAGTCCATGAAATCAGACAGCGTGACGGATACTGCTACTTCAGCATGGGGTTGGTGGAAGGGGCTCCGCTTGACCAAATTGTTAAAAGCAAGCCCATGCCGGCACACCGTGCAGCGAAGCTAATAGTTAAGCTGGCGCGGACGGTTCAATATACGCACGAACATGGAATTGTACATAGGGACATCAAGCCGGCGAATATTTTGCTCGATACGAGCGGCGAACCACATCTGACCGATTTTGGCGTGGCTCGACTCCTTGAAACGGAAAACGATGCAACTCGCACTAATGAGATTTTGGGCACGCCAGGCTACATGGCGCCGGAACAGGCCAATGGTCAGCCGGACCGAATCAGCCCGGCAACAGACGTCTATGGGCTGGGCGCGGTGCTCTATTATCTGCTGACCGGTCATCCGCCTTTTGCTGGAACGACTCCGTACCAAACAGTCCGGCTGTTGCTGGAGACCGAGCCGCGCGATCCGCGACTTTGCAATCCCAAACTGGATCGCGAGCTCGCCACGATTTGTTTGAAGTGCCTCGAAAAAGATCCCGAGCACCGCTATCCGTCGGCTCTGGCTCTGGCACAAGACCTGGAGCGCTGGCTCAAGCATGAACCGATTCAAGCGCGCCACGTCAGCCTGGCCAGGCGCGGATGGAAATGGGCGCGGCGGAATCCGGCCGCAGCCGGGTTGATAGCATCGCTCGTTGCGCTGGCAACGGCAATTGGCGTGATCATGTGGAAAATCAACCTGTTTGGCTCGCCGCCCACGACTGGGATCGCCGTGTTGCCCTTTGAGAATCTCAGTTCCGCGAGGGAGGACGCTTTCCTTGCCGATGGGATTCAGGATGACATCCTGACCAAGCTGGGACAGATCGCGGGGCTGAAGGTCATCAGTCGCACGAGCGTGATGGAGTATCGTGGAAAGCACAACGTTCGCCAGATCGGCCAGGCGCTTGGCGTCTCTCATTTGCTCGAGGGAAGTGTGCGCAAGACCGGCGCGCAAGTCCGTCTCAATGCGCAACTCATCGATACGCGCTCGGACAGCCACGTCTGGACCGAACAGTACGATTTTGACATCCGCGATCTCTTTGCCATCCCGAGCGAGATCGCAAAGCAGGTGGCTCGCCAGCTTAACGCGAAGATTTCGCCGGCTGAATCGCTGGCCATCGAACAACCGACTACCAGGGATCCCACGGCATTCGATTTGTTTGCGCGCGCCAAAAACCTCCTGTTGTGGGTCGGTTCCACCACGGCCGGCGAAGCCACGTTGCAGCAGGCTGTGGAGCTGCTGAACCAGGCTGTCGCTCGCGATCCCTCCTTCTTTCAAGCGTACTGCGAGCTGGCTGACGCCCACGACCTTCTTTACTTTTTCCACGATGATCATTCGCTGGCTCGACTGGCCATGGCCGAAGAGGCTATTCGCGCAGCCTTCCGGCTGCGTCCCGATTCAGGTGAAGCGCATCTGGCCCAAGCGGGAAATCTCTACCGCGGACATCTGAACTACGCGGCTGCCCTGGCCGAGCTCGAGATTGCGGGGCGAAAACTGCCCAATAACGCCCGAGTCTTTGAGATGAAGGGATACATCCAACGGCGTCAGGGACGTTGGGAAGAATCGACACGCAACCTCGAACGCGCACTTGACCTTGATCCCAGAAACTTTTTTGCCCTGCGGCAGATTGCCATCAGTTACGAGCATCTGCACCGCTATCCGGAAGCCATCTCTGCCCTGGATCGGGCAATGGCAGTGCAACCGAACGCCATCAACAATCTGGCTCGCGCGTTTGTGGATTTGGATTGGAAAGGTGATATCCGCCCATTGCAGAGGGAGATCGCTTCGGTCCAATCGAAAAATCCCGCCGCCATGCCCTCCATCGCCGATACGTGGCTGCTTTGCGCGCTGATGGAGCGCGATGCCACTGCTGCTGAACAAGCCCTGAGTCTGTTGGGAGAAGACCCTCTCAGGGATGACGTCGTACACTTTAATCGCCCGTTTGTAGAGGGTCTGATCGCCCGGCTCAGAAGAGATGACGAAACAGCGAGGCGGTGCTTTGCCGCGGCGCGCGCCGAACAACAGAAGGTCGTCGATGCCCAGCCAACCTTCGGGCCGGCGCTGTGCGTCCTTGGCTTGATCGACGCTATTCTGGGGCGAAAAGCCGAAGCGCTTCAGGAAGGTCACCGTGCAGTCGAGCTTGTCCCCATGGAACAGGACGCCATTACGGCCCAGTCCATGCGGCAGTACCTTGCGATGATCACAGCCTGGACCGGTGAGAAGGAACTCGCGTGCAAACGGCTTGCCGACGCGTTGAGCCAGCCAAACGGCATGAGCTATGGCCAGTTAAAATTGCTCCCCTTTTGGGATCCGCTGCGCGGCGAAGAGTGCTTCGAAAAGATCGTTGCCTCCCTCGCGCCCAAATAACCCCCGCCATCGCCGCGACCCGCAGATGGCAAAACGCCATTTTCTGCGATTCGCGCTTTGCAGTCGATTGAGGCAGCAAGTCCTGCTGCGAACCTCCGAAAATTTTCAAAATTTCGCGTAACCCGGCGGCGAATTTCCTGCAGTACAAAAAGAGCGCTATGTCTCTCTTCGCCTCTCGCCAGCGGTTCACACAGGTCAATGACAATCAGGAAACATCATGAAGAGAAAGGTTTTACTTTTTGGGATTTTGCTGGGAACGCTGAATTTTCTTTCAACAGCCTTGCGGGGCGATTGGACTCCTTCCAACGGCCCGTGGAGCGGCACTGTCATGGACTTGCTGGCCAACGGCTCGAACCTGTTTGCGGCGACACGCGGCGGCGGCGTATTCCGTTCCACCGATGGGGGAGGCACGTGGGATTCGGCAAACAACGGCTTAACCAATCTCTACGTTAACACGCTGCTCTCGTCCGGCTCGAGCCTGTTTGCCGGAACCACCACCACGTATGGCGGCAGCGGCGGCGGCCTTTTCCGATCAATGGATAACGGCGCCACGTGGGTCCTGCGCAATACCGGCCTGACAAGCGTTCACGTCAATTGCCTCGCAGCCAGCGGCTCAAACCTCTTCGCAGGCACCGACTACGACGGCGGCAGCGGCGGCGTGTTTTTATCTACAAACAATGGCGATAACTGGACTCAGGTAAGTGCTGGCCTGCCCGTTGACCACGTAGTCGCTCTTGCTGCAAGCGGTGCCAGTCTCTTCGCCGGCACAACCGCCAACGGCGTGTACCTTTCCACGGATAACGGCGGCTCCTGGAACGCCGTCAATAACGGCTTGGCTAACCTGACGATCAATGCGCTGCTTGCCAGCACTCCAAACATTTTCGCCGGTACCGGTGGTGGCGGCGTCTTTCTTTCCACCGATAACGGAAACAGCTGGACCGCTGTTAATTCGGGTCTAACCAACCAGGTTGTTTACTCTCTGGCGGGTTCCAGCCCAACCTTGTACGCAGGCACCTCCGACGGCGTCTTTCGTACCACGGATAATGGCAATTCGTGGACTCAGGTCGATTCAGGCCTGACCAACAGGTATATCTACTCCCTCGAAGTGGATGGCAAAAACGTTTTTGCCGGGACCTTTGGCGCCGGCGTGTTCAGATCGCAAAACAATGGCGGAAGCTGGACGTGGTCGAGCACGGGAATAAAAGCCGGAGACATTCGCTCCTTCGCCAGTCATGATAACAGCGTCTTTGTAGGCACCGGTGGCGGTGGCGTTTTTCGCTCGACTGATAATGGCACCAGCTGGCAAAACGTGGGCGTTAACAACGAGTGGGTCTATTCGATGGCTGCTCATCCAAATGGCACCGGCGTCACTCTCCTCGCCGGCACGATGGGCGATGGGATTTTCCGGTCAACAGATGACGGCGCTACCTGGGCGCAATCCAATTCAGGAATCACCGTGCCTCTGATCTGGTCCATGGCTCTGATCCCCAATGGTAACCAGCAGGACCTTTTCGCGGGCAGTTGGGGCGGGGGCGTCTTTATCTCTACCGATGATGGCCTGAGCTGGACTGCGGGGGGTGTGATTCAGGGCGCGCCGTTGATTGCATCCATCGTCAACCATAACAACTATGTCTTTGTCGCTTCGTGGAGCAGCGGCGTGTTTCGTTCATCCGATCATGGGCAAAGCTTTGTTCCGGTCAACACAGGGATAACCAACCCTTTTGTCAACAGCCTGTGGGTAAATGGAAACTATCTCTTTGCTGGCACGGGAGGCGGGATCTTTCTGTCAACAGATGACGGCAACTCGTGGACGCCGATCAACAACGGATTGACCAGCAGCGGCTTTTATTCCTTCATCGATAGCGCCACAAACGTGTTCGCCGGCGCAGCCAGCAACGATATCGACCCTGGCGGCGTGTATCTGACCACCGATTTTGGCTCCACCTGGAGCCCGGTCAGTCCCGGCCTCGCCAACAGGAATATTCGCAGCTTCGTTATCCGCAACGGGAATTTGTTTGCCGGAACGTATGGCGGCGGGCTGTGGCAACGGCCGTTGTCGGAAATGATTCCTACCCCGACTCCTACCCCGACCCCGACTGCGACACCGACTCCCAGTGCCACGCCTACAGTTACGCCAACACCTACTCCCACTGTTACGCCAACTCCTACCGTTACCCCTACGCCTACTGCCAGCCCGACCTCGACTCCCACGCCGACGACGACACCCAGCCCTCCGCCAAGACATACTCCAACACCGCGACCGCGGCCCACTGTGCACCCGCGTCCCAGCCCGCGCTAGGCGGGAGTAAGCGCGATGACAGCAAGCTCTATTGTGATTACCATGGCCATCGCTCGCAGTTTGATCTTCATTTCGACAACCGGTGCCTGGCAGGTTAGTGCGGCTTCTGCGGGAGCGTTAGCTTCATACCGGCTCGGGCTCTGGTGCTGCGATCGACTTTGCAGCCGGAAACCCGACACAAGTGTTTTCGTAACATGAGGGAGGCTTTTTTTGGAGTTATCAAACGTGTTTCCCGGGCGGCTCTGTTGACGCCGGTCGTGGTTGTGGCTACGGGGAGTTCGTTCGTGCTGGCGATTCGGCCTTGCCCCCGGGAGCACGGGCGTTGCGATGCAAAAGATCGGGCCCAGATTCCAGCGAAGTCTAAAGATTTGCGGCAGTCACAATGGGTCGAGCAAAAGGTCAGTGCCAGCGACGGCGCAACTCAGGACGCTTTTGGTTCCTCGATCGCTCTCGAAGGCGAGAGCGCGCTGATCGGCGCGCCAAATGCAACTGTGAACGGACACTCCGCGCAGGGCGCTGCCTATCTGTTTTCGTATTCCAATGGCAACTGGAATGAGGTCGCCAAGCTGCTGGCGAGCGATGGCGCTTCGCTTGATAACTTCGGTTATTCAGTCGCGCTCTCAGGCAACGCGGCTCTCATCGGCGCATGGCACGCCACCGTTAACGGCAATCCCCTGCAGGGCGCAGCATACGTGTTCACCCATGCAGGCGGTCAGTGGAGCCAAACGGCCAAACTCATCGCCAATGACGGCGTCGCCTTCGATGATTTTGCGTGGTCGGTCGCGATTTCCGACGATACGGCTTTCATCGGCACACCTTACACCCTTAACTCTAAAGGCGCAGCCTATGTTTTCATGCGAAACGGCTCCACGTGGAGTCAGTTGCAGAAGCTCTCTGCATCTGACGGCGCCGATGGCGACAGCTTTGGCTGGTCGGTTGCGCTTGATGGCGACACGGCTGTGATTGGCGCGCCTAACGCAACGGTCAAAGGCGCATTCCTGCGAGGCGCAGCTTATGTTTTTGTTCGATCCAATGGCAGCTGGGCCGAAGCGCAGAAACTCGTAGCCGAGGATGGCGCAGCTTTCGACCAATTCGGCGCATCAGCAGGTCTTAGTGGCAATGTAGTAGTAATCGGGGCCCCGGTGGCCGGCGGCGTCGGCGCAGCCTACGTGTTTGATGGCAGCAGCGGATGGGTTGAAACGGAGAAACTCACCGGCAGGGACAGCGCATCCGGCGATCAGTTCGGCTACAAGGTGGGTGTACACGGAGCGACTGTGCTTGTTGGAGCGCCATTTGCTGATATCGAAGCAGAAACGGATCAGGGGGCCGCCTATGTATTTTCCGCGCAAAATGGCCGTTGGAACGAGGTTCAAAAACTGATTGCCAGCGATGGCGTATCTTACGATGGCGCCGGCTCCGCGCTGGCCGTTTACGGCAACGTTGCGGCTCTGGGCGCACCGAATGCCGCCATAGACGGACACGCCTATCAGGGGGCAGTATATTTCTACCGTCAACCCGCGGTTCCAACGCCAACGCCTACTTCGACGCCATGTGCGGTGCGTGCTTACGTTTCGAATGCGGACAGCAACGACGTTTCAGTGATAGACACAACGAGCAACACAGTTGTGGCTACCGTCCCGGTTGGAACCAGCCCATTTGGAGTCGCGGTGGCTCCCGGCGGTGCGCGCGCCTACGTGGCCAACGCATTCAGCAGCGACGTATCGGTGATCGATACATCGGCCAACATCGTTGTGGCTACCGTAACCCTAAATAGCTCGCCCTATGGTATGGCGCTGACGCCCGATGGAAGCCGCGCGTATGTCACCAATCCTGCCAGTAATGCGGTAACCGTTCTCGATACCGCAAGCAACACGGTGGTCGCTACAATTCCCGTAGGAAATGTGCCTTACGGCGTAGCGATCGCGCCGGATGGCGCGCGGGCATATGTCACGAACAACCAGGCGGACAGCGTCTCGGTGATCGACACCTCTGGCAATATTGTCATCGCTACGGTTTCAGTAGGGACATTTCCATATGGTATAGCCTTAACTCCCGATGGCGCGCATGCGTATGTGGCCAACGAATTTAGCGGAGACGTCTCGGTGATAGATACATTGGCGAATACTGTTGTTGCCACGGTGGGAGTCGGCAGCGCCCCTTATGGCGTGGCGATAGCTCCAAACGGTGCACGCGTTTACGTGGCCAATTTTACGAGTAACAACGTTTCGGTTATCGATACGGTGACTAACACAGTCGTCGCCACGGTTCCATGCGGCACGGCGCCTTTTGGGGTGGCTGTAACGCCCGACGGCAGTCGGGCCTATGTAACCAACGCTCTCAGCAACAACGTGTCCGTGATCGAGACTTCTTCCAATACCGTTGTGGCCACTGTTTCGACGGGAAGCGACCCACGCCCGCTGGGCAATTTCATTGCCGCATTGCATCAATGCGCGGGTGTTACACCAACTCCTACACCTGCGCCGAGCCCGACTCCAAGCACCAGCCCCACGCCCACCGCCACGGCCACTCCTACGGCAACTGTGACTATTACACCCTCTCCGACGGCACGACCCGCTCCAACGGCCAGGCCGCGACCGACCGAACGACCACGCCCCGAGTCCCGAATCTTTTAAAGCCCTCAGTGGAAGTTTTCCGGAGTCAAAGCTGCCAGGCTATGATTCATCAGCAATGATCCGACTAACCAAGTATGCTATGAAAGGATTCACCAAACGCACCTTTATCGCAGACCGATGTTTACTTAGTCCCGCTCTTGGAGCGGCAGTGCTCTTGCTGCTTGTCTCGTTTGGAGCGCCGGTCGTGGCTGTTGGTCAAACGATTTGGACTGACGGAACGGGTGACTGGTTTGTGGGCACAAACTGGTCCGCGGGCGTCCCAAGTAGCAGCACACAGGCAAAGATCAATAATGGCGGGACAGCACAGATTTCAGTCGCCGGAGCGACTGCCGATAGCCTGCTTTTGGGTTATGATACGACGAAAGATTCGGGCACTGTTACAGTGTTGGGATCCGGCAACCTGGCTGTGAACACGGATCTGGCGGTGGGCGGCTCGGGAAACGGCGTCCTGAATGTGACCGGAGCGGCACAGGTTTCAGATGACAGCGGGGAGATCGGTTACACAATAAGCTCTCAGCCTGGTATCATGGGTGTCGCCACCGTAACTGGCCCAGGGTCCGCGTGGACGAGTAGTTCCTATCTCTACGTCGGATACGGAACGGGAAGCCTGACAATTGCGGATGGAGCGACCGTTTCGGATACGTGGGGTTACCTTGCCTACTGGCCAGAATCGCCGGGACGTTCCAGCGGCACGGTCACAGTCGATGGAATCGGATCGACTTGGACAAATCTCCAGGATCTTTGGGTGGGGAACGCCGGCAGCGGAGTGCTGATTATCTCAAACGGCGGCACAGTCACCAACGGCGCGGGTCATGTTGCTTACCAGTTCGGTGCCGATGGGACAGTGACAGTGGACGGCGCCGGCTCGATGTGGACGATTAACGGCCTGTTTTATGTGGGCGAAGGGGACGACGGCGTTCTAAATATTACCAATGGCGGTCAGGTTAGTTCCAACGGAAGCTTTGCCTATATTGGTTATAATGCAGCTGCGCAGAGCTCTGTTACGCTTGTGGACGCCGGCTCAACGTGGAACAACCATGGTGGCCTGTATGTCGGTTTCAGTGGCCAGGGCACGCTGGCTATCACCAATGGAAGCCAGATGACAAACGGAACGTTCACCAACGTGGGCTTCAATACCGGTTCGACCGGAACGATCACTGTTTCCGGCCTCGGCTCCGTTTTCAGCACTGGAGGCGCATTATCCATCGGAGGGAACGTGAGCGGGCCCGGAGGCACAGGGTTTTTACATTTGGATAATGGCGGCACAGTGAGTGCTTCCAGCCTGAATGTCTGGGATTCAGGCACCGTCACAGGAAGCGGCGCTATAATCAATACCACGACGACTTCGATGGAGGGAACCATTGCGCCCGAGCAAACCATTTCAATCGCCGGCGACACAACGTTTGGTTCCAGTGCCAACACGGCTATCACGGTGACGCCCGCTGGAAACGGCAGCATCGACATTGAGGGAACAGCCACGCTTGCCGGACAGTTAGTGGTGACTCTTTCGGGAGGTCCATTCAAGCCGGGTACGCAATACACGCTTTTGCGCGCGGGAAACGGTCGTAATGGCACAACTTTTGCCAATGTTAAGATCAATTACTCACCTGATCCATCGTTTACTCCGCAAATCACGTACGACGGGAATCACGTCTATCTTTACCTTGCGCCGAGTGGTTCACCTACACCTACACCAACCCCCACTCCTACTGCTACACCTACTCCTACCGCAACTGTTACGCCGACGCCAACAGCTACTGTGACGCCGACGGCGACACCTACTGCTACTCCCACTCCGACGGCGACACCTACGCCTACGCCTACACCCAGCGCGACACCGACGGCCTCGCCCCGGGCAAGGCCGACACCCAGGGTCCGGCCCACGCCGCGGTCGCGACCGACGCCCGCGCGCTTCCAATAGGGGAAATGGAAACGAGAATGAAGAACCCACGCATAGCGATGCGCCGCGACGATTTGCTTGACGGAAATTGTCGTTGGACCGTTGGTTTCGCTAAGAGCATACAGATTTGATTTGCAACTTGCGCCGGCTAGTGGTCAGCCCAGGGCGCCGATCGAAAGAAACTGGAAATCGAAAGATGTTTAACCTTAATCGAATTGGCATTGCTCTTTTGACAACGTGTTGTCTCTGTGGAAATCTCTTTGGACAATGGTCTCCGGTTACATCCGGAACGACGAACAGACTGAATGGAGCGGTGCTCCTTAATTCGGGAACGGGTTTCGTGGTC
>Ga0070739_10007709_pt1 | contig 11289 bp, 12 predicted proteins | sample Coa_R1_7_FD_66445 | JGI IMG/M metagenome (GOLD analysis project Ga0070739, IMG submission 66445) | Surface soil microbial communities from Centralia Pennsylvania, which are recovering from an underground coalmine fire - Coalmine... | ecosystem: Environmental > Terrestrial > Soil > Unclassified ... | reverse complement strand
ACCCAGCCGGTGCGGCCGCCCGCGGCGACGCCGGAGCCCGACTCGATGTAGGTCGTCGCCGACGAGGACGACGCGGCGCCGCCGGCCACGGCGGCGAGACCGTCCACGATCAGCGCCTTCTTGAAGTTCGGGATGTTGCCGGTCGAGTCGACGTAGCCGGCCTGCTTGCCGACGCCGATCGCCGTCCCGGAGAAGTCGAAGAAGTCGCTGAGGAAGAGGGAGAACACCCAGACGAGCGACGCGATCACGCCGAGCTGCGTGCTCGAGAACGAGTGCAGGCTGATGTTCCCGAGCAGGCTGAAGTCCGGCCGCGCGTAGAGGTGGCTCCAGCCCGGCCAGGTCGCGGTGCTGGTGCCGAACGCGGCGTGGCTCGTCGCCGAGTTGACGATCGTCGCGAGGACGGTCGTGCCGACGATCCCGATGATCAGGTCGCCGCGGAAGCGGATCGCGCGCAGCACGAACGTGAAGACGATCCCGAAGATCGTGACGAAGATCGGCCACGTCGTGAAGCTCCCGAGCGTCACGGGCTGGCCCGCGCTCGCCGGCAGCGACTGGATGATCCCCGAGTTGTAGAGCCCGATGAACGCGATGAAGAGGCCGATGCCGATCGCGACCGCCTTCTTCAGCTCGAGCGGGATCGCCCGGAAGATCAGCTCGCGCAGGCCGGTGACGGCGAGCAGCACCATCGCGACGCCCTCGAGCACGACGAGCCCCATCGCCTCGGGGAAGCTCGCCTTGCCGCTGGCGACGAGGCCGTACGCGACGACCGCGTTCAGGCCCATGCCCGGCGCGATCGCGTAGGCGTAGTTCGTCGTCAGGCCCATCAGGATCGACATCACGCCTGCGACGAGGCACGTGCTCGTCAGCACCGCCGAGAAGGCGAGCGACGGGCCGAACTTGGGGTGCGCCCCGGTCAGGATGATCGGGTTGACGAAGATGATGTACGACATGACGACGAAGGTCGTCGCCCCCGCCGTCGTGTCCCGCGCGAACGTCGTCCCGCGCTCGGCGAAGCGGAAATAGCGCTCGAGGATCCCGTCTCCCCGAAGCGTCGCCGCGATGGTGCTCATGGTGGCTTTCCTCCCCTAACGAATGTGAACGACCCGAGAGAGGAGAAGCTAAAGCCTGCTCCTGACGGATCAAGACCCCGCCCGGCGGAAGCCCGCACGTTGCGAAAGAAATCGCGCGACCGGCCTGGCTACACTGACCGCCCGCCAGCGGCGAGGTAGCTCAGCTGGTAGAGCACTCGGCTGAAAACCGGGGTGTCGCCGGTTCGAGTCCGGCCCTCGCCATTCCTTCTCGTAGGCTTGCGCGCGATGAGCGTCGAACAGGCCGCCCGCGAGGTCGACGTGATCGGCGCTCCGCTCGACCTCGGCGCGGGCCGGCGCGGCGTCGACATGGGGCCCTCGGCGATCCGCTACGCCGGGCTCGAGCAGTCTCTCTCGCAGAAGCTCGGGCTGCAGGTCACGGACGAGGGGAACGTCGCGTCTCCCGTCGTGGAGTCCGAGGCGATGGGCGACCCGCGCGCACGCTTCCTCGAGCAGATCCTCGCCGTCTGCGACCAGGTCGCCCGGCTCGTGGCCGCGGCGGCCGGACGCGGCGCGCTGCCGCTCGTGCTCGGCGGCGACCACTCCGTCGCGCTCGGCTCGCTCGTCGGGATGGCGCAGGTGCGCGGGCCGGGCGGGGTCGTCTGGATCGACGCGCACGGCGACCTCAACACGCCGGACACGTCGCCCACCGGCAACGTGCACGGGATGGTGCTCGCGGCCGCGCTCGGCCGCGGCGGCGAGCTCTTCCGCCGCGACGGCTGGCAGCTGCCGGCGCTCGCGCCGGGCAAGCTCGCGCTCGTCGGCGTCCGGTCGCTCGACGACGGCGAGCGGAAGCTCCTCTCCCAACTCGACGCCAGGGTCTTCACGATGAGCGAGGTCGACCGGATCGGCGTCGAGCCGTGCATGCGCGAGGCGCTCGCGCACGCGTCGGGCGCCGCCTTCCTCCACGTCTCGCTCGACATGGACGCGGTCGATCCCGACCATGCGCCCGGCGTCGGCACCCCCGTCCGCGGCGGCCTCTCCTACCGCGAGGCGCACCTGGCGATGGAGACCGTCGCCGAGTTCGGGCGCACCGACTCGATGGACGTGGTCGAGGTCAATCCCATCCTCGACCGGGAGAACGAGACCGGCCGGCTCGCCGTCGAGCTCGTCGCCTCGGCGCTCGGCGCCCGCATCCTCTGACATGCAGCTCGAGGTGCGCGAGGGAGACATGCCGCGCTCGAGGTGGACGCGCTCGCGAACGCCGCCAACGACCGCCTCTGGATGGGCGGCGGCGTCGCGGGTGGGCTCAAGCGCGCGGGCGGCGAGGAGATCGAGCGGGAGGCGATCGCGCAGGGCCCGATCGAGCTCGGCGCGGCGGCCGCGACCGCGGCGGGGCGACTGGCCGCCCGCTACGTGATCCACGGCGCGGTGATGGGCCAGGACTTCCAGACGGACGCCGGGTTGATCCGCCGCACCACGCGCTCCTGCCTCGAGCTCGCGGACGGGCTCGGCTGCCGCTCGCTGGCGCTGCCGGCGTTCGGCACCGGCGTCGGCGGCTTCCGGCTCGAGGACTGCGCGCGGATCATGGTCGAAGAGGTGCGGCGCTTCGAACCGCGGTCGCTCGAGCGCGTGATCTTCGCCGTCTTCGGCGGCGTCGCCTACGACGTGTTCTCGTCGGCGGTCTCCTCACCGTTGCCCGACGGTTCGTAGTACGTCCGCCCCTGCAGCTCCTCGGGGAGATAGGAGACCTCGAAGCCGCGCGGGTCCTCGTGCGGGTAGACGTAGCCCTCGCCGTGGCCGAGCTTGCGACCGTAGTACGAGCCGTCCCGCAACGACTTCGGCGGCCGTACCGCACCGTGCTCCAGGACGTCGGCGGCGGCGCGCTTCAGGGCGACGTAGCTCGCGTTGGACTTCGGCGCGCGCGCGAGGTAGATCACCGCCTGCGTGAGGTTGAGCCGCGCCTCGGGAAGGCCGACGTGCTCGACCGCCTGCGCCGCCGCGACGGCGACCAGCAGCGCGCGCGGGTCGGCGTTCCCGATGTCCTCGGAGGCGAGGACGATCATCCGGCGCGCGATGAAGCGGGCGTCCTCGCCGCCCTCCAGCATCGCCGCGAGGTAGTAGACGGCCGCGTCGGGATCGCCGCCGCGCATCGACTTGATGAACGCGGAGGTGTAGTCGTAGTGCGCGTCGCCGGCCTTGTCGTAGACGAGCGGCGGCTTGCGCGCGGCGTCCTCGACGTTCTCGGCGCCGATCGGGCCGTCCGCGGTCTGGTGGGCGAGCTCGACGATGTTCAGCGCGGTGCGCCCGTCCCCGCCGGAACGCTGCACGATCAGGTCGACGACGTCGTCGGGCGCCTCGCCGCCGACCTCGTCCAGGCCGCGCCGGACGATCGTGGCGAGATCCTCCGGCGCGAGTGGCTCGAGCTCGTAGACCTGTGTCCGCGAGATGAGAGCGGAGTTGACCTCGTAGTACGGGTTCTCGGTGGTCGCGCCGATCAGGGTCACGAGACCCTCCTCCACCGCCGGCAGCAGCGCGTCCTGCTGCGCCTTGTTGAAGCGGTGGATCTCGTCGAGGAAGAGGATCGTCCGGCGGCCGCTCGTCCCGAGCCGCTCGCGCGCCGCCGCGAGCACCTCGCGCACGTCCTTGACCGTCGCCGACACGGCCGAGAGCTCGGCGAACTCGGCGCCCGTCGAGGCGGCGACGATGCGCGCGAGCGTCGTCTTCCCGCTCCCCGGCGGCCCGTAGAAGATCGAGGAGCGGACGCGATCCTCGGCGATCGACTGGCGCAGCGCCGAGCCCTCGGCGAGGACGTGCCGCTGGCCGACGAACTCCTCGAGCGTGTGCGGCCGCAGCCGCTGCGCGAGCGGCGCCACCTCGCTCGCCCGCCGGTCCGCCGCCTCGGAGAAGAGATCGCCCATTTCGGCCAAGTATGCTCGCCCTCGTGGCCGCGACAGAGCTCCGCGACGAGACCGTCGACCTGCTCTCGCGCCTGATCCGGGTCGACACGACCAATCCTCCCGGGAACGAGACGGCCGCGGCCGAGCTGCTGCGCGAGTATCTGGAGGCGAGCGGCGTGTCGTGCGAGCTCTATGCGCGCGTGCCCGAGCGCGCGAACCTCGTCGCCCGGCTCCCCGGCGGCAGCGGGCCCTCGCTGCTCCTGCTCTCGCACACGGACGTCGTGCTCGCCGACCCGCGCGAGTGGTCGGTGCCGCCGTTCGCCGGCGAGGTGCGAGACGGCGAGGTCTGGGGACGCGGCGCGCTCGACATGAAGAGCCAGGTCGCGGCGAACGCGGTGGCGATCGCCTCGCTCGCACGGGAGGGCTTCCGGCCGAGCGGCGATCTGATCTTCGCGGCGACGGCCGACGAGGAGGTCGGCGACGGCTTCGGCCTCGAGTGGTTGTGCGAGGAGCATCTCGACGCCGTGCGCTGCGACTTCGCGGTCAACGAGGGCGGCGGCGAGCGGCTGGAGCTGCTGGACGGGACGCCGGTCTACCAGGCGACGGTGGCGGAGAAGATGACCGCGCCGTTCCTGCTGCGCGTGCACGGCCGCTCCGGGCACGCGTCGATGCCGCGCATCGCCGACAACGCGCTCGTCAACGCGACGCGGCTGATCGAGCGGATCGCCGCCTACCGGCCCGAGCCGCAGCTCGGCCCCGAGGTCGAGGGATTCCTCCGCGCCGTGCTCGGCGACGTGCCCGCGGCGAGCGACGCCGTGACGCGGATGTCGGAGGTGTCCCCTGCAGCGGCCGTGCTCGTCGACGCGCTGCTCGCCCCTACCTTCTCGCCCACGATCATCTCGGCCTCGCTCAAGCGCAACGTGATCCCGGCGCTGTGCGAGGTCGAGGTCGACTGCCGGCTCCTGCCGGGCCAGCATCCGGAGCACGTCGAGCCGCTGATCCGCGCCGTGCTGGGCGGCGACGTCGACTTCGAGCTGGAGTGGATCGAGGCGCGCGGCGGCACGCGCTCGGCGCTCGACACGCCGCTGTGGAGCGCGCTCGAGGAGTGGGTCGGCGAGACCGTGCCGGGCGCGAAGGCGGCGCCGCTCACCTGTGCCGGCTTCACCGACAGCCACTGGCTGCGCGAGGCCTTCGGCACCGTGGCCTACGGCTTCTTCCCGGCGTCCGGCGAGATGCCGGTCGAGGTGGCCGCCTCGCTCGTCCACTCCGCCGACGAGCGGATCCCCGTCGCCGACCTCGAGCTCGGCGTCGGCTGGCTGCGTCACGCGGCGACGTCCGTCCTCGCCTGAGTACCCTGTCGCGCATGGGCAAGGAGAAGGTGCGGCTCGGGGGGATGGCGCTGCCGAACGGCGTGCTCGTCCACGGCCCGCATGCGTGGGCGTGCGCGATCCGCCACGACGACGGGCGCATCGAGGTCGCGTCCGCGCGGAAGCGGCTGCAGGCGGCGCGGGTCAAGAACCCCGTCCTGCGCGGGCCGGCCCGGCTGGCCGAGGCGCTCGCGCTCCTGCCGCAGGTGAAGCGGAAGCTGCCGGCGGCGAGGCTGCCGATGGAGAGCCCCACCGTGCTGGTCTCGATGCTCGGCGCGGCGGCGTTCGTCAAGACCGTGCGGGAGTCGAGCCTCCGTCCCGCGGCGCAGGAGCTGCTCGCCGGCTTCGCGTCGATCGCGCCCGCGCTGCTCGCCCTCCGCTCCGGCGAGCTCGCCGCCTACCACGGCGCCGAGCACATCTCGATCGGCAGCTACGAGCACGGGGAGCGGCGCAGCCGCGAGCACGAGCGCTGCGGCGGCCATCTCGTCGGGCCGCTCGTCGCGACATCGGCGCTCGGCAATGCGCTCGCTGGCCTCGCGCCGGAGCGCGCGCGCAAGCAGGCGCGCGCGGCAGCGCAGCTCGGAGCGGTCGCCGCGGCGACGGAGCTGTTCGGCTGGATGACGCGGAATCCCTCGCATCCGCTCGCGCAGGCGCTCGCCAAGCCGGGTCACGAGCTGCAGCACCGCCTCTCGACGGCCGAGCCGTCCACGGAGCAGCTCGAGGTCGCCGAGGTCGCGCTCGCCGCGTGCCTCGCGCTCGAGGATGAAGCAGGAGACTAGGCAGCGCCTCGCGCCGGAGGTCTTCGACCTCCCGGTCGAGAAGATGCGCGCCGGCTGGTACTCCGACGCGTACTTCAACCACACGCGCAGCGTCCTGCTCGAGGACGGCCGCCGCCCGCACGTCGTCGTCCAGGTCTTCCAGAAGAAGCACGCCTGGCTCGGCGGGATGGACGAGGCGATCGCGATCCTCGAGCTCTGCTCGTACGGGCGCGACGGGCTCGAGATCCGCGCGCTCTACGACGGCGACCGGATCGAGCCGTGGGAGCCCGTTCTCACGATCGAGGGCGACTACACCGCCTTCGCCCATCTCGAGACCGCGTATCTCGGCACGCTCGCGCGGCGGACGCTGATCACGACCAACGTCGTGCGCGTGCTCGAGGCGGCCAACGGCAAGCCGATCATCTTCATGCCGGCGCGGCACGACCATCACCGCGTGCAGGCCGGGGACGGCTACGCGGCGTACGTCGCCGGGCAGGTCGCGGGCTCGGAGATCGGCGTCACGAGCGACGAGCAGGCGTCCTGGTGGGGCGGCCGCGGCATCGGCACCGTTCCGCACTCGCTGATCGCGTCGTACGGCGGCGACACCGTCCTCGCGTCCCAGAAGTTCGCCGAGTGGGCGCCGGAGGGCATGAACGTCACCGTCCTCGTCGACTTCGAGAACGACTCGGTGCGGACGGCGCTCGAGGTGGCCGACGCGCTCGGCGACCGGCTCTGGGGCGTCCGGCTCGACACGTCCGAGTCGCTCGTCGATCGTTCGCTGTGGGAGGAGATGGGCGACTTCCCCCCGACCGGCGTCAACGAGCGGCTCGTGCGCAAGGTGCGCGGCGCGCTCGACGACGCCGGCTTCGAGCACGTCCGGATCGTCGCCTCCGGCGGCTTCGACGTGGACAAGATCCGGGACTTCGAGGCGCGTGAGGTGCCGGTCGACGCCTACGGGATCGGCTCCTCGCTGATCCGCGGCGCGAACGACTTCACCGCGGACGTCGTGGTGACCGACGGGAAGCCGTCCGGCAAGTTCGGCCGGCGCCTGCGGGACACCTCGCGGCTCGACCCGGTGTCGTGAGCCTCCGCGTCGTCGCCGTGACGGCGCAGCGTTGGCCCGACATGTGCGAGCTGTTCGAGCGGCGCGGCCCGCGCGGCGGCTACCGGAACGTGCCGGCGTGCGGCTGCTGGTGCATGTACTGGCGCGACCGCTCGCTCGAGCACGGCGAGCCGAAGAAGCGCGCGATGGGGCGGCTCGTGCGGGACGGACGCGAACCGGGGCTGCTCGCCTACGAGGCGGAGGAGCCCGTCGGCTGGGTCTCGCTCGGCCCGCGTGAGGACTTCGCGGCGCTGCTTCGCTCCCCGCAGTACAGGCCGCGGGAGCAGGGTGGCGGGGGAGCCGTGTGGTCGCTCGTCTGCTTCGTCGTCGACAGGCCCGCGCAGCGGCGGGGCGTCGCGGCCGCCCTGCTCGACGCCGCCGTCGGGCACGCCTTCGCGCGCGGCGCGAGCTCGCTCGAGGCGTACCCGCACAGGAGCGAGCGCACGAACTACATGGGTCACGTCGAGCTCTTCGAGCGCGCCGGCTTCCGTCTCGTGCGGGAGACGAGCAAGCGCCTCGTGATGCGGCTCGAACGCTAGGCTGGAGCGATGCCGGTCGCGTCCCTCATCACGTCGGCCGCCTGAGCGGCCGACCACGCCGAGCGTGTCTCGGCGGCGCTGAGAGAGCAGGAGCTCCGCAGGCGTCTGCGCGACTCGGGAGCGGTCGCGGCGCGATCGAGGTGGCTACCGCGGATGGATCTGCACCGTCGTGCGCGGCGGGAAGTAGCACTGGTCGTCGCCGCGCCCGAACCGCACGGTCACGCGGGCGCGTAGCGTTCCGGGCTCGGTCGCCTGAACGAACGAGAGCGTCTGGTCGCGCTCGCGGCGGAACGGGAACCAGATGCGTCTGCGCAGCAGCGTCCGGTTTCGCGTGAGCCGCGCGTCGCGGTAGAGCACGGTCGTCGTCGCCTCGCCGCGGAACGCGACGCCGAGCGACCAGCGGGGCGAGCGGTAGTGGACGTCGTCGTAGCGCCAGAAGACGGTGCCGACGTCCGCGACCGCCGTCAGCTCGCAGACGCGCTGCTTCCCGCTCGCGGCGGACGCCGGAAAGACCAGCGCCGACGCCACGGCGAGCATCGTCCACCTCTTCACATGGCGGATACGCCGAAGAGCGGCAGACACGTCCCGAGCCCCTCGATCTCGACCGGGAACTGCGGGCACGCCCGCGGGCGCGCCGGCGAGCCATACGCCGAGCTCGAGATGCCACGCGTCCGGAGTCCACTCGCGGCGCCGCATCTCGTGGTACGGAAGGAATTCAGAGAGCTCCGGATCGTCCGTCCGGGCGACCGAGCGGCGAGACGTCCGTCACAGCTTGTCGGGATGGCCGAGCTGGCCGAGCTCGACGATGTCGCGGCGGAAGAAGAGCCCGACCGTCCAGTCGATGACGACCCGCAGCTTCCGCTGCGCGAGCGGTAGCTGGTACAGGTGGTACGTCCGCGTCACCCACCAGCCGGCGAAGCCGCGGAGCTTGAGCCCCATCAGGTCGGCGATGCCCTTGTTCCGCCCGAGCGTCGCCACCTGGCCGAGCATCCGGTAGCCGTACGGCTCCGGCGGGCCGACGAGGTTCTTCGCCAGGCGCCGCGCCTGCCGCAGCGCGTGCTGGCAGGTCGGCGGATCCGGATGGTCGCTCCGCGTGTTCGGGACGCGCGCGCAGTCGCCGAGCGCCCAGACGTGCTCGTGGCCGCGCACGCGCAGGAGCTCGTCGACCTCCACGTGCCCGCGCTCGTCGAGAGGCAGCGACCACTCCTCGAGCAGCGGGTTCGGGACGACTCCCGCCGTCCAGACGAGCGTGTTCGCGGGAATCCGCGTCCCGTTGCCGAGCACCGCCTCGTTCGCCGAGACGGACTCGAGGGTCGTGTCGACGTGGATCTCGATGCCGCGCGAGCGCAGCTCCTCGGCCGCGTAGTCGCCGAACGGGCGCGGGATCTCCGGCAGGATGCGCGGCGCCGCGTCGACGAGCACCCAGCGGCGCGGCGTCGGGCGCAGCCGCGGGTAGTACTCGAGCGCGTCCTCGACCAGGTCGGACAGCTCGGCCAGCGCCTCGACGCCGGCGTATCCCGCGCCGACGAAGACGAACGTGAGCCGCCGCCGGCGCTCCTCCTCGTTCAGCGCCGCGTCCGCGATCTCGAGCTGGTGGAGGACGTGGTTGCGGAGCTCGATCGCGTCGGCGAGCGTCTTGAAGGAGAGCGCGTGCTCGGAGAGCCCCGCGATCGGCAGCGACCGTGGAACCGCGCCGAGCGAGAGGACGAGCTCGCGCCAGGCGACCGTCTGCGGGCCCTCGCCCGTCTCGACCTCCGCCGTCTGCGCCTCGAGGTCGAGGGAGCGGACGCTGCCCAGGATCAGCTCGGCCTTCGAGCACATCACGCGCAGCGGGACGACGCAGTGCCGCGGCTCGAGCGTCCCCGATGCGGCCTCGGGCAGCAGCGGCGTGTAGAGCATGAAGTTCTCCTTGCTGACGATGGTCGCGCCGCGCTCGCCGAGCTCCCGCGCGACGTATGCGCCGGCGAAGCCGCCGCCGACAATCAGCACGCCACCGCGCGCCTCTCTCGTCGCCATACGGTGTCTTAGCATCGGAGCCGTGCTCCAGGTCTCCGTCATCGGCAGCGGCGTCGAGCGCGAGGAGCACGCCGAGCAGGTCGGCCGGCTGCTCGCGGAGCGGGGGGTCACCGTCGTGACGGGCGGGCTCGGCGAGGTGATGGCCGCGGCGGCGCGCGGTGCGAAGGGCGCGGGCGGGACGACGATCGGCATCCTCCCGACGGAGAGGCGAGACGGCGCCAGCGAGTGGATCGACCACGTCGTCGCGACCGGCATCGGCCACGCCCGCAACCTCGCCGTGGTCGCGTCCGGCGACGCGGTGATCGCTGTCGGCGGGCGCTACGGGACGCTGGCCGAGATCGGCTTCGCGCTCACGCTCGGCCGTCCGGTCGTCGTCCTCGAGCCCGGCTGGCAGGTGGATGGGATGCTGCGCGCTACGACGCCTGAGGAGGCCGTCAGCCTCGCTCTGGCAGCGGCAGGGTGAGGCAGGTCGGCCCGCCGTCGCCCTTGCGCGAGATCTCGTCGCCCTCGTAGACGAGCACCTCGAAGCCGTGTCGCACGAGCCTGGCGTGCGTCCGCTCGTTGCCGGCGATCGCGACGACGACCCGCGGCGCGACCGCGAGGACGTTCGGCCCCATCGACTCCACCTCGTCGCTCGGCACGCCCACGATCTCGGCGTCGCGCTCGCCGAGCAGCTCGACGATGCGCGCGGGCAGGAGCGGCCGGTGCGCGACGAAGGCGTTGGCGCCGAGCGGGCTGATCAGCGAGCGCAGATGGAGCACCTCGTCCGGGCCGCCGAGGTGCGGCAGGTCGAACGCGAGCACCTCGACACCGGGCAGCAGCCGCCGGAGCGCGTCGATCCCGGCGTCGTTCGTCCGGTAGGAGCGCCCGACGAGGAGCGTGTGGTCGTCGAGCCAGACCGTGTCGCCGCCGTCGGCGGTCTCGGGCGGCTCGAGGCTGCCGAGCACGCGAAGGCCCGCCGCCTCGAGGTCGGGACGCAGCGCCTCCGGCTCGCCGAGCCGTTCCTCCTTGCCGGGGCGCAGGAGGATGACCCCGCCGTCCGGCGTCACGAGGGACGGGTCGTAGACGTACAGCGAGTCGAGGTTCCCGGGCTCGCCGCGCGCCTCGAGCACCTCGGCGCCCGCGTCCGCCAGCAGCTCGCGGAAGGCCTCGTGCTCGCGCGCGAGCCACGCGAAGTCGGGCGCCGCACGCCACCCGAGCCGCTCCCACGACCCCACGTCCTCGGGCGAAGGCGGTCTGACCAGGATCCGCACGCGGCGAGCTTACGCTTTGCCGCTGCGGGCACACGTGGGACACTCGCACCATGACGCACTTGCTCCTCCTCAACATCGTCTTCTTCATCGTCCCGATGTGCGGCGCGAGCGCCTTCGCGTTCTTCATCTACCGCTTCCTGCGCGGGAGCGGCGAGGCTCCGCCGCCCGCCTCGCCGCCGGGCGGGACGAAGGCGCCGGCGCCGACCGCCGGCCCGGACGATCTCGCGCGCTCCGCGTAGCGACCGCTCCTAGCCGAGCATCCGGCGCAGCAGCGTCAGCGCGCCCGCCTTGTCGAGGAACTCGTTGAGGTTCCCGCACTTCGGGCT
>Ga0070739_10007708_pt1 | contig 11290 bp, 9 predicted proteins | sample Coa_R1_7_FD_66445 | JGI IMG/M metagenome (GOLD analysis project Ga0070739, IMG submission 66445) | Surface soil microbial communities from Centralia Pennsylvania, which are recovering from an underground coalmine fire - Coalmine... | ecosystem: Environmental > Terrestrial > Soil > Unclassified ... | reverse complement strand
TTGGTGCTGGACCTCGACGCTCTTGGCGAAGTTCGCAGCGGCGGCGTCGCTGTGCGCGAGGCGCAGGTAGCCGTTGCGCGTGACGTCGAGTCCGTGGTCGCGCTCCAGCCGCCGGAAGAACTCCATCGCCCGGACCCGGAGCTCGATGTCGAGCGGCTCGACGTACTGGGTCTCGATGATCCCGACCGACAGGCCGGAGGTCCCGGAGGCGACGTGATTGGCCTCTAGCACGACGATGCCTGACACGCCCCGCTCGGCCAGCTGGACGGCGCTGGCCAGCCCGGTGGCGCCGCCGCCGATGATCACAACGTTTGCTTGCTCAGCCACGGCTGGCCACCCGCTTGAACGCCTCGAGCGCCCGGTCGATGCTTGCCTCGTTCATCGCCGTCGACGTCGCGGCGAGTCCATTTCCGGCGATCAAGACGCCCTCCTCGTACAGTCGCCACCAAAGGGTGGACGGGTCGTGGAAGTTGATGCGGAGCAGCGACCCGTGTCCAGTCACGCTCCAGCCCTGGTTGGTGAGTTCGTGGCGCAGGTAATCGCCGAGACCGTTGATCCTCTCGATTTCATCGGGCGTCAGCAGCTCGAGCGCAGCGAGGCCGGCCCGCATCGTCAGCGGGTTGGCCGAGAACGTGCCGCCGTGGACGAGGTGCCCCGGAGTCCGCGGGTCGAAGTAGTCCATTAGATCGGCCCGACCCCCGACCGCGCCGACTGGATAGCCGCCGCCGATCACCTTCCCGAGCGTGGTTATGTCGGGCTCGAGACCGTATAGGCTCTGCAGTCCGCCGGTGGCGATCCTGAAGGTGATCACCTCGTCGTGGATCAGCAGGATTCCCCGGTTACGCGTCTCGCGGCGTAGCAGATCAACAAACTCGCGGTCGGCGGGGATCAGCCCGGCCCGGTTGGGCATCGCGTCGAACAGCACGCAGGCGATTTCGTCGCCCCGTGCCTCCAACACCGCCAACAGGGCGGCGGCATCGCCCATAGGCAGGCTGACGATCGCGTGAGCCAGCGCAGCGGGGACGCCGTGGGCACCCGGGGCCAGTGCGCCGTCGTAGCTACCGTGGTAACAGCTGTCGAACCGCACTGTCACCTCGCGTCCGGTTGCAAACCGGGCGAGGCGCAACGCCATCATCACCGCCTCTGTCCCGGAGTTGGCGAAGCGCCACTTCTCGCCCGAGGCGATTCGCCTGCTGAGCTCTGCAGCGAGATCGACCTCGTAGCGCGTCGGCAAGCTGAAGCTGGCGCCATCCCGGATAGCGGCGCTCGCCGCTGCGTTGATCTCAGCCCGGCAGTGTCCATGGATCAACGCCGTGTAGTTACCGACCAGATCGAGCAACTCGCGCCCGTCGGCATCGAACACGCTCGCGCCGTGGCCGCGCACCGCGTAGGGAGGATGTGGGGGCACGAACAGGGTCGTGCGCGAGTTGCCGCCGGGTAGGTGCTCCAGCGCCCGGATGTAGAGCGCGTCGGAAGCCTCGGGTGTAGAGACGGGTGAAACCATTACTAACTAACGTCCGTTAGTACGGTACCGAATGGGAAGTCCACGGTCAAGGCCGGTACGTGTCTCGAAACGTTTCGAGGATCGGCAGGAGCGCGCGCCCGATCAGCTCCATCTGCCCGAACTCGCCGTTGAGGAACGCCGCAGCCACCTGCGAGACGCCCAGCGCCTCGAGCTGTCCGATCTTTCCAGCAACCTCGTCGGCAGGCCCGGCGAGCGCGAAGTTGTCGATCAGCTCCTCAGGAATCCACTGCGCATGGTCGGCATCGTTGACGCAGTGGCCAGAGTAGTAGTCGTATGTCCCGTCCACGCTGGGCAGGCCACTGCCTGCCGCAACGAGCTGACGGCGACGCTCCACTAGCTCGGTCAGCACAGACGGCATACCGTGCGCCGGGTTGTTGTGCATCACTTCGGCGATGTGGTTGGCCGCCGAGGCGGGCGCCCAACGGCAGTGCTCACGAGCCTCGCTCACGTCATCGGAGATCCACAGCCCGCAAAGCGCCACGACTTCGATCTGCGCGGGATCACGTCCGGCCTCTTCCGCCCCTGCCCTGAGGTTGCTCAGAGCCCAATTGATCGCGTCGGGATGGATGCCGATCTCCAGCGTGATGATGTCTGCGAACGCGCCGGCCAATCGCATCATGCTCGGGCCAGTGCCCGCAAGCATCAGGGGCAGCTCTGTCCGCGCCCAAGGAATCCGTATCCGAGTCCCCTCATAGTCGATGGACTCTCCCGCGAGGAGCCGCTTGACCTCGGGGAGAAGAGCCCGCATCTGTGCCACCTTGGTCGGGCGCAGCCCGATCGTACGGATCGAGCTGTCCCCGCGGCCCAGCCCCAAAACGACGCGTCCCGGATGCATGGTGGCGAGCGTGGCGTGCCCACATGCGGTGACCGTGAAATGCCGCGTCACCGGGTTTGTCACGGCCGTACCGAAGGTGATGCGTTCGGTCTCGGCCAGCCCCCGCGCCATGTACACGTAGGGGTCCTGCCAGATCATCTGCGAATCGCAGACCCAGGCGTGCGAGAAACCGTTTCGGTCGGCGCAGCGCACTGACTCGAGGTAAACGTCGAACTCGACCGGCAAGAAGTAGGCACCAAGCTTCATCGGGCGATCCGCACGCGTGGGTCGACCACGCCGTAGAGCACGTCGGCGGCCATGTTCAGCACGGAGTAGACGAGCGCGGCCAGGATCACCGCGGCCTGCACTGGCGCGTAGTCTTGGGAGAGGATCGACTGGGCCACCCAGCCTCCCACTCCGGGCCAGCTGAACACCGCCTCGACCAGCACGGCTCCGGCCAAGAGGTCGCCAAAGGCCAGCGCGGACAGGGTGATCACCGGAAGCATCGCATTGGGCAGCGCGTGGCGGAACAGCACGCGCCACTCGGGCGCTCCCTTGGCCCGTGCGGTGCGCACGAAGTCAAGCCGTGAGACGTCGGCCATGCTGCGTCGGACGATCCGCGACAGGTAGGCGGTCAGCGGTAGCCCCAGGGTAATGGCGGGAAGCAGCAGGTGCCAGAGCGCATTGAAGAACACGCTCGGCTCGCCAGCGATCAGCGCGTCGAGCGTGTACAGGCCGGTGACCTTGGGCGGCGGCACCACCGAGGGCGAGAGCCGTCCAAACGGCGCCGGCGCGATGTGGAGCTTGGTGAAGAACACGAGGATCAACAGCAGCCCCAGCCAGAACGACGGCGTGCCAAGGCCGATCACCGCCCCCCAGCGCGACACACGGTCGAACCGGCGGTGGGTGGCCGCGAACACGCCCATCGGAATGGCCAGGATGACGGCGAGCAGGATCGCGTAGAGCGCGAGCTCGATCGTTGCCGGTATGCGCTGGCCGAGTTCCCTGCTCACTGGCTCGCGGTCCTGCCACGAGGTGCCGAAGTCGCCGCGCACCATGTGCGTGACGTAGATCCAGTACTGGTCGGGCACCGACTTGTTGAGCCCCATTTCATCACGGAGGTTCTGCACCGCGGCCGGGGTAGCGGTGGGGCCGAGGATCTCGCGGGCCGGGTTGCCCGGGGCGACGCGCAACAGCACGAAGGCGATCACGGATGCCACGAACAGCACAGCGATCGTCCAGCCGATGCGCCTAATAACTAAGCTTGCCATACGGGTCCATTTGGTCGCGCAGGGCCTCGCCGAGCGCCATGCTCAGCCCGACAAGCATCAGCAACCCGATGCCGGGGAAGATCGAGATCCACCACTGGCCGCTGGTCAGATAGTCGCGCCCCTCGGTGATCATCGCACCGAACTCGGGCGTCGGCGGACGCACCCCGAGCCCGAGGAATCCCAGTCCGGCGATGGCTAGCACCGCGTAGGCGACGCCGAGGGAGGCTTGGACGGTGAGTCCGCCGAGCACTGATGGGATCACGTGGCGGCGGAGAATCCGCCCCCGCTTGGCGCCGAGCGCACGCTCGGCGTCGATGAACTCGCGTGAGCGCAGCGACAGCACCTCGCTGCGCACCACGCGGGCGTACCAGGGGACACCTGCGATGCCCACGGCCAGCGTGGCCGACAGGCCCCCGGCGCCAATCCCTAGCCCGAACGCCATGCCCAGGATGAGCGCCGGGAAGGCCAGGATCCCGTCCAGCGCGCGGGAAACCACGGTGTCGATCGAGCGGCCCACATAGCCGATGAAGGCGCCTACCACAAGGCCGATGAGCGCACCCCCAGCCACCGCGCCGACGCCCAGCGCCAGCGACAGCCGGGCGCCTGACAGGAACCGGGCCAGCACGTCGCGGCCGTACTCGTCGGTGCCGAACGGATGAGACCCGCTGGGTGACTTCAGCACATCTGACAGGTGGACGGCTAGGGGGCTCTTGCCCCAGATCAGCGGACCGAGCAGCGCCATCAGGATGTACAGCGTGATTGCCACCAGGATGACACGCATCCCCGCATACCCGGCCGCGCGCCAGCGCCCGCGCAGCCACGGCCCGACGACGCCCGGGCGGGACACGCCCTGAACCAATGCGCTCATGCGGCGCTCCTACGGGCTCCACCCATGAGCGCTCCAGGCGGGATGTGGGACTCGAGTTCATCGGAGAAGTGGCAGGCGGCGGGATGCGTCGAGCCGGCCTCCCGAGCGGCGAGGGCGGGCACGTCTGTCACGCAGCGCTCGGGATTGCCGAGGCGCTCGCGCAGCCAGCAGCGGGTGTGGAATGCGCAGCCCGAAGGTTGCCTGCGCGGATCGGCAGGCTCCCCCGGCAACAGGATCCGCTCACGCCGCCGCTCGCGGTTCACTTCAGGGATGGGAACCGCCGAGAGAAGAGCCGCGGTGTACGGATGGCGCGGCGAGGCGTATATCTCCTCTGAGGGCCCGCGTTCGACGATCCGCCCCACGTACATCACCGCCACCTCGTTGGCGATGTGCCGGACCACCGCCAGGTCGTGGGCGATGAACAGGTAAGCCACGCCGAGCTCGGCCTGCAGGTGCTCGAGCAGGTTGAGGATCTGCGCGCGCACTGACACGTCGAGCGCGCTGACCGCCTCATCCAGCACGATCAGCTTGGGCCCCACCGCCAGCGCGCGCGCGATCCCCACCCGCTGGCGCTGTCCGCCACTCAGCTCATGGGGCCGGCGCGAGCTGAAGCGCTCGCTCAGCCCGACCAGCTCGAGCAGCTCGTTGACCCGCGCTCGCCTGGCGCTCGATTCGGGGAACAAGTTGTGGAGCTCCAGCGGCTCGTTGAGGATCTGCCCCACGCGGAAGCGCGGGTTGAGGCTGGCCTGCGGGTCCTGGAAGACGATCTGAAAGTCGGTGCGCAGCGGGCGCAGCTCGCCCTCTGAGAGCTTGGCGATCTCGCGGGCGTCGATCCGGATGCTGCCGGCTGAGGGCTCGAGCAGGCGGACTATGGCGCGGCCCAGTGTGGTCTTGCCGGATCCAGATTCACCGACCAGCCCCAGGGTGGATCCGCCGGCAATCTCGATCTCCACGCCGTTCACGGCCCGCAACGGCGGCGGGCCTCCGGGCAGAAGACGCCGGGCAGCCTCGTAGACGACCTCGACGCCTGAGGTGACCAGGAGCTCGTCTCCCTGCTCGCAGGTCCTTGCCGCCTGCACCTCCGAGGTCGCGGCCGCGAACGGCTCGCCCTCAAAGGGATGCCAGCAGGCAAACGCGTGCCCCGGTGTCTCCTCGCTGAGCGCCGGCCGCTCGGCGCAGCGCTCCGTCGACCACTCACAGCGGGGGGCGAACGCGCAGCCCGGTATCACGGCGTCGAGATCGGGGGGCCCGCCCTCGATCGCCCGCAGCCGCCCGCCCCGGCGGGCGTCCAGGCGCGGCAGCGAGCGCAGCAGCCCGAGCGTGTAGCGATGCCGCGGACGGCTAAGTACCTGCTCGGCCGGCCCGGTCTCGACGATCCGCCCGCCGTACATGACCAGCACACGGTCGGCAATCCCGGCCACCACGCCCAGGTCGTGGGTGATCATCAGCACGCCCATCCCGCGCTCGGTCTGCAGACGACGGATCAGCTCGATGATCTGTGCCTGGACGGTCACGTCGAGTGCGGTAGTCGGCTCGTCGGCGACCAGCAGTGGCGGGGAGCCGGCCAGGGCGATGGCGATCATCGCCCGCTGGCGCATGCCGCCGCTGAACTGGTGCGGGTAATCGTCGTAGCGACGGGCGGGATCGGGTATGCCCACCTGGCCCAGGAGATCGATCGCGGCCTGCCTGGCCCGGGCGCCGCGCAGCCCGCGTTGGAGGGTGACCGCCTCGCGGATTTGCTGACCCACCTTCTGCACCGGGTTCAGGCTTGACAGCGGATCCTGGAAGATGATCCCCACCTGGGAGCCGCGGATCTCCTGCAGCGACTTGCGATCCAGACGGCTCAGGTCATAACCGGCCAGCACCCCAGCTTCCATCCGGACCTTGGCGCCGTAGGGGAGCAGCCCGAGCAGCGCGAGCGCGCTGACCGTCTTGCCCGAACCCGATTCGCCGACCAGCGCTACGACCTCCCCCACACCGATGTCGAGGTCGATGCCCCGGACCGCCTGCAGGGGGCCTTCGCGTGATGAGAACTCGACCTCGAGTCCCCGCACGTGCAGGACCGGTCGCCCGGTCGCGGCACTCTGCGCCGCCCCATCAGCCAGAGGCTCTACTCCGGGCTCCAGGACCATGCCTGCACGCGAGACCGCACCAATCGCCAACCTACTTCGAAATCGTCCAGAAGACCGTCTCTGCGTCTGGATACGAGACGTAACCCGACAGGTTGGGATCGGTCACGATGATCTGGTCCGGCGAGAAGATCGGGACGTACCCCGGATCCTGGACGAAGATCCGTGTGATCTCCTTGTACACGCTGGCGCGGGTGGCCGGACTTGTGGCAAACGCGGCTTTGGGTAGCAGCGTTTGTATCCGCTTATTGCAGTAGGCAGGCCAGTTAAACGCGTTGCCGCAGGACACGATGTAGCCGAGTAGGTAGGAGGGGTCGTTGAGCGGCGAGCCGTCCAGCAGCAGGTAGGCCTGGTCCTTGAACCCGTTGACCGCGTTGAAGAACGCCGAGGAACCCATCGTGTTGATCGACGCGTTGATACCGATCTGGCGCAGGGCCGCCTGCACGATGGTGGCGACCTGCTGCTCTTCGGTCTTGCCCTCGATCACGTCGATCGCCACGCTGGCGTTGCTAACCCCGGCCTGGCGCATCAGCGCCTTGGCCGCCGTGACGTTCGGCGCCGGCACCGGCAGATTCGAGTAGAAGGGCATGTCCGGCGGGATCGGGCCGACGTATGGGGTCACGTAGCCGTAGCCGAGCGCATGGGCGATCTGCTGCAGTGGGATCGCCTCCTCGACGGCCCGGCGGACCAGCGGATTGTTGAACGGGGGCTTCTTATTGTTGAGGCCCAGGTAGGAGTAGAAGGGCTGCGGCGTGGCGATCACCTTGCGCCCGGCTGACTTCATGTTCGACACGTCTTGGAGGGGGATGCCGTAGACCATGTCGGCCTGACCCGAGGTGGCCAGCGTGTTCAGCGTCGACGGGTCGGTCACCACTCGGATGTCCACCTCAGTGTTCTTGGGCGTTCCCTTCCAGTAGTTCTTGCGGGCGGTCAGGACGAGCTCGTTGTTGGGCTGGTCGCTCGTAAGCTCGTAGGCCCCGGTGCCCGCCGAGTGCGTGGCGATCCAGTTGTTGCCGGCGTTGCTGAGCCCCCCGTGGGCCTGGAGTACCTTCATGTCAAGCGGCCCGGTCCCGGTCTGGGCCAGCTGATCCAGGAACTCGGGATCGACCGCCGCCAGCTTGATCTGAACGGTGAACGGGCCGATCGCCTTCACCGAAGTGATCTTGTTCTGGTACGTGAGAACGTAGTCCTGGCAGCCGCCCGACTTGAGCGTGCGGTGCATCGAGTACACGACGTCGGCCGAGGTCAGCGGGTTGCCGCTGGAGAACGTCACCCCATGGCGCAGCTGGAGGGTGTACGTCTTGCCGTCTGGGCTGACCTTCCAGCTGGTGGCGAGCGAGGGGACGATCTGGCGCTTCCCTCCGGCCATGGTGGCGGTGCCGTAGTCGACGAGCGGGTCGTACAGGTTCTTAACGATCGCGTAGTCGTAGAAGGCGGTGCAGGCCTGTGCGGGATCAAGCGAGGTGACGCCTGAGTTGATCGCCACGACCAGCGGACCACGGGTGTGCGAGCCGGACGAGCTCGAGCTGGAGGGCGAAGAGGACCCGCCACAGCCGGTGACGCACACTGCCACGATGCTGATCAGTGCGGCCCACCGGCCGCTGAGCGGTGCTCGCCCCATGTGTCCCTCCTCGTGCTTGCTGACGCGCCAGACGGGTTGCGCGTAGGTCTACCTCCAAGCTACTAACTAACGTTAGTCAAGTCAACTGACGTCGGTTAGCGAACGAATAACTCGGTTGAGACGTTGTTGAGCACTTCGGGCCCCTGCTCAGTGACCAGCACATTGTTGCCCAGGCCGAACGTCGCCCCGTCGTAGTAGGCAAGCCCCGGTTCCATCGTAATCACCATCCCGGGTTCGAGGACGTGCTCGTCGCCCTTCATCAGGCTGAGCGCGCCGATCCAGTGCGGCGGGTAGGTGATATCGCAGCTGAAGCCGAACCGACCCCAGGTGTTCTGCTCGTAGCCGCTGTGCATCTGGCCCACTAGCTCGACGATCTCGGTCACTCTCACCCCCGGGCGCATGGCCTCGGTCGCGCGGTCGAGCGTGTCGCGCACGAGCTGGTACATGTGGGCGATGTCCTGGCCCGGCTCGCCGATCACCACCGAGCGGCTGATGTTGGCGTGGTAGCGCCGCACCACACCGTCGACTTCGAGGTAGATGACGTCACCGTGCTTGAGAATCCGTCCCACCGGAGTGCCGTGGAGCGTCCCTCGCGCGTCGACAAGCCCCGGGTAGGCCGGGAATTGTCCACCGTTGAGGGATACCGCGTGCTGGACTGCAGCCATCGCGTCACGGTCGGTCATCCCTTCATGGATGGCGTTGATCCCGGCGACCACCCCCAGGTCGGCGATGTGGGCGGCTCGGCGGAGGTGCTCAATCTCGGTGTTTGACTTGACCAGGCGGAGGTCGTCCAGCGCGGTATGGATGTCGACGAACTCGATGCCGGGGAGTGCCTCGCGCAGTGCGAAAGCGTGTGCTGGCCGCAGGTAATAGCTCGACAGGCTGATGCCCAGGCGCCGCAGCCCGGAGATCAGGTCGCGGTCGGCGAGCACTTCGAGCGTCCGGGCCACCTGGTCCTCGTAGGTCCACAGGACCCGGACGTCCTCCACCCAGCAGGTCTCCTTGCAGAGCAGCACCTCGGCCTTGTTGCACAGGAGCGTCACGGGCTCCTCGGCCCGCGGGACGATCAGGGCCTGGTAGAAGAACGTGCTGGTCGGCTCATAGCCCGATAGCCAGTTGTACTGCTCGGGTCCGAAGATCATGAGCAGATCCAGGTCGGCCTCGTTCATATACGCGCGCGTACGCGCGAGGCGGTTCCCGTACTCCTCCAGTGGCGCTGCCAGCCGTGGGGCTTCTACGGGCATTCTGTGACTCTCCTCTCAGCTGCCGGCGATGACTACGCCGCCGTTGACGGCAAGCGTTTGCCCGGTGATGAACTCGGCCTCGTCCGAGGCCAAAAACGCGACCACCGTCGAGACGTCGTGTGGCTGGCCGATCCGACCCACCGGGATCGTCGCGCCGATGGCCGCAAGGTCCTCGCCGGCGGTCATGCGGGTTGCGATCGTCGCCGGGGCAATCGAGTTGACCCGAATGCCGCGGGGCGCAAGCTCCACGGCCAGGTTGCGCCCGAAGGCCAGCAGCGCTCCCTTGGCGGCGCAGTAGCCGTGGGCGATGCCGGGGCCCCGCTGGGCCCATTCCGACGAGATCAGGATGATCCGACCGTGAGCGCTTCGCTCGAGCCAGGGCAGGGCGGCGCGCGTCAGAAACAGAGCTCCGTCGACATGCACCGCGAACTGCCAGTGCCAGCTCTCGTCGCTCGTATCGGCTAGGCCGCCGCCGTGGTCGCCCACGCCGGCGTTGCTGACCACGATGTCGACGCCGCCGAGCTCCCGCGCCGCCGCGTCGACGAAGTCCTCCACCGAGCCGCGGTCACTGACGTCGCAGGCACAGGCCAGCGCGCGGCCACCCGCTGCCTCGACGTCCTCGGCCACCGACTGCGCCGCCTCCAACTCGATGTCCCCCAGCGCTACCGCGGCGCCGCGCCGAGCGAGCTCGCGGCTGTGCTCAGCGCCCATGCCATTCCCCGCCCCAGTGATGAGCGCCACCCGCCCTTGGAGCATCACGCCGCGGCCTCGTCGCGCGCCGGGGTGATGCCGAGCAGGGCCCGAGCCTCAACGGGCGTGGCCACGGGGCGCCCGAATTCGCCCGCCAGGCGCACCACCCGCGCCACCAGTTGCGCGTTGCTCTCGGCCAGCTCTCCGCGCCGGTAGTAGATGTTGTCCTCCAGGCCGGTGCGGGCGTGGCCGCCGAAGGCGATGCTCAGCATGTTGAGCTCGAGCTGGTGGATCCCAATCCCCAGCAGCGACCAGGCTGCCCCCGCCGGGAGCTGGCCGAGCATGTGGGCTACCGTCGAGAGGTCGGCCGGCGCGCCGCCGCTCACCCCAAGGCACAACTGCCACACGCCAGGCCCCTCGATCGCGCCTTCGTCGATCAGCCTTCGGCCGTTGGCGATCATGCCGGTGTCAAACGCCTCGATCTCCGGCCGGATCCCGAGTGCGCGCATCCGATGCGCGGTGTCACGCAACCAGGAGTAGGGGTTGCTGAACACCCGCTCCTCGCCGAAATTCATCGACCCGCAGTCAAGCGTGGCCATCTCGGGCCCAAGCTCGAGGCACTCGCTGCGCTGCTCGAGGTTGGCCCGGCCTCCGGCGCTGCCCGTGCTCAGGTTGAGGATGGCCTCGCAGCCTGCGCTGTTGATCCGGTCGACCAGCTCGCGGAAGATCTCCGGGTCCTGGGTGGGCGTCCCGTCGGGCTCGCGGGCGTGGAGGTGGATGATCGCAGCGCCGGCCGCCGAGCTGGTGACCGCCGCCTCGACGATCTCATCCCAGCTGATGGGCAGGTGGGGCGTCTCGTCCGCCGATGTCACGCTGCCGGTGATCGCGGCGGTTATCACGAGGGGAGGAGTCATCTGATGCGAGCCGTGGATTTGTACGCTACCATAATCGTACGAACTAACGTACGTTAGGTTGCGACCCTCTCCTCACCCACACCTGGCCGGCGCACTCGACCACGATCTGGTCTCGAGCGTTCACCCCGGGGCCGAATGGCGTTCCGAGCTCTACCGGGTCGCCTGCGACCAGTTCGCGGCCGCCGCGGACGTGCTGGAGCTCGACCCGGAGTTC
>Ga0070739_10007707_pt1 | contig 11291 bp, 11 predicted proteins | sample Coa_R1_7_FD_66445 | JGI IMG/M metagenome (GOLD analysis project Ga0070739, IMG submission 66445) | Surface soil microbial communities from Centralia Pennsylvania, which are recovering from an underground coalmine fire - Coalmine... | ecosystem: Environmental > Terrestrial > Soil > Unclassified ... | reverse complement strand
CCGGCTGCTGCGACAATCCCTGCCGTGGGTCGCGCTTTCCGGATCCCGTTGCCGACGCTCGCGGCGTGCTCGCTCGTGCTCGTCACGACGGCGCTCGCGTTCGTCTTCTTCGTCGCGCCGAACGACGCGAACCAGGGCTTCTCGCAGCGGATCTTCTACTTCCACGTCTCGATCGCGTTCACCGCATACGCGTGCTTCGTCTGCGGCGCCTGGCAGGCGCTGCGGCACCTGTGGAAGCGCGATCCGCGGGCCGATCTCGCGAGCTACGTCTGCGTCCACCAGGGCCTGATCTTCGGGACGCTCGTGCTCCTCACCGGCTCGATCTGGGCCAAGATCTCGTGGGGGCACTGGTGGCTGTGGAGCGAGGACGAGCTCGTGCTCTTCCTCGTCCTCTACCTCTTCTACTGCGCGTACTTCATGCTCCGCTTCTCGGTCGATCCGGGGCCCCAGCGCGCGAACCTGAGCGCGGTCTACGCGCTCTTCGGCGTCGTCCTCATCCCCGTGAGCTTCGCGGCGATCCGGCTCGCGAAGACGTTCATCCATCCGGAGGTCTTCACGCTGCACGGCCCGCGCTTCGGCGGCTGGATCCTCGTCACCTATTGCATCTCGCAGGCCGCGCTGCTCGTGCTCGCCTACACGCTCTACCGGCTCGAGCTCGGCGGCAAGCGCCTCGACGTTCGGCTGCGCCGCTTGAGGGAGGCGCTCGCGTGACCACCGCGGAGAAATACGTCACCGCCGCGTACTGCGTCGTCTTCGCCCTCGTCCTCGCTTATGTCCTGATCATGGCGCTCAAGCTGCAACGCCTCGAGCGGGAGGTGGACGAGCTGGCCGGTCGCGCTCCCGCGGACGACGCGGAAGCCGACGAGGCTCCGCGGGAGCCGGCGCGCGTTGGCTGAGCTCCTCTTCTGGCCCGCGCTCCTCCTCTACGGGGAGGCGGCGGTCGGCTACTTCGGCGACGTCCGGCGCCCCGGGCGTGCCGGTCGTGCCGCCACGTGGGGCGTGCGGCTCGGCTGGCTCGCGCAGACCGCGCTGCTGGGGGTGCAGGCCGCGCGCGACGACGGCTTCCCGTGGGGCACATGGGCGTCGTCCCTCGACCTGTTCGTCTGGCTCGTGGTTTCGGCCTACCTGATCTGGGGCTGCCGCAAGCCGTACCGGCTCCTGGGCCTCGTCGTCATGCCGCTCGCCGTCGCGCTGCTCGCCGTCGCGCGCGCGGGCGGCGGGACGGGAGTCGGCAGCGCGAGCCACTACTCGAACCTCTTCCTCGTTGTTCACGTAGGCCTCGTGCTCGCCGCGTTCGCCGGCTTCACGCTCGCCGCCGCGCTCTCGGGGCTCTACGTCTGGCAGGAGAAGCGGCTGCGGACGAGCCCCGCCACGATCCTGCGCAGGCAGGTGCCGGCACTCGCGACGCTCGACGCCCTCGCGCTGCGGACGGTCGCGTGGTCGGTGCCGCTCCTGACGCTCGGCGTCGCCGTCGGCCTCGTGCGGCTGGTGGTGCGGGGCGAGCGCCTCGATGCGCTCATCGCCGTGACCGCGGTCACCTGGCTCGTCTGGTGCGCATATCTCGGCCTGCGCCTGCTCGGCGGCTGGACCGGGCGACGTGCCGCATACCTCGCGCTTGCCGGCTTCGTCCTCGTCGTCGTCGTCCGCCTCGCCCTCCCCGCCACCCATTTCGCGTGATTCATCTCGTCCTCGTCGGCACCTCCCACCACCACGCGCCGGTCGAGCTGCGCGAGCGGGTCGCCCTCGATCGCGAAGCTGCCGAGGCGCTGGCAGCGCGGCTGGCAGCGGACGGGTGCGAGGCTGCGTGCCTCTCGACCTGCAACCGCACGGAGCTCTACCTCGCCACCGAGGAAGCGGAGCAGGCCGAGCGGGAAGCGGTCGACGCGCTCGCGTCGCTCGGGCCGGAGGTCGAGCCGGCGCTGTATCGGCTCCAGGACAGAGCCGCCGCGCACCACCTCTTCCGAGTCGCGGCGGGCCTCGACTCGCTCGTTCCCGGCGAGGGAGAGATTCTCGGCCAGGTGCGGCTCGCGCACGAGCTCGGCACCACCGGCCCATTGCTCGACCGGGTCTTCCGGCAGGCGCTCCACGCGGGCCGAAAGGTGCGCGCGCAGACGGCGATCGGCGAGAGCCCCGCGTCGGTGTCCTCCGCCGCGGCGGCGCTCGCGGAGCAGGTGTTCGGGAGCCTCGAGGGGCGCTCGATCCTCCTACTCGGCGGCGGCAAGGTGAGCGAGCAGGCCGCCCGCAACCTCCGGAGCCGTGGGGCCGAGATCGCGCTCGTCGCGAACAGCAAGACCGAGCTCGGGCGCATCGACGAGGAGCTCGTGGGAGTCGACGTCGTCATCGCCTCGACGAGCGCGCCAGGCCTCGTGCTGGAGGCCTCCACCGTGGCGGAGGCGCTGCGACAGCGGCGCGGGCGCCAGCTGTTGCTCGTCGACCTCGCCGTCCCGCGCGACCTCGATCCCGCGATCGCCGAGCTCGACGGCTGCTACCTCTACGACATCGACGACCTCGAGCAGATCGTGGCCGAAACGCTCTCGGGCCGCCGCCGGGAGGCCGAGCGGGCGGAGTCGATCGTCGCAGCCGAGGCGGAGAAGTTCCACGAGTGGCAGGCGTCGCTCGACGTCGTACCGGCGATCGCCTCGCTGCGCGCCCGGGCCGAGGAGATCCGTGAGGCAGAGCTACAGAAGGCCGAATCGCTGCTCGGGCGGCTCGACGAGAGCCAGCGGCGGGCCGTCGAAGCCGTCACGGCCCAGATCGTGAACAAGCTCCTCCATCTGCCGATAGTGCGCATGAAGCAGGCAGCCGCGGCAGCCGATGGGGTCCTTTATGCTGAGGCCGTGCGGCACCTCTTCGGTCTCGGCGAGGACGAGCGCTGAAGCTCGGGCAGCTCACCGGTCGTCCCCTGCCGCTGCAGGTGCCGACGGCGTTCATCCGGGTCCGGCCGCGCGGTGTCGGGTGCGCGCCCCCCGTGCGGAGGCGACTGACCTGTGCTCGTCCGCGTCGGCAGCCGCGGCAGTAGGCTCGCGCTCACCCAGGCCGAGCGCGCCCTCTCGTCGTTGCGGGCGCCCGGGGTCGAGCTGGCGCTCGTGCCGATCACGACTGCGGGCGACCGCGACCGCTCGCGGCCGTTCGGCGAGATCGGCTCGCGCGGAGTCTTCGTCAAGGAGCTCGAGGAGGCGCTGCTCGAGCGCCGCATCGACGTCGCGGTCCACTCCGCGAAGGATCTGACCGCCGTCGATCCCGACGGCCTTGCGATCGGCGCGTATCTCCCGCGGGAGGATCCTCGGGATGCGCTCTGCGGAGCGGCGGAGTTGCGGCCGGGGATGCGGATCGGCACGGCCTCGGTGCGGCGGAAGGCGCAGCTGCTCGCGCTCGACGCCACGCTCTCGATCGAGCCGCTGCGGGGGAACATCGACACGCGCCTGCGGAAACGCGGCGAGCGGGGTCTCGATGCGGTCGTGCTCGCGGCCTGCGGGCTCGACCGGCTCGGGCTCGACGCCGAGATCGGGCGCCGATTCGAGCCGGAGGAGATGCTGCCCGAGGCGGGGCAGGGGGCCCTGGCGCTGCAGGTCCGGGCGGGGGACGAGCATCTCGTGGCAGCGGCCGACGACCCGGAGACCCGCGAGCGGGTGGAGGCGGAGCGCGCGGTCGTGGCTGCGGTCGGGGGCGGGTGCCTTGCTCCTATGGCTGCGCACCACGACGGATCGACGCTGACAGGTCTGGTGGCGGCGGAGGACGGGTCGTGGATCGAGCGCCGCACTTGCGAGGACCCGGCGGCACTCGGGGCCGAGTTGGCGGATGCGAGTACTCGTCACGCGTGAGGAGCTCGTGCCCCGCGTCGAGACGCTCGGGCACGACGCGGTCTTCTGCGAGCTGATCCGCGTCGAGCCACTCGGCGACGATCCGGTCGATGCGAGCGCGTACGACTGGCTCGTGGTCACGAGCCGCAACGGCGCGCAGGAGCTCGCGCGTCGCGGCGTCACCGCGAACCGCATCGCAGCGATCGGGCCGGCGACGGCCGAGACGCTGCGGGCGCACGGGGTCCGCGTCGATCTCGTTGCGCGGACGCACACGCAGGAGGGCCTGCGCGACGAGTTGCCCGAGGGAACGACCCTGCTCGCGGCGGCGGAGGGAGCGCGGCGGGACGTCCTCGACGGCGACTTCCTGCCCCTCTACCGCACGATCGAGCTCCAGCCCACCGTGCCGAACGTCGACGTCGCACTGCTCATGTCCGGCTCCGCCGCGAGGGCGCTCGCGGCGACCGGGACGCGCCCAGCGGTGGTCGCCATCGGCCCCCAGACGGCAGCCGAGGCGCAGGCTGCCGGCCTGGAGGTCGTCGCGGTTGGCGACACTCACGACCTCGACGGCCTCGTCGAGGCATTACGTTCTCGCTCGTGGTCATCACCTTCCTGACGGACTTCGGGCTGCAGGACGACTTCGTCGGCACCTGCCACGGCGTGATCGCGACGATCGCGCCGGAGGCTCGCGTGATCGACGTCACCCACGGAGTCCGTCCGGGACACGTGCTGCAGGGGGCGCTCGTGCTCGCGAACACGCTCCCTTACATGCCCGCCGGCGTCCATCTCGCCGTCGTCGATCCGGGGGTGGGGAGCGGCCGCCGGGCCCTCGCGCTGCGCGACCGGGAGGGACGGCTGCACGTGGGGCCCGACAACGGGCTCCTGCTGCCGGCGGCCGAGCGCTTCGGCGGCGTGGCGGCAGCGCACGAGCTCGCGAATGCGAACTACTCGCTGCAGCCGGTCTCGCGCACCTTCCACGGCCGTGACCTGTTCTCGCCGGCCGCGGCCCACCTCGCCGCGGGCGTGGCGCTCGAGGAGCTCGGCCCGCCCCTCGACCCGGACGAGCTCGTGCGCGTCGAGATCCCGCAGCCCGAGGTGGGACAGAACCGGATTCGCGCCGTAGTCCTCGTCGTCGACCGCTTCGGCAACGTCGCGCTCAACCTCCGGCGCGACCAGCTCGACCACCTGGAGCTGGGAGCGGGCACGCGCGTCGAGATCAACTGCCGCGGCGAGCGGTTCTACGCAGTCTCCGCGCGCACCTTCGCGGATGCCCCGCGCGGCTCGCTCATCCTGTACGAGGACAGCTACGGCAGCCTCGCGCTCGCCGTCTCGCGGGGCAGCGCCTCGCAGCTCCTGCGCATCGAGGAGGGCAGCGAGATCGTCCTCGACCTCGCCGCGCGGTGATCGACGGCCAGCGCTTCGCGCGCCTCGTGACCGACGCCGTCGTGCGGCGGCCGGCCCTCTGGCGGGTGCTCCGGGCGCCGCTGCGGACGATGTTCGACGGGCTCGCACCCACCTGGGAGACCCGCATCGGCCCGCACCACCTCTGGGCGCTCGAGCGCGCGCTCGAGGAAGTGCCTCCGCCCGCCCGCGCCCTCGATCTCGGCACCGGAACCGGCGTCGTAGCCCTGGCGCTCGCCGAGCGCTATCCCGAGGCCGAGGTCGTCGGTATCGACGTCAGCCCGGCGATGATCGAGGAGGCGCGGCGGAAGGTGGCGCCGGAGCTCGCGGACCGTGTCCGCTTCGAGGTGGCCGACGCCTCGTCGCTCGCGTATCCGGACGGCGCGTTCGAGCTCGTCGTCCTCTCGAACATGATCCCGTTTTCCGACGAGCTCGCGCGCGTCGTCGCACCTGGCGGGACGCTCGTGCTCTCGTTCTCGAAGGGCAGCGACACGCCGATCTACGTTGCGCCCGAGCGGCTACGGGACGAGCTCGGCCGCCGGGGCTTCGCGGAATTTGCGGAGTTTTCGGCCCCGCCGGCGACGGCGCTCCGCGCAAGGAGGCGGTAGGGTCAGGGCAACGGTCGTCCGCGACACGGTCGCACCGGTCCGAACGACCCGAGGCCCCCGAAGGCGTCACCGCCGCCGGGGGCCTCTTCGTCTGTCGTGGCTAGCCGAGGTGCCCGCCGAACCAGCTGACGTGCTGCTGGAGCAGCGGCACGAGGAAGTAGAGGACGAACGCGGCCGTCACCACCCACATGAAGGGGTGGATCCGCTTCCACTCGCGCCGCGCGGCGCAGATCACGGTGTACGTGATGAAGCCGAACCCGATCCCGTTCGTAATCGAGTACGTGAACGGCATGATCATGATCGCGAGGGCCGCCGAGAGCCCGATCGCGAGATCGTGGAAGTCGATCCCCGCGAGCTTCGACGCAGCCTGGCCCTCGGCCTCGCCCTCCATCTCGGTCAGGGTCGAGATCATCAGCCAGCCGACGACGATCAGCGCGGCGGCGGTCGCCTGCGCCGGAACCATCCCGATCAGCGGCGAGATGAACATGAACGGGAAGAAGAGAAGGCCGGCCGTCACGGCGACCCACCCGGTGCGGCCGCCCGCCGCGACCCCGGATCCCGACTCGATGTACGTCGTCGCCGAGGACGCCGACGCCGCGCCGCCGGCCGCCGCGGCCAAGCCGTCGACGACGAGCGCCCTCTTGAAGTTCGGGATGTTCCCGTCCTTGTCGACGTAGCCGGCCTGCTTGCCGACCCCGATCGCCGTCCCCGAGAAGTCGAAGAAGTCGCTCAGGAAGAGCGAGAAGACCCAGACGAGCGAGGCGATGACGCCGAGCTGCGTGGACGAGAACGAGTGCATGCTGATGTTGCCGAGCAGGGTGAAGTTCGGCCTGGCATAGAGGTGATGCCAGCCCGGCCACGTGGCCACCGACGTGCCGAAGACGCGGTGATGGCTGACGAGCGAGTTGATGACCGTGGCGACGATGGTCGTGCCGATGATCCCGACGATCAGGTCGCCGCGGAAGCGAATCGCACGCAGCACGAACGTGAAGACGATGCCGAAGAACGTGACGAAGATCGGCCACGTCGTGAACGACCCGAGCGTCACGGGCTGGCCCGCGCTTGGCGGCAGCGACGCGATGATCCCCGAGTTGTAGAGGCCGATGAACGCGATGAAGAGACCGATCCCGATCGCGACGGCCTTCTTCAGCTCCAGAGGGATCGCTCTGAAGATCAGCTCGCGCAGGCCGGTGACTGCGAGCAGCACCATCGCGGCACCCTCGAGCACGACGAGCCCCATTGCTTCGGGAAAGCTCGCTTTGCCGCTCGCGACGAGCCCGTACGCGACGACCGCGTTGAGCCCCATCCCCGGCGCGATCGCGTAGGCGTAGTTCGTCGTCAATCCCATGAGGATCGACATGACTCCTGCGACGAGGCAGGTGCTCGTCAGCACCGCCGAGAACGCGAGCGTCGGCCCGAACTTGGGCGTCGCTCCCGTCAGGATCGACGGGTTGACGAAGATGATGTACGACATCACGACGAAGGTCGTGGCGCCGGCGGTCGTGTCCCGCGCGAACGTCGTGCCTCGCGCGGCAAAGCCGAAGTAGCGCTCCAGCAGGCCCTCGCCCCGAAGCGTCGCGGCAATCGTGCTCATGTGGTGTTTGTCCCTCCCCTAGCGTGTTACTGACCCGTGCCGAGAAGCTAGAAAGGCGCCTCGGACGGATCAAGACCCCAGCGGGTGAAAGCCCGCTAATTGCGACGAAATCGCAAACGCCAAGGTAGCCAGGATCCTGACGAACCACCGAGCTGCGGCACTGCGGCCCGGCTACACTGAGCGCCCGCCAGGGCGAGGTAGCTCAGCTGGTAGAGCACTCGGCTGAAAACCGGGGTGTCGCCGGTTCGAGTCCGGCCCTCGCCACCTTTTTTCGCGCTCTGCTTTCCGCTCGCGCACGGGGCCGCGCCCGCGCATGTCGGTCGCGGCCCGAACGGAAAAGCGCGTAGCCTCCGCGCCGTGAGCGTGGAGGAAGCAGCCCGCGAGATAGCCGTAATCGGCGCCACCCTCGACCTCGGCGCGGGGCGTCGCGGAGTCGACATGGGCCCCTCCGCGATCCGTTACGCGGGTCTCGAGCAGCAGCTGGCGGACAAGCTCGGAGTGCGGGTCACGGACGTCGGCAACGTCATCTCGCCGGTCGCCGAGACGACGGGCGCGGGCGACGAGAGGGCCCGCTATCTCGGCCAGATCCTCGATCTCTGCGACCGGCTTTCCGGGCTTGTGGCCGACGCGGCCGGGCGCGGAGCGCTGCCGCTCGTGCTGGGCGGGGACCATTCGTGCGCCCTCGGCTCGCTCGTGGGGATGGCGAAGATGCGAGGCGCGGGTGGCGTCGTCTGGGTCGACGCGCACGGCGATCTCAACACCCCGGAGACCTCGCCGAGCGGCAACGTGCACGGGATGGTGCTCGCGGCGGCACTCGGGCGCGCGGGCGACTGGTTCCGCCGCGACGGCTGGCCGCTGCCGGCGGTCGAAGCCGGGAAGCTCGCGCTCGTGGGCGTCCGCTCGCTCGACGAGGGAGAGCGCGGGCTGCTGCACGAGCTCGACGCGAAGATCTTCACGATGAGCGAGGTCGACCGGATCGGAATCGAGCCCTGCATGCGCGAGGCGCTCGCCCACGCGGCCGGCGCGGCGTTCCTCCACGTCTCCCTCGACATGGACGTCGTCGATCCCGACTACGCACCGGGTGTCGGCACTCCGGTGCGCGGCGGGCTCTCGTACCGCGAGGCGCACCTGGCGATGGAGACGGTCGCCGAGTCCGGGCTCCTCGACTCGATGGACGTCGTCGAGGTCAACCCGATCCTCGACCGCGAGAACGCCACGGGCCAGCTCGCAGTGGAGCTCGTCGCCTCGGCGCTCGGCGCGCGCATCCTCTAGCGAGCTACGACGCGTTCTCGTCCGGGCTCTCCTCGCCGGATCCCGACGGCTCGTAGTAGCGGCGGCCCTCGAGCTCCTCCGGCAGGTAGCTCGTCTCGAACCCGGCCGGGTCGTCGTGCGGGTAGACATAGCCCTCGCCGTGTCCGAGCCGGCGTCCGTACCACGAGCCGTCGCGCAGGGCCTTCGGCGGTCGGGCCGCGCCGCGCTCGCGCACATCTGCCGTCGCCCGGTTAAGCGCGATGTAGCTCGCGTTCGACTTCGGCGCGCGGGCGAGGTAGATCGCCGCATGGGCGAGGTTGAGTCGCGCCTCCGGCAGGCCGACGTGCTCCACGGCCTGCGCGGCGGCGACCGCGACGAGCAGCGCGCGCGGGTCCGCGTTGCCGATGTCCTCCGAGGCGAGCACGATCATGCGCCTTGCGATGAAGCGCGCGTCCTCGCCGCCCTCGAGCATCGCGGCGAGGTAGTAGACGGCGGCGTCGGCGTCGCTGCCGCGCATGGACTTGATGAAGGCGGACGTGTAGTCGTAGTGCGCGTCGCCGGCCTTGTCGTAGACGAGTGGCGGCTTGCGGGCTGCGTCCTCGACGTGGGCCTCGGTCACGGCCGATCCGTCCGCATTCGCCGTCTCGGCGGAGAGCTCGAGGATGTTGAGCGCCGTGCGCGCGTCGCCGCCCGCCCGCCGCGTGACGAGCCCGACGAGCTCCTCCGAGAGCTCCGCCTCGAGCTCCGCCGCCCCGCGCCGGACGATCTCGGCGAGCTCCTCCTCGGTGAGCGGCTCGAGCTCGTACACCTGCGTGCGTGAGATGAGCGCTGAGTTGACCTCGTAGTACGGGTTCTCGGTCGTCGCACCGATCAGCGTCACGAGCCCCGACTCGACGCCCGGCAGCAGCGCATCCTGCTGGGCCTTGTTGAAGCGGTGGATCTCGTCGAGGAAGAGAATCGTCCGCCTGCCGGTCGTGCCGAGCCGTTCGCGCGCCCGCGCGAGGACCTCACGGACGTCCTTCACCGTCGCCGAGACGGCCGACAGCTCCTCGAACGCTGCGCCCGTCGACGCGGCGACGATCCGCGCGAGCGTGGTCTTGCCGCTGCCGGGCGGCCCGTAGAGGATCGAGGAGTGCACGCGGTCCTCCTCGATCGCGAGCCGCAGGGCCGAGCCTTCGCCGAGCACGTGCCGCTGCCCGACGAACTCGTCGAGGCTCTCCGGCCTCAGCCGCTGCGCGAGCGGGGCGACCTCGCGCGCGTGCCGGTCGGCGGCGTCCGAGAAGAGGTCACCCATTACCCCAGTATGCTCGGGAAACGTGTCCCGGTCTGCGGCCGACACCTGGAGCGGCGCAAGCTACGAGCGCATCGCAGAGACCTTCACGGCGATTCACGACCGCGTGGTCGAGTCGCTTGCGATCGAGCCCGGCGCGCGCGTGCTCGACGTCGCGTGCGGGACCGGCGGCGTCGCGCTCCGGGCCGCGCGGGCCGGCGCGAAGGTGACCGGAATCGACATCTCTGCCGACCAGCTCGCGAAGGCGCGCCACGCCGCCGAAGAGGAGGGGCTGGCAATCCGCTTCGCCGAGGGCGACTGTCAGGAGCTGCCGTACGGCGACGGGGAGTTCGACGCGGTCGCGTCCGCCTTCGGCGCGATCTTCGCTCCCGACCACGCGCGCACCGCAGGCGAGCTGGCGCGCGTGTGCCGCCGAGGAGGACGGCTCGCGCTCACGGCGTGGCCCGCCGACGACTGGTCCGAGACGCATGCACGCGCCGGGCGCGTGTTCGTCGAGGAAGTGGACGCGCGCGAGTGGGCGAGGGAGGAGCACGTCCGCGGGCTGCTGGGCGACGCGTTCGACCTCGAGCTGAAGACCGGCGAATGGCGCATCCAGGCGGGCTCGGGCGAGGAGCTCTGGGAGCTCGTGTCCACCTCGATGCCGCCCCTCCGAGCGTGGCTCGCGGAGCAGACCGACGAGGGGCGCGCGCGCGCGGAGCGCGTCTATCTCGACTACCTCGCGCCGGGTGTCCTCGCACGCAACTACGTGCTCGTGCTAGGAACGCGGCGATGACCACCGTTTCGCTCCGCGACGAGGCCACCGACCTCCTCCAGCGACTGATCCGCGTCGACACGACGAACCCGCCGGGCAACGAGACGGCTGCCGCCGAGTTGTTGCGCGAGTACCTCGAGGCGAACGGCCTCGAGTGCGAGCTGATCGCGAAGGTGCCCGAGCGGGCGAACCTCGTGGCGCGGTTACCCGGCGGCGACGGCCCCTCGCTCCTCTTCCTCGGGCATACGGACGTCGTGCTCGCCGACCCGGCCGAGTGGTCCGTGCCGCCCTTCGCGGGCGAGCTGCGCGACGGGCAGGTGTGGGGGCGCGGCGCCCTCGACATGAAGAGCGAGGTGGCGGCGAACGCGGTCGCGATCGCTTCGCTCGCCCGCGAGGGATTCCGGCCGAGCGGCGACCTGATCTTCGCGGCGACCGCCGACGAGGAGGTCGGAGCCGGCTTCGGCCTCGAGTGGCTGTGCGAGGAGCATCCCGAGGCCGTGCGCTGCGACTTCGCGATCAACGAGGGCGGTGGCGACCGGATCGAGCTCGACGGCCGACCGGTCTACGTGCCTACCGTCGCGGAGAAGATGACGGCGCC
>Ga0070739_10007706_pt1 | contig 11292 bp, 9 predicted proteins | sample Coa_R1_7_FD_66445 | JGI IMG/M metagenome (GOLD analysis project Ga0070739, IMG submission 66445) | Surface soil microbial communities from Centralia Pennsylvania, which are recovering from an underground coalmine fire - Coalmine... | ecosystem: Environmental > Terrestrial > Soil > Unclassified ... | reverse complement strand
ACCGCCGTCAACCCGTTCGGGAGCGACAGGAGCAGGAGGAAGAGCGGGACGCCGATCGCCAGCAGGGCGCGGTAGCCGAGGTATCGCGTCACGCTCCATCGGTAGAGCCCTGCGGCGTTCAGCATGAGCCGCAGCTCGCGTTGCTTGTCCGCCGGCATGCGGCCTTCGAGCATCGTGCCGAGCCGCGTTGCGATGGCCGACGTCGAGACCCTGGGGCGATGGACGGTGACCGGGGCCTGGCCGACGAAGCCGTAGGCGCCGATCTGCGCGAGCATCTCGCTGTCCCGCATTCGGCCGGCGAGAAGTGCCCGCAGTGCGAGCACCGCGGAGAGGCCGAGGAGGGCGAGCGCGAGGAGGAGCAACAGGATCATGGTCAGACCTCGATCTCGACGATTCGCTGGATGACGACGGAGCCGAGCGCGACGAGGATCCCGGCGCAGACGAAGGCGACCTGCCCACCCGTCGTGCGCAACATCGGCTCGTAGATCTGCGGGTTGATCGCCCAGAAGGCGAGACCGGTGACGACCGGCAGCGCGGAGAGGATCCACCGGGCGAGCCGCCCCTGCGCCGTCAGCGTCTGGACGAGGCGCCGCAGGTCGGCGCGCTCGCGGATCGTCGCCACGACGATGTCCAGCATCTCGGCTGCATTGCCGCCGGTCGTCCGCTGGAGCTCCGCCAGGAGGGCCACCTGCTCGAGGTCGCGGCTGGCCATGCGCACGGCGACCTTGCGGATCGCGTCGTCCATGGGCATCCCCAGCTGCTCGTCGGTGATCGCGCGGCCGAGCTCGCCCTTCGAGGGCTCTTCGGCGTTGTCTACGCAGGAGACGAACGCGCCGGTGAAGCTGTGGCCCGCGCGAAGGGCGCCCGCGAGCACCTGGAGGTTCGGAGGCAGCTGGTCTGCGAACGCCGCCCGGATCTGACGGACCTTGCGGTCGATCATGACCTTCGCGATGAACGGAACGCCGAGGCCGAAGATCGCCACCACCCCCGAGATCAGCGAGAGCACGAACACGGCGAGGACCGTCGCGAGCACCGTGAGCCCGATTACGGATCCGGGAGTCATGTCGATGCGTCCGATGTCGAGCCGTTCGCGCAGGCGTGCAACGAAGCCGCTGAACGGCGGCTGGCTCTGGTCGATGCCGGCGCGAGCGCGACGGCGGGGCTCGCGCTCCCGACGTCGCGTTTCCGGTTGCAACTCGCCAGAGAAAGCGAGGACGCGCTCGATCACGCGGGATCGGCTCGATTCGAGGATCCCTCTCACGACGAGCAACGCGAAGGCGGCGACGATCAACGCGACGAGGACGGCTGAAACCGGATTGAGGAGAAGCCGGGTGGCGAGTGACCGGTGGTACGGCGGCAGCCCGGAAGGCGTCGGCGCCGTGTAGGACTCGTGCGTGCTCCCGACGCCGTCGATCGAGATCGCGACGTCGACCGGGAGCCGCGGTGCCGCAGCCGACCGGTACTGGAGGAGGTACTCGCTCGCGAGGCGCGACCCCAGCGCTCCGTAGATCGAGGACAGCTGCTTGGACGACGCGGACGCGAAGGTGCCTCCGGTCCGATCCGCGATCGAATGGAGTGTGGCTCCGTCGAAGGCGCCGGAGCGAAGGCCGACGGTGAAGACCCGAACATGCTGCCGCTGCGCGGCTGCGACGATCCCTTCCAGGTTGGACCGGCTTCCGACGTCGGCTCCGTCCGACAGGAGGATGATCGAGCCTGTCGTCAGCTTGTCCGCCTTGAGCAAGTTCAGCGACGTCTCGATCGCGTCGAAGATTCTCGTCCCGTAGGCGAGCGTGGGCTGACCGGCGAGCGATCGCGTCAGCTTCCCGACGTCCTGGGTCGGTCGCTGAAGGGTCGACACGGAGCCGTTGAACGTCACGATCCCGACGCTCTCGCTGGGGCCGCGCTGGGCGACGAACGTGCGGGCCGCGGCCAGAGCAGCCGCCTCCGGCTTCCCTTTCATGCTGTCGCTTGCGTCGATCGCGAGGATCGCGCCATACCGCAGCCCGCTCGCCGAGAGCGGCGTGAAGTCGAAGTCGCCGACGGCGAGACCGTTCTCCTTCACCGTCACCTGGTCGTGCGAGACGATCGCCGACTGCGGAAGATCGAGGACGTACCCCCGTTCGGGGAACGGCAGCCGGCCGACCGGCGTCGCGGAGATCCCTTCCGACGCACCTGCCGCGGCCGTGCCGGCGGCTCCCAGTGCCGCCGCGAGGACGAGAGTGGCGAGCAGTGCCCTCATCAGACGCGTGCTCCCCAACCCTGGCTCGCGCGACCGGGGTCACCGTTGAGCCCGAACATCGCCGTCGTGGCGTCTCCGAAGATTCCGTCCGGCAGGTCGATGCCGTGGCGCTGGAACTTCCGGAGGAACGTCGGCCGAAGACCGGTCGACCGGGTGCGGCCGATCGCGTTCCCGTCCGCATCGATCTGCTCGAGCTCGAATTCGAACAGGTTCTGGAGGGTGATCATGTCGCCTTCCATCCGCTGGACCTCCGCGACCTGTGTGACGTGACGCGTGCCGTCGTCGAGCCGCTCGAGTTGCACGATCAGGTCGAGCGCCGACGAGACGTGATGGCGGATCGCCCGCAGCGGAAGCTCGTAGCCGGCCATCAGCACCATCGTCTCCAGCCTGTTGAGCGCGTCCCGCGGCGAGTTTGCGTGGATGGTCGAGAGCGAGCCCTCGTGGCCGGTGTTCATCGCCTGCAGCATGTCGAGCGCCTCGGCGCCGCGGACCTCGCCGACGATGATCCGGTCGGGGCGCATGCGGAGGGCGTTCCGGACGAGGTCGCGGATCGTCACCTCGCCTTCACCTTCGATGTTCTTCGGCCGCGACTCCAGGCGGACGGTGTGCCGCTGCTTGAGCTGAAGCTCGGCCGCGTCCTCGATGGTGACGATGCGATCAGTCTCGGGGATCGCGGCCGACAGCGCGTTCAGCATCGTCGTCTTCCCGGAGCCGGTCCCCCCCGACACGAGGATGTTCAACTCCGCCTGCACGCACGCCGTCAGGAACTGCCGCGTGTCGTCGGTGAGCGTCCCGACACGGATCAGCTCGTCGAGGTCGAAGCGCTCTGCCTCGAACCGTCGAACGGTGAGCAGCGGGCCGGAGAGCGAGAGCGGCGCGATGATCGCGTTCACGCGCGACCCGTCCGGGAGCCGCGCGTCCACCATCGGCGACGATTCGTCGATCCGGCGACCGACCTGGCCGACCATCTTGGTGATGATGCGGCGAAGCTGCGCCTCGTCGGTGAACCGGAACGGCGTCTGCGAGATCCTGCCCTCGCGCTCGATCCAGATCTGATCGGGGCCGTTGACCATGATCTCCGAGATCGTCGCGTCGCCCATCAGCTGCTCGAGCGGCCCGTAGCCGAAGATGTCGTCGCCGATCTCGCGGGCGAGGCGTTCCCGGTCGGTATGGGACAGCTGCGGCTCCTGCTGCAGCATCTCCCTGATCTCGGCCATGACGCGACCGCGCGCCTCGTCGGAGTCGGCGACGTCGAACAGCTGCGGCCCGAGCTCGCTGACGAGTGTGAGGTGGATCCGGTTCTTGACGTCGACGAACGGGTCGCGGCTGCCGCGCACTGCCGCAGTCGTCCCGGCCGCCGAGATCCGCTCGTGCAGTTCCATGACTAGCTCCTTCTCCTGAGTAGGGATCGGCGGGGCGCGGCCTCCTGGCCGGCGCTGCCGCCGGCCGCCTGGGACACATCGCCGCCGCGCGCGGCGGCCACCTTGAGGTAGACGTCGGCCAGTTCGATGAACGAGCGGGCCGGGCCCGAGCGCGCGTCGGCTTCCACGATCGTCCGGCCCGCGGTCAGTGCCCGGGGGACCGCGCGATCGCTCGGCACGAGGACGTCAGGAAGCTTCCCGAGGAGCCGGTACACGTCGTCGACCGAGATCCCCACGCTCGAATCGGCTCGGTTGAGGACGAGCAGGACGTCGGCAGGGTCGTACCCCATCGCAGCGAGCGTCTCGAACCCGATCTTCGTGTCCTTGAGCGACAGCGCGTCGAGCATCCCGACCATGCAGAGGTGCGATGCGAGGTCGACGGCCGTGATCACCTCGGGTGAGAACGCCGGCGGCGTGTCGACGATCACGAAGTCGTGGTTCGTCCTGAGGGCCTCGAACACCTGGCGGAGAAACGGGACCGTGATCGCAGCGGCCTGGTCCGGGCGCGTGGGCGCGAGGAGCGCGCGGGCACCGGAGGCGTGATCGACGAGGAAGCCGTCGACCTTCTCTGCGTCGAGCGTGCCGCCCGCCGTCGCCAGGTCGAAGATCGTCCGCTGCGGCATGAGGCCGAGTGCGAGGCCGACGTCGCCGAACTGCAGATCCGTGTCGACGACCACCGGTCGCTTGCCGGCGCGGGCGAGGGCGACGGCGAGGTTGCACGCAGTGAGCGTCTTGCCGGTGCCGCCCTTGGGGCCGAGCACCGCGATCATCGGCGCCGGGTCGCGAGTCGCTCCCGCACCGTGGCGGCGTGCGATCACCTTCTCGAGCTGGAAGCTCAGCTGCATGCTCGGCTGGGGCAGCGCGATCAGATCCTCGGCGCCGGCGCGGAACGCCGGCCCGAGGAACCCGTTCGGGTTGCCCTCGTAGAGGACGACGACCGGGCAGTCGGACCGGCGGTGCGCGAAGTCACGCACGACCTGGAGCGCCAGCTCCGAGTGCGCAGCGCAGCCGACGATCACGAGGTCGGGCGTGGTGTCGTCGAGCAGCCGCGGGCCCCGCGACATCGCGTCTCGCAACGACGTGACGTGCACCGGCGCGGCGGGCGGCAAGGCCGCCCGCACAGCGCCGTCGTCGACGTGCTCGTCCAGGAGGACGAGGAAGCGATTCGCCTCGAGGCTCACCCGCGACCGCCGAGCGACTGGAGGATCGTCACGGGAGGCACGCCCAATAGCAGCGTCTCGATCGTGACGATCTTCGGAGGTGCTGCCTTCGCTCCGCTCGCGGGCCGGATCGCCAGCCAGAGCTTCCCGTTGTCGGAGGCGAACGCGAGATCGGCCGCCTGCGAGTCCGTCACCTTCAGCCCGACGTTCGCGCTGCTCCCCCCGTTCGTCTTCTTCGAGATGTCGAGCACGGGGATGTTCGGCATGATCATCCGCATGACCGCCCGGGGCTGCGCGCCGGAGATCGGCGTGCCGTCGCGGCCCAGCGGGATGACGTTGAAGCCCGCGTAGACGTCGACGTGGTCGCCCGCCTGGAGGTCGTTCAGGTCCGCATGCGCCGAGTCGAACGGCAGCGAGACCGCCCGCTCGTAGTCGGTGAGCGACGACGCGACATTCGTCGTCGACGTGACGAAGTCTCCCGACGTCAGCTGAGCGCCCGGGTAGATGTCATGGGCCGTCACCTTGTCGCGCAGATCAGCAGCGTCGCTGATCGCACCGTTTGCGAGCTGGCTCTGACGGATCGTCGTGACCGTGTAGAAGCCCTGGGTGGCGATCACCGCGCCGGACGTGCCCTTGGGAATCGTCTGGCGCGCGACCAGCACCGTCACGGGCGCTCCCTGCGCCTTCACGCTGTTGCGGTACTTCTCGACGTAGACCAGGACCAGCACGCCGGCGAGCACCGCGGCGAGACCGGCCACGAGGGTCATGCCCCACCGGGTGGACATGAGCCTGTGTGCGTATGCCATCTTCGCTCTCTCCTTCTTCTCTTGTCAGCGCACCAGAACCGGGACGCACGGAGTGATTTGGGTCGGATCGCAGACCTGGCCGCTCGGGACCTGGTCGAGTGAGGCGTACTTGACGAAATAGCCCCAGATGTTCCCGCCGTTCGGCTCCTTGCCGGGGAACGGCCAGGCCGCGCCGCAGCTGTTGCCGGTCCAGCCGATCACGTAGAACGCGGCGAAGTCGACCACCGGCACCTGGGTCTTCCCCTGGCCGTTGTAGGCGGAGAAGTCGGTGATCATCATCACGATCACGCGCGGGTCGCCCGGCTGCGAGTAGTCCGGCCAGTTGTTCGGCGGGCACCCCGCAAAGCGGGTGTTCATCGCCTTGATGACCGTGTTGCCCAGGTTGCCGGTCTTCGTCGGGACGCAGTCCGCGGGCCCCGCCGGCGGCGAGGGATCGGGGCAGATCTGGCTGTTGTTGATCTGGTAAGGCGTCTGGCAGCCGTTGACGATCGCCGCGACGAACTGGCTGTCGCCCGGGCCGTCGCACCCCACGGCGGTCGTCCGGCTGCCCGAGCCGGTGAGGCGGAGCGCCTGGAGGACCGGCGGGTTGACGACGCCCAGGCTCCCGGCCAGCCTGACCTCGACCGACAACGTGTCGAGGCCGGGAGTCAGCGAGTAGGCAGACCCGCTCCCCTGGGTGATCGCCATCAGCTTGATCGGCCCGTCGGCGGCGTCGGTCGCGCTCGTGAAGCGCATCACCGCATTGCCGTTGTCGAACGTGCCCTTGCACTTGTTGCCGGACGCCTTGCAGGCGTTGCCGCCTTCGCTCCCGTCCTGCTCCTGCCAGGCGAGCGTGACCGGGAACGACGCGTTCCCGCCCGTCGCATCGACCGTCAGGGCTGCGCTTCCCGAGCTCGGCTGCCAGAGCCACGTGCCGAACGTCGGGCTGCCGGGCGTCGAGTCGTAGGAGCCGGCGACGGGGGAGAGCGAGATCGTCGAGCCGGCGATCGTCGCGGTGAGAACCGCCTTCACGCCGCCTGCCGCGGCCGCCTTCGTCGGGTCGGTCGCGCCCGTCCCGAAATCGACGCGGGCGCTGACGCCGACGCTGCACGAGGTCACGTTGTCCGCATCGCTTACGAAGGGCGAGCTGCCGAACTGCGACGGAAAGGCGCCGGAGCAGCTGTTCGACGGAATGACCGTCCGCAGCACCGGTGCGGCCGGCTGCTTCGCCGATGCGGTGGCCGACGAGTAGTCGCGGATGAACTCGGCGCCGATGCTCGAGCTGTTCGCGTCGAAACAGGACCAGTTGTTGTTCCCCGCTGTGTTGGCGCAGCTGCCCGCGACCGCACCCATGCCGACGCGGGCGCCGATCTGGACGCCCCCGGCCGTCGATCCCTGTGACACCGACGCGGCCGGCAGCCGCGGCGACACGCTTGCCGTCCACGGGTTGAGGTTCGAGGCGGGCGCCTGCTTCGACAGCAGGTACGTGCAGGACGTGCCCGTCAAGACGGAGCCGCCGCATCCCTGCAGCTCGCTCCCGTTCGACTCGTTGACGAACGTGACCGCGACGTACTTCGGCTGGACGTCGGGGATCGCGAGCGGGAACGAGCCCTTGAACTGCTGGATCGTCTGCGCCTGCACCCGTGCGTGCGCGTGGATCGTCGTCCCGGGGAACAGCTTCATGAGCGACGGGATGTTCGAGTCCTGGAGCTTGACGTCGAGGGCCATGTTCGTGCACTCGCCGCGCGTGTCGGTGTCGTCGCTCTGGCTTCCGTCAGGGTAGGTCTTGCTCTGGAACGCGTACTGATCGCTGCCGCCGCCGAACTGCGTGTTCAGCGGCGCGCCGGAGACGCCGCTCGCGAAGCCCATGTAGTGCTTCGCCATGTCCTCGATGTTCGTCTGCGCCTGCGCCGTCGAGAACTTCGACGAGTCGAAGCACTGGCCGAACAGCTGGCCGCCCGCAAGCGCCGCGGCGTCCACGCGCATCTGCGCGTGGCGGCGGTGCTGGAGCCAGTCGCCGATCTGCAGCATGCCTCCGGCGAGGAGGGCGAACGCGACGACGATGATCCCTGCGACGACGACGATGCTTCCGCTCTCGTCGCGGACGTCGAGAAGGGCGCGAGAGGTCAGCACGTGCTGCTTCCTCCGCTGTACGACGGCGTCTGCTCGAGACGCATCGACGACGTCACCGCGAGCGGGATCGTGGCGCCGCCCCACCAGGGGATCAGCTGGTAGTTCTCCGAGACCTTGACGCTGACGCCGTCACCGGCGGTCGGCGAACCCGTGGTGAAGGAGACCGTGACGGTCTTGCCGGTCGCCGTCTTGTCGGCGGCGAGCTTCGGGCACAGGAAGGCGCCCGGCGACGATGCGCCGCCGGGGAAGATGTTGACCGTCGCGTAACGAGCGCCCTCGTTCGCGAGGTGCGTGAGCGAGATCCACCTGTACATGATCCCGCCGAACTGGATCAGGACGATCACGAGCGCCGCGAGAACCGGCAGGACCATCGCGAACTCCACGACGGCCTGGCCCTGCTCTCGGCGCAGGTGGTGCACCGAGGTGGAGCCCCGCCCCTCCGACGAGGCCCCCCTCGAGCTCAGGGCCGCAGAGGGCCCGCGGCGGCTGACATGTTTCGCGGCCAACCGCGGTCCTCCACGCTTCCTACAGCGACGCCGGCAGTGCAGCCAGGTCGGCGCCGACCTTCCCGATGAAGCTCACGATGTAGCCCTTGAGCGTCACGAGAACCGCGCCGAGCGCCACGGCGACGAACGCCAGGACGATCCCGTACTCCACGACGCCCTGACCCTCCTCGCGCTTGACGAGCTCCTTCAGGTCGGTCGTGAGGACCCGGGCAATGATGAGCGCGAACCGCTCCGACATGCTTCAACCTCCCACGTTGGGTTACGGCGACGCCGACCCCTTGGCGGTGCCGCGAGTACCTCTGGATCAAGGCGCTTCGGCGTTCGCGCTTCTATGAACGAAAGTTCAGGTTTGGGTCGCGCAACGGCTAGTGCGCCGGAACCCGTGGCCTCGACCGGGCCTCAGGGGCGCGTGGCGAGCGAGGCGAGGAGCGCGGCCGCGGCAGGATGGTTGCGCGACCACGTTCCGTAGGTGCGGCCCTCGCGGCGCAGCTCGGCTGCGAGGTCGCGCTCGCTCCGGAACACCCTGCCATGCCAGGCGACGGCGTCAGGTTGCGGGACGTTCGCGACGGGGACGGGCCGCCCGTCGGAGAGGACTCGCGCAGTCCGCACCCATACGATGGCAGCCGCCGCGACGACCGCCAGCGCGACGAGCCACAGGGCGGCCGGGAGCACTCTCGGGTGGCGCGCGGTCGCGACCACGTGTTCATGGTGCATCACGACTCTCCGGCTGTCCACACGACGTCTGCGGGCGCCGTCTCGGGTGACGGAAGCCCGACGGTGGCGTACACGTCGAGCTCGTCGAGGGTTTCCGACTCGAGCAGCGCCGCCGCGAGCGCGTCGAGTCGCGTGCGCTCAGCTCTGAGTAGTGCCTCGACGTCGCGATTCGCCTCTTCGGCGAGCCGGCGCGCCTCCTCGTCGACGAGCGCCTGGGTCTCGACGGCGGAGGCCGCGTCGTACGAACCGTCGTCCTCCAGCACGCTCAGCAGGCCCACTCGCTCGCTCATGCCCCATCGCCCGACCATCTGCCTGGCGATGCGGGTGAGCTGCGCCAGGTCGCTCTCGGCTCCGGTCGTCGCGTCGCCGAACACCACGCGCTCGGCGGCCCGGCCGCCGAGCAGCACCCGTAGGGTGGCGTCGAGCTCCTGGCGCGTGTAGTTGAAGCGGTCCGCGTCGGGTCGCGAGAGCGTCACGCCCAGCGACACGCCGCGCGGGACGATCGAGACCTTGCGGACGGGATCGGCGCCGGGCGTCAGCATCGCGACGAGTGCGTGACCCGCCTCGTGGTATGCCGTTCGGCGCCTGTCGTTCTCGGTGAGCAGCACCTTGCGCTCGGCTCCGAGCAGGACCTTCTCCAGTGCGGTCGAGAAGTCGTCGGCCGTCACCCGCTCGTGTGACAGCCTCGCCGCCTGAAGAGCCGCCTCGTTCACCAGGTTCGCAAGATCGGCGCCGACCATGCCCGCCGTTCGCGCCGCGATGTCGTCGAGCCGGACGTCCCTTGCGAGCAGGACGTCTGTCACGTGCACGTCGAGGATCAGCCTACGGCCGTTCCGGTCGGGCGGACGGACCGCGACCCGGCGGTCGAAGCGCCCGGGTCGCAGCAAGGCGGCGTCGAGAACATCGAGGCGGTTGGTCGCACCCACGACGATCACCTCGGTCAGCGCGTCGAAGCCGTCCATCTCGGTCAGGATCTGGTTCAGCGTCTGCTCTCGCTCCTCGCTGCCGACCCCGGCGCGGCCGCTTCTCGCCCGCCCAATGGCGTCGAGCTCGTCGATGAAGACGATCGACGGCGCCGACGCCTTGGCCTGGCGGAACAGATCGCGGACGCGTGAGGCGCCGACGCCGACGATCGCCTCGACGAACTCGGACGCGGACATCGAGAAGAACGGCACGCCGGCCTCTCCGGCGACCGCGCGCGCCAGGAGCGTCTTGCCGGTCCCGGGCGGGCCGCTCAGCAGCACTCCACGGGGGGTCCGGGCGCCGAGCCTGCGGTATTTGTCGGGGCTCTTCAGGAAGTCGACGATCTCGCTCAGCTCCCCCTTCGCGTCGTCGATCCCGGCGACCTCCGCGAACGTCGTCGTGCTGCCCTGCGCCTGGAACCGCCGTGCGCGTGACCGGCTGAAGCCGCCGAGCGTCGCCTGGTTGCGCCCGAGCCGCTTGAAGAGCCAATAGAGGAGCAACAGCAGGAACACCGTGGGGCCGAAGCCGAACAGCAGGCTCTTCCACCACACGAGGCCCTGCTTCAGCGGCTCGGCGTTGATGACGACGCCGTTCTGCTGGAGGAGCCGGGCGAGCTCGGTCTCGTTGGCGAACGCCGGCACCTCGGTGGCGAAGAGACGGACTGCGTGGGAGCCGCCTACGCCGGTGACCGCGTGTCGAAGCTCGCCCTGGATCGCGCTTCCCTTCGACGTGATCTGTGCGACGTTCCCTCGGCGGACCTCCTGGAGGAAGAACGGGCTGTAGGGGACGCGTGCCCGTTCGACGGCCACGGCGCGGTGAAGCGCCCAGATGTTCGCCCCGAGCAGGACGACGATGCCGGTGAGCCAGAACGCGATCCGCTGGTTTCGCGTCGGCCGGGGGAACCGGAGTCGTCTTCTGCCGGAACGGCCCCGTTGCTCGCTGACCGCCACAGGGTGATCGTATGCAGGACGGCCCACCGAAACGGGTGGTCGTCACCCCACAGCTGGCCGGTGGCAGGAGCGCCCGGGTCGTCCACCATGGAGAGCGGCGGGCGTCGTCGCGTGGGAGAGGGACGGTTGAGGTGACGGAACTCCAGGCCGAGAGGCTGCGGGCGAGACCGGTCGAGAACGTCGACCGGCTGCTGTCGGTTGCGCGAGCCGAGATCGGCAAGGCGGTCGTCGGCCAGGACCAGGCGATCGAATCGGTTCTGATCGCGATCCTGGCGCGCGGCCACATCCTGATCGAAGGGCCGCCGGGCACGGCCAAGACCCTGCTGGCGCGTGCGATCGCGCGTGCCGTCGGCGGCTACTTCCAGCGAGTGCAGTTCACGCCGGAGACGCTGCCGAGCGAGATCCTCGGGGAAGTCGTCCG
>Ga0070739_10007700_pt1 | contig 11300 bp, 11 predicted proteins | sample Coa_R1_7_FD_66445 | JGI IMG/M metagenome (GOLD analysis project Ga0070739, IMG submission 66445) | Surface soil microbial communities from Centralia Pennsylvania, which are recovering from an underground coalmine fire - Coalmine... | ecosystem: Environmental > Terrestrial > Soil > Unclassified ... | reverse complement strand
GACGGCCTCGTCCGCGGCGCCCAGGCCGTCGATACCGGCGGGCCGATCACCGTGCCCGTCGGCCCCGAAACGCTCGGGCGCATCCTCAACGTCGTCGGCGAGCCGGTGGACGAGCGCGGTCCGGTGCAGACCAACCGACGCTCGCCGATCCACAAGCCGGCGCCCGAATTCATCGACCAATCGACCGAGGCCGAGATTTTGGTCACCGGCATCAAGGTCGTGGACCTGCTGGCGCCTTACGCGAAGGGCGGCAAAGTCGGGCTGTTCGGCGGCGCCGGGGTCGGCAAGACCGTCATCATCATGGAGCTGATCAACAATATCGCCAAAGCGCACGGCGGCTATTCCGTGTTCGCCGGCGTCGGCGAGCGCACCCGCGAGGGCAACGACCTCTACCACGAGATGATGGAATCGGGCGTCATCGTGCCCGACGGCGGCGGCTCCAAGGCGGCCCTCGTCTACGGCCAGATGAACGAGCCGCCGGGCGCGCGCGCCCGCGTCGGCTTGTCGGGCCTCACCCTCGCCGAGTACTTCCGCGACGAGGAGGGGCAGGACGTGCTGTTCTTCGTCGACAACATCTTCCGCTTCACGCAGGCGGGTTCGGAGGTGTCGGCGCTGCTCGGCCGCATCCCCTCGGCGGTCGGCTATCAGCCGACCTTGGCGACGGATATGGGCGCGTTGCAGGAACGCATCACGACGACGAAGAAGGGATCGATCACCTCGGTCCAGGCGATCTACGTGCCGGCCGACGACCTCACCGACCCGGCGCCGGCGACGTCCTTCGCGCATCTCGACGCGACGACGGTGCTGTCGCGGCAGATCGCCGAACTCGGCATCTATCCGGCGGTCGATCCCCTCGACTCGACCTCGCGCATGCTCGACCCGCGCGTCGTCGGCGACGAGCACTATCAGGTCGCGCGCGACGTGCAGCGGGTGTTGCAGACCTACAAGTCGCTGCAGGACATCATCGCGATCCTCGGCATGGACGAGCTGTCCGAGGAGGACAAGCTGACGGTGGCGCGGGCGCGCAAGATCCAGCGCTTCCTGTCGCAGCCTTTCCACGTCGCGGAGGTGTTCACCGGCACCCCCGGCGTCTTCGTCAACCTCGAAGACACGATCAAGGGCTTCAAGGGCATCGTCGCCGGCGAGTACGACGAGATGCCGGAATCCTCGTTCTACATGGTCGGCACGATCGACGAAGCGGTCGAAAAAGCCCGCAAGATCGCCGCCGAGGCGGCGTGATGCCTTCGGTCGTCATGGCCGGGCCTGACCCGGCCATCTCCGCGGCGCCGCAAGATCGCCGGGTCAAGCCCGGCGATGACGGCTGGGTTCGGGGCGGACGCTGATGGCGGATACCGTCGAGTTTGAGCTGGTGTCGCCGGAGCGGCTGGTGCTGTCGCAGCCGGTCGAGATGGTGGTGATCCCCGGCGTCGAAGGCAATTTCGGCGTCCTGCCGGGACACGCGCCCTTCATCTCGATGATTCGGCCGGGGATGATCGAGATCTACGAGGGTCGCACCGTTACCCAACGCATCTTTGTCGTCGGCGGCATCGCCGAGGTGATCCCCGATCGCTGCACCGTGCTCGCCGACGAGGCCTTCGCGCCGGAGACATTGAACGCGGGCGAGATCGAGGCCGAGTTACAGACGATCGAGGCCAACCTGCCGAGCCTGAGCGACCGCATTTCCCACGCCACCGGCACCGATCGCGAGCACCTCATGGCCGAATTGCGCGGGCTGGAACGCCAGCAGGCCGTCGCCCGCGCCAAGTTGCAAGCCCTCGCCGAAGCCCCCCAGCACTGAGGCTCCTGCTCTGCCGTCATGGCCGGGCCTGACGCGGCCATCTCCGGGGCGCTCGTGAAGATTCGCGGGTCAAGCCCGCGAATGACCACATCGTAGTCGGGTCGCAGAACCCGCTATAGCTCGTCCGCCTCCGCCAGTACCTGGGCGAAGAGGGTGCGGTCGATGTTGCCGCCGGACTGGATGACGGCGACGCGCTTGCCGGCGAGGCGGCTGCGCTCGTTCAGCGCGGCGGCGAGCGCGGCGGCGCCGGCCCCTTCCGCGACGTTGTGGGTGTCGCTGTAGAGGATGCGCATCGCCCGCCGGATATCCGCGTCCGACACCGTGACGACGCGCGCCGCGCCGCGGCATATCACGTCGAGCGCGAGCGGGTCGGGAACCCGGCAGGCGACGCCGTCGGCCATCGTGTCGGCGCGGTTGGTGCTGACCGGCCGTGCGGCGGCGAAGGAGAGCGCATAGGCCGGTGCCCCCTCGGCCACGACGCCGACGATCTCGGCGGTGCCGCCGAGCGCCTCGCGGGCGGCGATCAGGCCGGAAATGCCGCTGCCGAGGCCGATCGGCACGTACACCGCGTCGAGGTTCGGCACAGCCCGCAACAGCTCCAGCCCGTAGGTCGCGACGCCGCGCACCAATAGCGGATGGTATGACGGCACGAGGTGCCGGCCCCTGTCGGCGGCGAGCGCGACAGCATGCTCGTAGGCCGCCTGAAAATCGTGGCCGTGCTCGACGAGGCGCGCCCCGAACGCCGCCATCGCGCGGTTCTTCTCGACGCTGTTGCCGTGCGGCACGACGATCGTGGCGGCGAGGCCGAGGCGGCTGGCGGCATAGGCGATGCTCTGCCCGTGGTTGCCGCGGGTCGCGGTGACGACGCCGCGCACCTGCGGCTGCGAACGCCGCAATTCGTCGAGATAAACGAGGCCGCCGCGGATTTTGAAGGCGCCGATCGGCGTGTGGTTCTCGTGCTTGACCCAAACCTCCGCGCCCAGCCGCTGCGACAGCAGCGGCCAGCAATATTGCGGCGTCGGCGGCACTACCGTGCGCACCAGCGCCGCGGCCGCATCGAGCGCGGCGAGGTCAAGCATGCGCGGCAAGCGGTTGGGTCGCGGCGCCGAGCCAGGCGGCGGTCTCCGCATCCACAAGCGGCGCGATCGTCTCGCGGACGCGGCGGTGGTAGGCGTCGAGCCAGCCGGCCTCCTCGTCCGTCAGCAGTGCACAATCCACGAGGGTGCGGTCGATCGGCACCAGCGTCAGCGTCTCGAAGCACAGAGTCTCGCGTTCGGCCAACCCGTCCCAGGGCTGCACCAGCACGAGATTCTCGATGCGGATGCCGTAGGCGCCGGTCTTGTAATAGCCGGGTTCGTTGGAGACGATCATGCCCGGCAGCAGCGGCTGCGCGCTGCCGGCCTTGGCGATCCGCTGCGGCCCCTCGTGCACCGACAGATAGCTGCCGACGCCATGGCCGGTGCCGTGGTCGTAGTCGAGGCCCGCCTGCCACAGCGCCCGCCGCGCCAGCGCGTCGAGCTGGGCGCCGCTCGTCCCCTTCGGAAAGCGCGCCGTCGCCAGCGCGATATGGCCCTTCAGCACGCGGGTAAAGCGGTCGCGCATCTCGGCGCTCGGCTGGCCGATCGCGATCGTGCGAGTGATGTCGGTCGTGCCGTCGAGATACTGGGCGCCGGAATCGAGCAGGTAGAGCGTGCCGGGAAGCAGCTTCTTCTCGCTCTCGGGGGTCGCGCGGTAATGCACGATCGCGCCGTTCGAGCCAGCGCCGGAGATCGTCGGAAAGCTGAGGTCTCGGAAATACTCGCCCTCGCGGCGGAACTGTTCGAGCCGGTCGCTGGCGGCGATCTCCGTGAGGCCCCCATCCGCGACCTCGCGCGACAGCCAGGCGAGGAAACGTGTGACGGCCGCGCCGTCGCGCCGGTGCGCGGCGCGGGTACCTTCCAGCTCGACACCGTTCTTGCAAGCCTTAGGCAGAAGGCAGGGATCGGCCGCACGATGGATGCGGGCGCCCGCCGCGCCGAGGCGGTCGAATATCCAGGCGGCGGCGGTGCCGGGATCAACCTGCACCGGCTTGCCGGAACGCGCCAGCTCGTCGAGCGCCGGGCCGAACCGCTCCGGCGGCTCGATCGCGACCTGGTTGCCGAGATGCCGGTCGAGGCCGCCGGTCAGTTTGCGGCGGTCGATGAACAAGGTGACGCTCGCGTCGTCGCGCAGGATCGCGAAGGACAGCGGCAGCGGCGTGTGCGGCACGTCGCCGCCGCGGATGTTGAGCAGCCAGGCGATCGACTCCGGCATCGTCAGCACCGCAGCGCCGACCCCGCCCTCGCGCAGCCCTCCGGCAAGCCGCCGCCGCTTCGCCTCCGCCTCCTCGCCCGCGAATTCGACCGGATGCGGCAGAACCGGCGCCAAGGGTGCAGCCGGCCGACGCTCCCACACCGCGTCGAGCGGATTGTCGGCGACCGGCGTCAGCCGCGCGCCGGCTCGCTCCACCGCCGCCGCGAACCGTTCGACATCCTGCGGCGTGTGCAGCCACAGGTCGTATCCGACCACGCCGTCCTTCGCGAGGGCGGCGCCAAGCCAGCGCGGCGGCGGCTCCTCGATCAGGTGGCGGATTTCGAACAAGTCAGTGTCCACCTGCTCCGCCGCCTGCAGCGTATAACGCCCATCGACGAAGATGGCGGCACGGTCGCCCAGCACGATCGCGACGCCGGCCGAGCCGGTGAAGCCGGTCAGCCACGCGAGGCGCTGGCCGCGCGGCGGTACATATTCGCCCTGATATTCGTCGGCGCGCGGCACGATGAACCCGTCGAGGCCGCGCCGCCCCAACTCGCGCCGCAGCCGCGCCAGCCGCTCCGGGCGTGGCAGGCGGCCGAAATCCGCCGGCGACAGGCCATCGGAATAGGCCGCCGCCTTGCTCGCGCGCCACGCTTCCAACGCCGCGGCAAGATCGGGCGGGGTCGGATCGGCGAGGAGACGGTACCACGTTCCGGCGATCTCCTCAGGCGCCGCCAGCATGCCGTCGATCAGCGCCTCGACCTGGTCGGCATCGCGCTCGGAACCGTATCGCCGCAGCAGTTCCGCAACCCTCTCCCGCTCCGATGCCATGACCGCGCTCCGTGACCTTCCCGACACTGTAACGCCGACGAGGGCGCCGCTGCATCGCCATAAGCGATTCTAAGTCAATAGGACTGACCTTTGTATGGCTGCCGTGCGCCTTGTCCCTCAAACCAAGAGCAGTGGGCTCGACCGAGGCATGTACGGGCGCCTCCGAGATCGCGGGGGCCGACCCCGGCGATGACGAGAAACCAACGTTCGCAGCTGATCGGGAACCGCTCTACCGCGTCGCGACGATGAACAGGCGGCGGAACGGGAACAATGTCTTCCCGTCGGCGCGGCGGGGGTAGGCGGCGTCGACGAGCGCGGTGTAGGCGGCTTCGAACTCGCCGCGCTGCGGCTCGTCGAGCGCCTCCAGCAGCGGGTGCAGCCAGGTGGACTTGGTGTATTCCTTGACCGCGTGCTCGCCGTCGAGCACCTGGAGGTATTCGGTCTCCCAGATGTCGAGCCGCGCCGCCCGCGGCGCCAGGAGGTCGTAATAGATGTCCGGCGCAGCGACCGGCGACGGCCGCAGCAGCGGCTCGAGTTTCGCACGCCACGGCCCCTGCCGCGCCGCCAGCGACATCGAGGTGTGCGAGGGCGCGCCGAAATTGCGCGGCATCTGCACCGCCAGCACGCCGCCCGGCTTCAGCGAATCGAACAGCGCCGCGAGCAGCCCTTCATGGCCCTCGACCCAATGCAGCGCCGCGTTCGAGTAGATGACGTCGGCCGGCGCCGGCGGCCGCCATGTCGCGAAATCGGCCAGCTGCCACACGATGTTCGGGTTTTCGGCGGCCGCCTTGGCCAGCATCTCGGCCGAGCCGTCGATGCCGGCGACGCGGGCCTGCGGCCAGCGCGCCGCGATCAGCCGCGTGACGTTGCCGGCGCCGCAGCCGACATCGTAGGCGGTCTCCGGCGCCTCGGCGTCGATGCGGCCGAGCAGATCGATGGCGGGGCGCAGGCGCGGCCCGGCGAACTTGAGGTACTGCGCGGGATCCCACGGCATCGCCGCCCTCAGACGATGCGGTCGCGGCGCAAGCCGGCGATCTCTTCGGCGCTGTACCCGAGTTCGCGCAGCACCGCGTCGGTATCGGCGCCCATCTCGCGCGGCGGCGTCTCGATGCTGGGGCCGCCATGGGCGAACTTGAAGGCGGCGAGCGGCACCCCGAGCGGCCCGTCGATCCCCGGCACCGACTCGAAATGGTGGAACACGCGCCGGTCCTTGAAATGCGAGTCGGCAACCGCCTCCGGCAGGGTCCGCACCCGCGCCGCCGGCACGTGGCGCGCCTGGAAATACGCCTCCCACTCGTCGGCCGTCCGGGTCTTGATGATGTCGGCGATGATCGCGGCCTCGCGCTCGCGGTCGGCCTCGCGCGCCTCGTTGTCGGTCTTGATCATGTCCGGCCGCTCGACGGCGCGCCAGAAGCGCGCCTGCTGCCGCAGATTGCTGGCGCCAATCATGACCATGCCTTGCTTGGCGTCATAGGCGCTGTTGGTGGCGTATGGCTGCTTGTTGCCGTGCGGCTTGGGTTCGGTGCCGTTGCGGAAATAGCCCGTCATCGGCGAGGCCTGCAGCATCATCGCGACCCCGAGCATCGCGAGGTCGATGTGCTGGCCCTTGCCGGTCCGCTCGCGCTGGAACAGCGCCGCGGCGAGCGCGAAGGCCCCCATCGTGCCGGTGGCGTAATCGACCGCGGGGGCGCCGATCTTGATCGGGTTGACCTCCTCGGTGCCGGTCGAGGCCATGATCCCGGAGGTCGCCTGGATCACGTGGTCGTAGGCGGTCTGCTCGCGCCTGACGCCGTCCCGGCCGAACGCGGAGATCGAGCAGTAGATGAGGCGCGGGTTGACCTTGAGGAGGTCCTCGTAGCCGAGGCCGAGCGCCTCGAACGCGCCGGGGCGGTAGTTCTGCACCAGAACGTCGGCGCCGGCGACCAGCCGCCTCAGGATGTCGCGCCCCGCGGGTTTCTTCAGGTCGAGCGTCATCGACCGCTTGTTCGATCCCTGCGTCAGGAAGCCGGTTCCCATGTTGCGGCGGTTGAGGGCGCGGTCGGTGCCGCTGCCGCGGCTCTGGTCGGGATCGTCCGGGTGCTCGATCTTGATCACGTCGGCACCGAGCACGGCGAGCTGGTAGGCGGCGAACGGCCCGGCCAGCACATGCGTGATGTCGATGATGCGAATGCCTTCGAACGGACGGGTCATGCGCGGCTCCTGCGGCTGGTCGCGCGGGAGCTTATCGCGGAACCCGAACGCAGGCGAAGCGGCTTTGAACCGCCTGGGTCACGGTTTGCAGCCGGTGGACAGGCCGCCGCCGCTTGAACATAGTCCGGGCCGAGGCGGATCGGAGGACGATGGATGAACGATCGAGACGAGCTGACGGTGTTCGATCCCCGCGGGATCGTCGAGACGACGCCGCTGCCGCTGGCGCCGCGGGCGGCGGCGCTCGAAGGCTTGCGGCTCGGGGTGCTCGACAACACGAAGTGGAACGCCAACCGGCTATTGCGCAAGACAGCGGCTCGACTCGGCGAACGCTATCGCTTTGCGGCGGTCAACTACTACGGCAAGGAGAGCTTCTCGAAGGATGCCGACGAGGCGCTGCTCGCCGCCATTGCGGCCGACAACGACATCGTCCTGACCGCGATCGGCGACTGAGGGTCGTGCACATCGTGCTGTACGCATGACGGCATCAGACTCGAAGCGCTCGGCCGCCCGGCGGCGGTCATCGTCACGACGGAGTTCCTGCACGAAGCAGAGGTGCAGCGCGACGCGCTCGGCATGCACGAGCTCGCGCTTGTGGTCATCGACCATCCGCTCAGCACGCTGACAGAGGCGGAAATCGACGCCCGCGCCGCCCAGGCCGCCGACCTATGCGTGCGGATCTGGATCGGAAAAAATGTTGCCTGATCGTTCAGCTCCCGCATATCTATGTCAAACTTTGACATGAAGTCATGACGACCAATGTGCATCTGACGCCCGAGCTGGAGCGGTTCGCCCGCGAGTGCGTCGAGCGAGGCCGCTACAACAGCGTCAGCGAGGTTGTCCGCTCGGCTCTGCGGCTGCTGCAGGAGTCGGAGGAAAAGAGACAGCATTTCGCTGCAATGCTGCGCGAAGCGGAGGAAGAGGCCGATCGCGAAGGCGCCATTGGGGTAGCTGAGCTTCTTGCCGAGCTGGACGCCATCATCGCTTCCGACGATCCGTGATCCCGGCTGTCGTCTCGCCGCGGGCACGGCGAGAATTGACCGCCGCGGTCAGATGGATTGCCGGGGACAACCCTGCGGCGGCAAGCGCGCTGCGCGATGCCGTGGCGAGAGCGGCAGAGCAGCTTGGCCGTCATCCCTATAGCGGGAGAAGGCGAAATGAACTCCTCCCCGAGCCATACCGGTTCTTGACGCTTTCCGGATTCCCGTACGTGATCGTTTACAATAGCGAGCGCCGTCCGCCGTTGATTGTGGCGGTGCTGCATACCTCTCGCGACATCGCCGCGCTGCTGGCGGAATTCTAGGGGCGACATCGTCGTGAACGACACGTTCGACCGCAGCTCGCACCGCTTTCCCGAAACCCGCTACTTCGACGACCTTGCGGTCGGCGAGCGCTTCTATATCCCCAGCCGAACCGTCACCGAGGCCAATTTCGCGGCGTTCCAGACGGTCTCGGGCGACAATCATCCGATCCATTACGACATCGAATATTGCCGCGAACGGGGCTACCCCGGCCTGTTGGCGCACGGGTTTCAGGTGCTGTGCTTCACCGCCGCGGGCGCCGGCAATTTCGCCCATGTCATCGGCGACTCGCTGATCGCGTTCATCGAGCAGTCGTCGAAGTTCCTGAAGCCGGTCTATCCCGGCGACACGCTCTATCCGCAGCTGACCGTCGCGGCGCTGACGCCGCAGCGGACGACCGGCGTCGTGACGGTGGCGGTGACGGTCCACAACCAGAAGAGCGAACTGGTGCTGAGCGGCGAGCAGAAATACCTGCTGCGCAAGCGGCCGGCGACGATGCGGTAGCAATGCGGAAAATCGTCGTCCCGGCGCTGTTGGTGCTCGCCGCGTGCAGCGGGCCGCGGCAGACGGCGTCGGCGCCGCCGGTCGATCTCGCCGGTTGGCGCGAGACCGCGCCAAACCGGGCTCCCACCCGGGCCGAGATGCTGGCGCTGATGGCGACCTGCCAGGACCGGCAGCGCTCCGGCCGCGGCGGCTCGCTCGACGGCTGCCTCACCGACCTCGGCCTGAAGCGGGCGCGCTAACCCGATCCGCAGCGTCCAGACCAGAGCGGATTGTGAAATTTCACCAGTCGCCACCTGCTTGTTCGTCGTCCCGGCGCAGGCCGGAACCCACACATCAGCTACTCGATCGCTGGACCCGTGGATGCCGGCCTCCGCCGGCATGACGATACAATAGTTAGCCGGAATCGTACGAACTTCATTAGCGGTCGCGTCCGCCCTAATACGGCGTCTTGTCCGGCTTGTCGCGCCAAGCATCCAATACCGCCTGCGCTTCTTCGGTGAGGAGGCGGCGCATCGGGATGCGGCGCTCCTCGGCGGGCAGTGCAATCTCGTCGTAGATTGCGGCGTCGTCGAACCCGATCCGCGCCGCGTCTGTCCGGTCGGCTGCGTAAAAGACGCGGTCGAGCCGCGCCCAGTAGATCGCGCCGAGGCACATCGGGCAGGGTTCGCCGCTTGAATAAATCTCGCATCCGGCCAGGCTGAAGCGGCCGAGCCGGGCGCAAGCGGCGCGGATCGCAACGATTTCGGCATGCGCGGTCGGGTCGTTCCGCGACGTAACGGCGTTGGTGCCCTCGGCAATGACCCGACCGTCCCGGACGACGACGGCACCGAACGGACCGCCGCCAGCATCGACGCTCTGCCGCGCCAGGTCGATGGCCCGACGCATGAAGGCGCCCGGATTCATCCGGGAGCCCCGAGCCAGTCGAGATCGTGCTGGTCCTCGAGGCGCTGCAGCCGCGCCAGCACCGCCGTGCCCGCACCGCCGAGCACGCGGCGCGTCAGCCGCGCGAACTTGTCCGGCAGTTCGCCCGGCCCAAGCATGCCGCCCTCGATCCGACGCTCGAAGCGACGGCCGTCATGGAGGGTGAGCGTAACCGTGCTCCCCATGGCGCCGTGGCCGGCGTCGTCTTCGCGCCGCAACGTTACCCTTCGGCACAAGGCGCGGATCTGCGGATCGCTCAGCGCGTCCTCGTCGAACGACTCCGGGTCACGCGCCTCGCGAAACACCGCGAGCGCGACGCAGAACGGGATCGAGTACTGCGCCAGCATCACGTCGGCTGGCTCCGCGATGTTGTGGCGGGAGACCATCCGCTCGCTGCCGGTCACCTCGATCGCGGCGATGTCGGCGCTGGCGAAGCGGTGTTCGGCCTGCAGCTCGCGCACCGCAGTCACCGGCGCGTGCGCGGTCGCGTGCAGCGGGTAGCGCTTCAGCACCGTGCTCAAGGTGACGAAATCCTCGCCGAGGCCGCGCGTCAGCTCGGCTTCGTCCCAGCGCGTGCAGAAGACGCGCAGAAAGCCGAATTCGCCTTCGACGACGGTGCGGGGGCCGGTGAAGCCGGCGGCGGCGAGGCTTGCCGCGAGAACCCCTGCCTCCGAGGCGCGTCCCAAGTGCAGGCGCTTGACCATGCCGCCGTCGCCCTTGGCGAACTCCAGGAGACCGCCGGCGAGCGAGCCGGCAATGCCGATCGCATTCGTCATCGCGCGCTCGTCGAGGCCCATCAGCCGGGCGCACGCGACGGCGGCGCCGAACGGGCCGGTCGTGCCGGGGGCGTGGAACCCGCGCGCCTCATTGGTGTGGCCGGTGGCCCGGCCGATGCGGATCATGACCTCGTTGCCGGCGACGAAGGCGGCGATGAGGTCGCGCCCCGATGCGCCGCGCTCCTGCGCCACCGCCAGCGCCGGCGGCAATACCGTGGCGCCGGGATGCGCGCCGGCGCCGGGGCGGGTCAGGCTGTCGAGTTCGAAGGCGTGCGCCAGGGCCCCATTGGCCAGCGCCGCCGCCGGAGCCTGCACCGGCGGACCGCCGTCGCCGAGGATGCGGCTGCGGCCCCCCGGGCCGGTGCGCCGCGCATAGTCGATGACGATGCGGCTCCACGGCTTGTCGCTGCCGCAGACCGCCGCCGCAACGGTGTCGGCGATGCAGTCCTTGGCGCAAGCCACGACCGCAGCCGGCAAATCCTCGTAGCGCAGGCCGGCTGCATAGCGGGCCAGCCGTACCGTCTCCTCCGCCATCCCCGTCCCCTCGCGCGGCCTCCGGCGACGCTGTACCGCCTCACATAGGCCTTGTCACGCCGCTTACCGCGGCACGACGGGCTGCCAGCCGGACGGGCAGGTCTGGGCGTAGGGGTAATATTCCTGGTAGGCGCCGCACCAGTACCAATATCCGGTCGCGGCGGGCGCGGCATAGGC
>Ga0070739_10007697_pt1 | contig 11304 bp, 3 predicted proteins | sample Coa_R1_7_FD_66445 | JGI IMG/M metagenome (GOLD analysis project Ga0070739, IMG submission 66445) | Surface soil microbial communities from Centralia Pennsylvania, which are recovering from an underground coalmine fire - Coalmine... | ecosystem: Environmental > Terrestrial > Soil > Unclassified ... | reverse complement strand
CCCGCACGGGCTCAACCAGCTCGCTGCGCGGCCCTTGCAGGAGCGCATCGTATGGCTAGCCCCTCCGGAACAGCCTTGCTACTTCGCCGAGCCGCCCTCGTTGTGCTGCTCGGTACGGTCGGCCTCCCCGCTATGGCCCAGCCCACGCGGCGACGCCCCCCGGCTGGCCTGCAGTTCCGGTTTGTCGGTCCCGTCCGCGGCAACCGAGTCAGCGCCGTGCTCGGCGAACCCGGCAATCCCAATCTCTACTTTGCCGGCGCTGCCTCGGGCGGCATCTTCAAATCCACCGACGGCGGCAATCACTGGGAACCCGTCTTTGACAGCGAGCCGGTTCAGGCTATCGGAGCGCTGGCCATGGCTCCCTCCGACCATCAGGTGATCTGGGCCGGTACAGGCGAACCCTGGGTCATCCGCAACCGGGACACTTTTGGCGACGGCGTCTACCGCTCGACCGATGGGGGCCGCAGCTGGGAGCACATGGGTCTGGAGCGGACCGGGCGGATTGCGCGCATTGTGGTGGATCCCCGCGATCCCAACGTCGTGTTCGTGTGCGCCGAAGGCCGTGGTACCGGGCCGCAACCCGAGCGCGGCGTTTTCCGTACGGCCGACGGCGGGCGATCCTGGCAGCGCGTGCTGTTTGTCAATGAAAACACGGGGTGTTCGGGCCTGGCCATGGACCCCCACAACCCCCGGGTGCTCTTCGCAGGTATGTGGCAGTTCGAGATGCACCCCTGGGGATATTACAGCGGGGGTCCGGGCAGTGGCGTATATGTGAGTCGCGATGGCGGATTGACCTGGCGCCGCTTGGAACAGGGGCTGCCCAAGCCTCCACTGGGCAAGATTGATGTTGCAGTCGCGCCGACCGACTCCAACCGTGTCTACGCGTTGATTGAGACGCGCGATCAGGGTTCGCTGTGGCGTTCCGATGATGGCGGCCATAGCTGGCGTGTCATCAACTACAGCCGCCTACTCACCGCGCGGGGTGGCTATTACATCCGGATCGCTGTTTCTCCGGCCAGCGCGGATGAAGTCTATGTCGCCAACAGCAGCTTCATGGTGTCCACCGATGGAGGTGAGAATTTCCGCGCGGTTCCGTGGGGCGGCGACACGCACGATATTTGGATTGATCCCACGAACGCGGACAGGTTTGTCATTAGCGATGATGGAGGACTGAATATCACCACGGCACACGGCCGCGGTTTCCGCCGCGTCTCGCTACCCATTGGGCAGATGTACCACGTCGCCGTCGACGACCAGATCCCGTATTTCGTCTACGGCAACATGCAGGACGACGGCTCGATGCGCGGGCCCAGCACATCGGGCCTGTTTCGGACGGGCTACGGTGCGGCCGAAGAACCGCCTGGCTGGCAGCATGACCTGGGTGGCTGCGAATCCGGCTTTACCATTCCCGACCCAGTAGACCCGAACATTGTCTGGGCCAGTTGCTACGGCAACGAAGTGACGCGCTGGGACGCACGCAATGGATACGCCCGTTCGGTGAGTCCCTGGCCTCTTCATTCGCTTGACTCCGCACCGCGTGATACGCGTTATCGCTGCCACTGGACACCCCCGCTGGCAATCGACCCGTTTGACCACAACACGGTGTACTACGGCTGTCAGGTGATCTTCAAAACTAGCAATGGCGGGCAGAGCTGGACGGTGATCAGCCCGGATCTGTCCACGCAAGACCCCAGCAAACTGGGGCCTTCGGGTGGTCTCCGCCGGGACAATCTAGGCCAGTTCTACGGGGAAGTTGTTTTTGCCATTGCGCCCTCTTCGATCCAGCGAGGTCTGATCTGGGCAGGCACCAACGATGGTCAAATCTGGTATACGCGGGACGCTGGAGCGCACTGGACCAACGTCACACGCAACGTGCCCGGCCTGCCGCCCTGGGGGACAGTCACGAGCATTCAGCCCTCAAACTTCGACCCGGCCACCGCCTACGTCTCGGTGGACCTGCATCTGATGGACGACTACGCGCCGTATATCTACAAGACCACCGACTTCGGCCGAAGCTGGCGACTCATCAGCAAAGGCATTCCGCCCGGCCCATTGAGCTTTGTGAATCGGATCGTCGAGGACCCCAACCGACGCGGACTGCTGTTTGCAGGCACTGAGAACGGCCTTTACTACTCCCCCGACGACGGGGAAAGCTGGCGGCCTCTGCAGGCCGGATTGCCACACGCACCGGTTTCGTGGATCGAGATCCAGAAGCGGTTCCACGATCTGGTGGTATCTACCTACGGGCGCGGCTTTTGGATTCTGGACGACATCACGCCGCTCGAGCAGATGACACCCGAGATTGAGCGCAGCGATGCCTATTTGTTCCCCCCGCGACCTGCCTACCGGTTCCTGCGGGGAGGTCGGGCCATCCTGAACTACTACCTGAAGTCGGTACCGCATCAGCCAGTGCGTCTCGAAGTGCTCGATGCCGCCGGGCATTTGGTCCGCACGCTAGAGCCCCCAACCGAGCCAGGCATCAATCGCGTCTACTGGGATCTGCGGTACGAGCCACCCCGGCTGATCCGTCTCCGCACCCCAGCCCCCGATAATCCCCACATTTGGGAGGAACCACGCTTTCGCGGGCGTGACTGGCGTCCGATCACCCATTGGGGCATTCAGGGAGGGCAGGTAGGTCCGTTAGCCGCCCCAGGCGTCTATACCATCCGCCTCAGCGTAGGGGGCAGCACGTACACACAAAAGCTCACCGTGCTCAAGGATCCGCACTCGAACGGATCCGAAGCCGATATCCGCGCTTCGGTCCAGCTCCATCTGCAGATCCGCGATGCCATCTCTGCTGTTTCGGACATGGCCAACCAGGTCGAGTGGTTACGGAAGCAGCTGATGGATTTAAGCGGTGCGTTAGCCGAGCAGCCGCGCCGTGCGGATGCGCTCGAAGCGGTACGACATATGGATGCCCGGCTGAAAGCTTTCGAGAGCACCCTTTTTGCGCCCTCGCTGGCCAATAGCGACGAAAAGGAATATCCCGAGCACTATCGCTTGTATTTGAGCTTGATTTGGCTGGCCGCCGCTGTGGGAACGGGTGGGGGCGACGTTGCGGGTAGCGCCGATTATCCGCCGACTGATCAGCAGTTCGAGGTCTTCCACCGGCTCCAGCAAGAGCTCGCGGCTGCGCGCGAACAGTACCGCACGTTACTCGAAAAGGAAATCCCCGAGTTCAACCAAAAGTTACTGCACTGGGGCCTCATGCCGCTGGTGGCCACAGTTCCACCGGAGACTTCCGGGACGGCCGAATCGACGGCGGCTGGAAAGCAGTAGGTCCGGGCGAGGGAGGTAACGATGCGCAGGATGATCGGGTTCGGACGAAGCCTCTGTTGTAGCCTCGGCATTGTCGCGGCCGCTGCGTGCTTGCACGCACAGGTCAACCCGAGTGGCACCCTGACGGGAACCGTTTTGGACCCCAGCGGTGCCGCCGTGGTCACCGCTACCGTGCAGGTGACCGACGAGGCGACGAATCGCACTTTCCGGGTCCAGGTGGGCAGCGATGGAAGGTTCTTTGTAGGCAATCTACCGCCGGGCAACTACACGGTAGAGGTTTCGGCCAGCGGATTCCAACGCGCTCTCTTCCAGCGTGTCCGCGTCATCGTCGGTCAGACCTACGATCTGAAGGTCGTGCTGCGTCTGAGCGGTGTGACCTCGACTGTAACGGTCGAGGCGGGTCAACAGGTGCTCGATACAGCCCAGGCCTCGGTCAGTACCGTGATTACGGGTGAGGCCATCACGCACCTGCCCCTGAACTTCAACGAGCCATTGGGCCTCGCTCTGTACGAACCGAGTGCTCAAACCACCGGTGCTCCGCGGAACACTACCTTTTCTGGCCTGCCCAATGGCGTCATCAACATCACCCTGGATGGCATTAATGCGCAATATCCGGGCAAATCCACGGATGGCTTTTACACGTTGATCCGGGCCCATATTGACGACATACAGGAAATGAACATCACCACGGCCGCCAATGCGGTCAGCGACACCGGCGAGGGTGCCGTGCAGATGAGTTTTGTCAGCCAGCGGGGTACCAATGACTGGCACGGCGGCGTGTGGGAGTATTTTCGGAATGATTGGTTGAACTCGAACTATTACTTCAACAATCTTGCCGGCACACCGCGCCAGCGCATGCGCTACAACCAGTTTGGGTTCAAACTGGGTGGGCCGGTGCTGAAGAACCGGCTCTTCTTTTTTGCTGATCTGGATTGGTACAAGTTCCCAGTGACCGTGTCCCGCACGCGGACGATTCTGAACGCACAGGCCTCTCAGGGATTGTTCACCTATCCGGTGAACCAACTGCCAGCGAATCCCCCGCCGTGGCTAAGCTGCAGCGGGGCAACCATGACCTGTACGGCGAACCTCCTTGCTCTGGCTGCAAACTACGGAGGCACTGCACAGATCGACACGTTGGTAGGGCAGACCCTGGCGGCGCTCCAGAAGGCCGTCACTGCTCCCGGTGTGCGTCAACTGGCCCCGCCCTCGCTCTATCAGCAGGCCATCACGTTCAACAATCCCGGCGGCTACGACTGGCGGTTCCCCGATGTTCGACTGGACTGGAATGTGAGCCCGGCCCACGCCCTGGAGTTCGACTACCACTACGGTTTCTATGCACAGAGTCCGAATGTCTTCAACAACGGCGATCAAACGTTCCCCGTGGCGCCTTTCAATCGGAACCTGGGCAGCTATTACGCCAACCGCAACATGTTTGTGTGGGCCTGGCGGTGGACCATCGGCACGAGCCGGAGCAACGAGCTCCGCTTCGGTTTCCAGTCGCCTCCTGAGTCATTTTTGCCGGACCTGAATCTGAGTATCTACCCGCAGGCACAGACCAACCTGGGAACGGTCCGCATTCGGCCTGTTCTGGGACCGACGAGCGGCAATATCCTGATGGATCAACCCTGGCGGGCTTATCAACCGAGCCGGGACACCTACGCCATGGGTCAGTTGATCGATAACTACCTCTGGGTACGGGGCGCTCACAGTTTGGCCTTCGGTTTTACGGTCACGCGCCAGGCACCGCATCTGGCCGATTACAGCGCCGCCGTCGCGAACGTCCAGCTCGGCATGGTGCCCACGGATCCGATGGCGGCCAACTTCAACAACTCGACTCTGCCCGGTATTACAGCCGCCGATCTGGCCACCGCGCAGCAGTTGTACGGGGTGCTTACTGGACGCATCATCGGTTATTCCGGACAAGTGAATTTTGATCCCGACAGCCGGCAGTTCGTCACCGGTCATCCCAATACCGACCACTGGCACTCGACAGATTTTGGTATCTACGCGGCGGATAGCTGGCGCGTGCGGCCTTCGCTGACGATGAACTACGGCCTGCGCTGGCAATATGAAGGGGTTCCGGTCGATGAATTGAACAAATATTTCACTGTGCAGGGGGGCTATGCCGGACTGTTTGGCGTGAGTGGTCTGAATCACCTGTTTCAACCCGGAGTCCTTACAGGCTCGACGCCTGTCTTTGTGCTCAACGGTGATCGGCCCTGGTATCACAACTGGTACAAGGGATTTGCCCCGAGCCTGGGTTTGGCCTGGCAGCCGGGATTCAGCCACCGTTTCTGGCAGTGGTTGTTCGGCGCGCCCGGACAGAGTGTCTTCCGTGCCGGTTATTCGGTCGCCTACTCGCGCGAAGGTCTGTTCGCGTGGAGTGGCATCGTTCAGCGCAATCCGGGATGGAGCGGTGTGCAGTTTACGACCCCGGTGAGCCCGAACGGGCCAATCGGCCCCGGCCAGTTTGCCGCCGGTTCACTGCGTCTACAGGATCTCATGATCCCCACCCTGGCGCAGAGCCCGTCTCAGTTTACCAACAGTTTTCCCATCAATCCGACCGCCTCGCAGCAGGTGGCCCTGTTCGATCCGAACCTGCACATGCCCTATGTGCAATCCTGGACTGTCGGTGTACAACGCGCCCTGGGACAGAAAATGGCCGTCGAGGTGCGCTATGTGGGCAATCATGCCGTCGGATTGTGGCAGACGCTGAATCTGAACGAGGTGAACATTTTCGAGAACGGCTTTTTGAAGGAATTCATCAACGCGGCCAGCAATCTGGCCATTTGCCGGACCAACGCAACGGCATGTCTGGCCGCACAGGCGGCTGCAGGTGTTCCCTCGAGTCAACAGACGGTGAATAATTTTGCCGACTGGGGTCTGCCCGGTCAGAGCGCGCTGCCGGTGTTCACGGCTGCTTTCACCGGTTCGACGAACGCCGGGGCAGGAGCGCCTACGCAGACCAACGCTAACTTCCGCAGCGGCTCCTTTGTCAGCCTGCTGGGCACCGGCCAGGCGGGCTCGGTGGCCAATTTGCTCACGGGATTCAGCTACTGGCAGAATCTGCTGCTGGCCGGCTATCCGAGAAATTTCTGGGTGGTCAACCCTGACGCGACCGGCGGCGCCTACCTGTTCCGCAACGGTTTCCAATCCACCTACAATGCACTGGTGGTGAATGTCCGACGACGTTTGAGTCGCGGGTTGATGTTTGATGTGAGCTATGCGTTTTCCAAATCGCTGACCAATGGCGCCGTCTACTTCGCTTCGAGCAACACCAGTTACAGCAACTCTTACTTCAACACACTCCGTGCACCGCGCCTGAGTCGCGGACCGACACCGTTCGACATGCGCCATGCCGTCAAGTTGCAGGCGCTCTGGGAGCTGCCCTTTGGGCCCGGCCATTGGCTCCAGGCCCGCAACGCGTGGCTCAATCGCGTCCTCGGAGGATGGCAGCTCAATGCGTTGGGACGCTATCAATCAGGCACACCCTTTTTGCTGGTCGGCGGGCTTGGCGGCACCTACAACCAGAACGATGGCGGCGTGGTTCTGCACGGCATTACGGCCAGCCAGCTGCAGAATCAGCTGGGGATTTACAAAACGCCCACACCGGCGCCCGGAGCCGTCTGGTATTTCCCCGCTTCCTTGTTAGGTCCGAACATGCAAAGGGCCAATCCTGCCGTCCTCTCCGCCTGCACCACGCCGGGCGTGATGTGCCCGAACGTGTTCATTTACGGGCCCGCCTTTTTGCGTACTGACCTGGCTGTGCAAAAGACCACACCCATCACCGAGCGGGTCAAGCTGGAGCTGCGCTTTGAATTCCTGAACGCTTTCAACAACGCCAATTTCATGTACACCAATCGCACGCTGCAGTCGCCCTTGTTCGGTCAGATCACAACGGCTTATTCTGACTTCAACGGAACGGCCGATCCAGGCGGACGCGTCATCCAACTGGTGGGGCGCATCAACTTCTAAAGCTCTCGTCTGCGTCCTTGCGGCGAGACGCTGACTAAGGCTTGCCGGAGCGCGCTGACCGAAGCTTCCTGTGTGCCCTTGCCTGTAACCGTTCCTTTAAGGCAGACGTCCAAGTGGACGCAAGGGGCAGCGAGGTTCGTCGGTGCGCGAGCAGCATGGCTGGGTGCGGGTGCTGCTTTCTCTAATGGCCCTGTTGGCAGCAGGAGGTGTATCGGCGCAGCAGGCCCCGGCACTGGTGGGTCACGTCCGCACCCCACAGCGTCTGCCCGTGCCCGGGGCGACCATCCGCGTCGAGAGTATCAGCACTCACCAGGCCTGGGTCACGTGGACCGACTCCAGCGGCCAGTTTCAGTTTCCCCATCTCCCAGAGGGATCCTACCAGCTTACGTGCAGCATGTTAGGTTTTCAGGACTTTGCGAGCACGATACAGGTGCCGAATAACGCGGGTCTGGAGATTGTGCTGCATGTCGTCACGCTGGCGGAGCTCGAGCCCAAACCCAAACCAGCGGAAGTTGCCAGCGGCGGCCCTCCAGCGCAGGAGGCCAGCGCTGGTTCATCGTCCTCTGCCAGGGCGGCGCGCGCGGCGACCGCTGGACGGCGGGCGCCCGCATCGGCCGTACTCAATGCCGCACGCGTGCTCGGTGGATTCCAGCAGGTTGAGGTGATGGGCGAAGAAGCGAGCGGAGAAGTACAACCCGGCAGCGGGGAGAGCTCGATCGGACTGGCCGCCGCTGCACAGCCGCTCGGTGAGGCCGCCAGCTCGGATGCGTTCTTAATGGCGGGATCGGTGGCGCGGACCGGACTGACGACAGGCTTGGGCGAAATGGGGTGGGGCGGCCCTCAGAACGTGCGTGGCCCTGCGGGACCCATCGGTGGTTTTCCGGGAGCGCCTGGGGGTGGCGGCCCGGCAGGCGGGCGCGGCGGATTCTATGGCGGGCGGCGGGGCGGGTTCGGTCCCGGGCCGGGACGTCGTGGACCTCCGCAGGGTGGCAGCCTGGCCGAGCTCTGGGCCCGCCGCGAATTGCTCCAGCGCTCGATCAATCGCGTCCGTTTCAACCTGACCAACCGCCTGGACAACTCGATCTGGGATGCTCGACCGTATTCGCTGACGGGCGCTGCGGTCCCGCAAACTGATCATTACGACGAAAATTTCAACGCCAGCCTGGGCGGCCCCTTCCGTTTGCCGCATCTCTATGACGGTCGCGACCGAACCTTTTTCTTTGTCAATTTCGGGCTAGAGCACCAGCGGAGCCCGGTCGACGCCTATGCCACGGTTCCAACAGCGCCGGAGCGTGCCGGCAACTTCTGCGACCGCCCGGTGCAGCTGTACGATCCGCTCTCGAATCTTGCGGGTCCTCGGACTGCGCTGGGTTGCCAGATCCCGGCGAGCCGACTCGACCCGGCAGCGGTGGGGCTGCTGCAGTTTGTACCTCTGCCGAACCTGCCCGGCTTGGTGCAGAACTATCATTTGCAGACCACAGTGCCGATCTCGACCGAGCGCGTGAATGCTCGTGTCGTGCACACGCTTTCGCCTCGCTTGAGCCTGCAGGCGATCTACAACCTGCAGGCCCAACAGCAACACCTGGTCAGCGCATTTCCTACCCTGACCGGGCGCACGCTGGTGCGGAACCAGAACGTCGAGCTGGGCCTGACGCAGAACTGGACGCCTCGGTTGGTGCATCAGACAACGCTTAATTTCAATCGTAGTCGCACCGATACGCGCAGCGATCATGCCTACGGCGACGACATCGCCGCGGCGCTAGGCATTACAGGGATCTCTCTCAGCCCACGTAATGATGGAGTCCCCTTGATTGATTTCACCAACTTTACTTCCCTCGACGATCCCATTCCGCAACTGGTGCGCAATCAAACCTGGCGTTTCGATGACAGCGTCACCCTGACCCTTCGACAACACACACTGCAGGGCGGTCTCGAGCTGCGACGCATGGACTGGAACCGGCTCGGCGATCCTCTGCCCCGCGGCCAGTTTACCTTTACGGGGCTTATGACCAGCCAGCTCGACGCGCAGGGGCGGCCGATCCCGGGAACCGGATTTGATTTGGCGGATTTTCTACTCGGGCTCCCTCAGTCCACCAGTGTGCGGTTTGGTAGCTCGGCCAGCTATTTCCGCAGTTGGGGATTTGTCGGCTACTTCCAGGATGACTGGCGGCTGCATCCCCGGTTCACCCTGGACCTGGGTGTGCGCTACGATCTGGCCACACCGCCGGTCGAGCTGTTCAACGCCATCGCCAATCTGGATTTGAGTCCGGGAATCACACAGGTGGCCGTGGTGACGCCCGGCCAGGCTGGACCATGGTCGGGTCCACTGCCACGGTCGTTGATCCGGACTGACGCCAATAACTGGGCCCCGCGGATCGGCTTTGCCTGGCAGCCGCTGCCGCAGGCGAGCCTCATCGTGCGCGGTGGCTACTCCATCTTCTACAATGAGTCCATCTACCAGCAACTGGCCTTCGAATTGGCCAATCAGCCGCCGTTCGCTCAGGCGCAGGTGCGGTTCACGACTTCGACCCAGGTGCTGACGCTGGAGAACGGTTTTCCGCCTGCGCCTTCGGTGAAGGCGAAAAACACGATGGCCGTCGATCCCAACTATCGCGTTGGATATGCCCAGATCTGGGATTTCGGGCTCGAGCAGCAGATTGCGGGAGGCTGGTTGTGGACTGTCTTTTACACGGGGACCAAGGGCACGCATCTCGACCTCCAGCGTGCTCCCAACCGTGCGCCGCCAGGCAGTCCGCTGACGACCGATTTGGCGCGGCGCATCGCTGATGCCAGCGGGTTCATTTACGATACTTTCGGGGCGTCGTCCATCTATCATGCGCTCCGCGTGAGTGTCCGCAAGCGCCCGACACACGGGCTGATGGTGGTCGCGGATTATACATTCGGCAAATCCATCGACAATGCCAGCACGATCGGCGGTGGCTCTCCCGTAGTTGTGCAGGACGACACCAACTTCCGCGCCGAACGCGGTCTCTCGTCCTTCGATGTTCGCCATCAGCTTCGCCTCATGAGTTTTTACGAACTGCCCTTCGGCGATCGCAAACGCTGGGCCCGCTCTGGGTGGGCGGGCCGGCTGCTCGGCAACTACCGCCTCTCAGGTGTGCTCACAGCCAATTCCGGCACCCCGTATACGGCCCGCGTGCTGGGCAATCAGGCAGAGAACACCGGCACGGGAACGAATTTTTCCGAGCGGGCAGATCAGGTGGGCGACCCATGCGCGGGAGAACACACCACGCTGGCTGCCTTCAATCTTTCTGCATTCGCGCTGCCGCCTCCGGGTCGCTACGGCAATGCCGCCCGGAACACCATCTGCGGCCCCCGGCTGATCAACCTGGATCTGTCTGTGGATCGGTGGTTTCTGTTCGGACGCGATCGGCAACGGCGTTTAGATGTGCGCTGGGAAACACACAATTTGTTGAATACACCGAACTTTAGCGGGATCAACACGGTCGTCAATTCCGCCACGTATGGCCGGGTGACAGGTGTGCGCCCGATGCGGACGATGGATCTCGTGGTGCGGGTTTCGTTCTAAGGCCGATGAGTCGGATACGCGCTCAGCTGCTCACTCCATTGCTGCTGCTTTCCCTCACGGTGAGCGCGCAGCACAGGCCACAGGCGCCCCCTCCGACGCCCACCCTCCGCACCACGGTCCATCTGGTGGTGGTGGACGTAGAGGTGACCGACCGCAGCGGCCGACCGGTCCGAAATCTGCGCCCGGAAGATTTCGTCGTGCTCGAGGACGGGCGTCCGCAGAGGATCAGCTCGTTCCAGTACGTAGACGTGGAGGGGATGGAGACCGCCGCCGGCAGCGGCGCAGCAATGCCCCTCGTGGTTTCGGTCGCGGGTGCAGCTGCCGATCCAACTGTTGGGGACAAGGTGCGAAATCGGCGACTGATCGCACTGTTGTTTGACTTGACCTCGTTGCACCCAGATGAGCTCCAGCGGGCTCGGGATGCGGCAGTGGATTTCGTCCGAAACCGCATGACAGCGGCCGATCTGGTCGCCGTTGTCGTTTTGAGTACGCGACTCCAT
>Ga0070739_10007696_pt1 | contig 11305 bp, 12 predicted proteins | sample Coa_R1_7_FD_66445 | JGI IMG/M metagenome (GOLD analysis project Ga0070739, IMG submission 66445) | Surface soil microbial communities from Centralia Pennsylvania, which are recovering from an underground coalmine fire - Coalmine... | ecosystem: Environmental > Terrestrial > Soil > Unclassified ... | reverse complement strand
TTTTTTAATGATGGCAGCAGTACGGTTAAACAGCCGCATCAAAAAGTTACCGGGCCGGCAAACTGGAAGAGGTATTCCACAGCTTATCAAGCTAAAACTCCTCAGGTGCGATTCAGGTTGGCCTCAAAGTATTCACAGACTCACCTGCTAAAATCAGGCATGAGGGGAGCCGAAGAGGCTCGAATCTATCAGGTGTGAGAGGAAATCAGGGTAAAAGTCTATGCCGGCGTTCTCTCTGAACGAGTGGATCAGGATCCTCGGCGAATTTTACAGCCACTATGGATATCTCACCGTATTCCTGGGGACGCTGGGCGAAAACACGGCGTTTCTTGGCCTGCTGCTTCCTGGAAACTCGTTAGCGTTACTGGGGGCGATGTATGCTCGTCTGGGCACGCTCCAACTGGGTTGGGTGATCCTGCTGGCAACGCTTGGGACTGTCTGTGGGTATCACATTGACTACCTCTTTGGGCGCTTCGTCCTGGCACGGTTTGCCATCAGGTGGAGCAGCAGTCGGCCGGGGAGGCGCATACGGCTCGCCGGCCGCCTGCGCCTGGCGCGCAGGCTGATTACGAAACATGGTGGGAAGGCCATCCTCATGTCGCACCTGATCGGGCATCTGCGTTCGTTTGTGGCGCTCTCCGCCGGGATGACCAGGATGAAATACCGGCTCTTCCTGGGCTATGAACTGGTAGCTGCTGCCCTGTGGAACACGGCCTTCTGCCTGCTGGGGTACCTGCTGGCAGCGGAAGTTGATCGTTTACAATTGTTGATTGAGCGAGCGGGCTGGGTTCTGCTCGCCGTCCTTGTGCTGCTCTTCCTTGCCTGGCGCTTCACGAGAGGGCGCATAAGGCAGCGGATACGGCAAGAACGCAGCGAAGCGCGGCGCAAGTCGAGAATCGCAGCATTGCGGTAAGGAGTATATACAATGGTTCTATCGCTTGTTATGGCGAGTGTCCTGGGGACACTGTGGGCATGGTTGGTCTGGATTGTCGTTGGCGGTCTTGCGGGAGCGCTTGCTGATCGATTGATCCAGGGCGATAAGCTGGGCATCCTCGGAAATATTGTTATTGGTATCGTCGGCGGCGTGGTCGGAGGGGCCATTCTGGGCCTGTTCGGCCTTGATGGCAACGGTATCATCTGGACGTTCGTGACGGCGTTCCTCGGTGCGGTTCTGCTTCTCTGGCTCATTAACGCAGTGACCGGGGGGCGCGGAATTGGCAAGCGGGCCAGAAAGGTGTAATCAAGTTCTTCTGGAGTAATCCACATTATGCGGGTTTCTTCCTCTGGCCTCAACTGTACGGCTCTGACATGTTATCCTGATCGTTAAACTTCATCATCGCGCAGTTGCGCACGAAGAAGGACTGTTCAATGCCCGGGGCATTGCGCTGCGCAGGCTATGCTATACTCTCAGAGGAGGAAGAGCATCTCTGGAGGACGAGCATCGCTATGAAACAGGTCATCCATACGAAGAAAGCACTGGAACCAGAGCGCAAAGCTCCCCGTTCGCTGCGCCTGCGACTGCTTCTCTGGTACGGCTCGCTGATCGCCGTCGCGCTGGGGTTCTTCGGGCTGCTGTTCCTGTTGCTGACAACGGATGCCATTCATGCAAGCGTGAATAGCGCCCTGCGCGCCGAGGCACGTGTAGCGATGCTGGACGTGTTGAACGCTCTTTCCCCCGCGCCGCCGTACTGGCCTGAACACCTGGCGATGCGTGTTGTTGATACCTATCGCGATCCAGGCGTCGTGGTCGAAGTCCTGGATGCACAGGGCCAGGTGCGCTATCTCTCGACGAACGGCTCACAGCTTCCCCGCAGTCCCGAGACGATGCGCAGCATCCTTGCCGGTCAGCCGCCGGTACTCTATGATAGCTCCGTCGCTGGGCAGCATGTGCGCATTCAGGCAATGCCCATCCGTGCGCCGGTGCATGGAGTGAGCGGGAATGCCGGCAGCGTGCCGGTGGGAAATGGCCCGGTAATCGGCGTGCTGCTGGTCGCCAAGTCACTTTCCGATGTCGATGCAACGCTGCTGATGCTGCGCGCACTCCTTCTGCTCTCAGGAGTGGCTACGCTGGTGGGAACGCTGATCGCGAGCTGGCTCATCGCAACGCGCGTCCTGCGCCCGCTGGCGCAGCTTGGGGCGACGGCGCGCTCCATCGCCGTCTCGACGGCCCGGGGCACGCGCCTGGGCAACCTGAGCCAGCGCGTGCCCCGGCCGCGCGGGCGCGACGAGATGGCGCAGGTCGTGGAGACGTTCAACGATATGCTCGCGTCTCTGGAAAGCGCGACGCAGGCCCAGCGGCGCTTCGTCGCCGATGCCTCGCACGAACTGCGCGCGCCGCTTACCACCATTCAGGGCAATCTGGCCTTCTTACAGCGCCATATCGATGAGCTGCCTGAGGAGGAGCGGCGCCTCATGCTGTCCGATGCGCACAAAGAGACGCTGCGCCTGGCCGAACTGGTGGAGGAACTGCTGCTGCTGGCCCGCGCCGATGCCAGTATAGATACCTCACCAGCGGCACAGGCGATGGAGACCGCGACAGAAGAGTCCACGCAAAGCGCTGCGCCCGTTGAACTGGATCGCGCGGTCCTCCAACTGGTGCGCCAGTTGAGGAGGCGGCTGGAGATCGAGGGATCGAAGGTGCAGTTAGAGGCAGGTCACATCGAACCTGCACGCGTGCGTGGCGACGAAGAGAACCTGCGCCGGATCACGCTGATCCTGCTTGACAACGCGATCAAGTACACGGCGACGCGCAAGGAGGAAGGGGAGCGCCGCGTCATCGTTTCACTTGCGCGCGAAAAGGGGCAGGCCGTGCTGCGGGTACGAGATACGGGTATCGGGATTGAGCCTGCCGACTTGCCACATCTCTTCGAGCGCTTCTACCGCGCCGACCGTGCCCGCTCCAGCCCGGGTACTGGACTCGGCCTCTCCATCGCGCGGACGCTGGTGGAGCAGCTTGGCGGATCGATTACCGTGCAGAGTACCCCCGGGCAGGGGAGCACCTTTAGCGTCTCGCTCCCTCTTGTGGCATGATCCACCGGTTCGACGTTGCGCTCTCAGGTCTATCTCAGGCTGGTCTGAAAATCGTTTCATCTGACCATGCTATACTTCTTATATAGTAATGGAAGACAATTATAAGATGTAACAATCAAAAACGGCAATGGGAGGGGGTAATGGGATGGCGTAGGGGCGCGGCGCTGGCCGGGTGGTCGGGTGTGGTGGTGGGGGCCAGAAGCAAGCCCGCTCATCTGTGCTGCCACCGGATAGGGAATTTGGGATGGAAAGCGGGCTTGCGCTTCGGCCCCCACCACCACATAACCCCTCTCAGCCGGCGCCGCGCCCCTACCTGGCCCCGGGTTGCCGATCCTGGTTGGTAACATTCATGTCGTGATGGGAGAAAGAGAGATGAAGGCGCATATCCTCGTTGTGGACGATGATCCACGCATCACCGGCCTGCTGCGCCGGGTGCTGGCCTATGAGGGGTATAGCGTTGCCAGCGCCGCCAGTGGCAGCGAAGCCTTGAAGCGTTCGTTGGAGCGGCCACCCGATCTGGTCGTGCTCGATATTATGCTGCCAGAACTGAATGGGCTGGAGGTGGCGCAGAGGATGCGCGCGGCCGGGGATAATGTGCCCATTCTAATGCTCACGGCGCGCGATACCGTCGCTGACCGCGTGAAGGGATTGGAGACCGGGGCCGACGATTATCTGGTCAAACCGTTTGCCCCCGAAGAACTGGTGGCGCGCGTCAAGGCGCTCTTGCGCCGCAGCCGGCAGGAGCGGCAGGAGGTCCTGCGCTATGCCGATGTGGAACTGGATACCGGCACGCGCGTGGCGCATCGCGGCGGGCGCGAGATCGAGCTGTCACCCACCGAGTACGAGCTGCTGGCCCTCTTCATGAAGCGCCCACGCCAGGTCCTCACCCGCGATATCATCCTGGATCGCGTCTGGGGCATGGATTTCGAAGGATCCTCGAATGTGATGGAGGTCTATATTGGCTACCTGCGCGCCAAGCTGGAGGCCGAGGGCGAGCCTCGGCTGATCCACACCGTGCGCGGAGTTGGCTATGTCTTCAAGGAGTAGCGCCAAAACCATCCACTTTAGAAGTCGCCTCTGCGAATGCGCTCGAACAGCGCCCGGTGGTCTTCATCATTGTGATTCCGCTACACAGGAATTGCGCTGCGTGCCCAGTTCGCTGATCGTTCCCTCCAGAACGTCGCCGGGGCGCAGGAAGCGGTTGTAATGCATGCCGTTGCCCCTGGGTGAGCCGGTGCAGATCAGGTCGCCGGGCCATAATTGCACATGTTGCGAGATATATTCGATGAGCCGGGCCACATCGAAGATCATATCGTTTGTCCCTTCATCCTGCATTACCTGACCATTAAGCTTGAGGGTGATATGCAATTCCTGTGGATTGGGGACGAAGGCCGCCGGCAGCAGGACCGGCCCCATTGGCAGGAAGCTGGGCGCACTCTTGCTCAACAGCCAGTCGGTGCCTATCGCCTTCAGATCTGGACGATACACTTTGTCGCGGCACGTCAGGTCGTTGACGATGGTATAGCCGGCGACGTAGTTAAGCGCCTCCGTGCGCGACACATGCCGCGCCGCTCGCCCGATAATGACGCCAAGCTCCAACTCCCAGTCGGGCTGAGTGCTATCCGCCGGCAGGATAATTGGATCGTATGGGCCGGTGATGGCCGACGGGATTTTGGTAAATACATACGGTGAGCCGGAAGCGATACGCGCGTCCATCATACGTTCCGCCTGCGCGCGCCGCTCTTCGAGACTCATCGTATCATTGGCGCCGTGCCCCTGTGCTACAGCCAGGTCGATTACATGCTGGCGATAGTTGGCGCCTGCGCAGAAGATCTGTCGCGGATACAACACGGGCGCATGGACTTTAACGGCCCCTATGTCCAGCGATTCCACTGCGTGAGCGCCTGCCAGGGCCAGGGCGGCGACGCCGGCCTGGAGGATCGGGAAATTGCGCTCCCACGCCTGGAGCAGCCCGAAAACCGTCTCCGGCGCGCTCAATGGCGCGCCGGAAGCTTCACTGAGCGACTGGAGGGCTGTGACGGCAACGATGCGCTCACCAACGACGACGCCGGCGAACGGCGGGCAGCCGGCGACGGAAAAGGTGCCGAGTGAAAAGGATGTGGACATACTAGCCAACCGCCAGCGTATATAGTTCGCGCTCGCGTTTCTCCAGCAGCGGGACGACGGCGCCCTCGATGATCTGCTGAAAATGCGGCGTCTCGCGATGATGTAAGAGTGCGGCTTCGTCCTCGTACTGCTCGTACAACAGGAACAGGTCGGGGTTATCCTGCGAACGGCAAGCCTGGTAGAGCTTGCATCCCGGCTCGTTCGCGGCGACCTGTGGCGCCATTTTCTTCAAAGCGGCCTCAATCGCATCGCCCTGTCCGGGCTTTCCCTGATAGCGGGCTACCAGAACGATCATGATTTGCTTCTCCTCTTCTATTGTTGGACCACGATGTGTACGTCTTTCTATAGTATCATAATATTGCTGCGGGGCGCCGCGAGGCTCACAGCGTCCTTAATGCAGGAGCGCATCGGCGGCCAGAGCGCCGCCTGCGACCCGGGCCTGTTTTTATTCTGGCTTTGAGTGTACACAAAGGAGGCAGCGCCAGCGCAGGGATTTCAGGGCTGCCAGCACTTCTCGCCCGGATATGGGGCCGATGAGGTCGGCGTTACGAGTTCGTCCCGGTCCCGCGCTGTGCCAAATAGCGCTTTGTCCGCGAGCAGGTGATGATAAATCACGGATCCGCGCTCCTGACGGGCGCTGTTCCATAATGAAAGTTATAACGAGCAAGATCGGCAATTCTTCCGCCTCTGGCTGTTCCCATTCATAATGGGACGATGCTCTTGACCGGAAGCAACCGGAAAAAGAAAAGCGGAAGCGAGTGGTAGTGATCTTTCTCCCGCTTTTATGTAGACTTGGAGCAAGCAGAGCAACCGGACAGGTCAGACCGTGCCAGCAGGTGAGTTGAGAGGCTTGCTCCTGTTGCTCAGGAGGGAGGCGCTTTTCTTGCGCTTCACTGCTTTGTGATATTGTCAACAGGTACGAAATAGCACTCCTGGCGGTATGGTAGCATAGAACTTGCCCAGCGTCAATGTAAGGTTCCTTGCCAGAGGTCAGGGAATTCATGTGGTAGTGATTTCCGCGGTCCTTACAGTGGACCGGGTGCAAATGCAATAATGAACAAAATACGATCAATAAGGAGGAGATCATGGCGAGAAAACACCTGCTGGCCCACCTGGCCCATGTCGAGATCCTGACGCCCAGGCTGGAAGCGTCGGCGCATTTTTTCACAGAGGTCATGGGGCTGGAGGAGTCAGGACGCGAAGGGCGCTCCGTCTATCTGCGCTGCTGGGGGGAGTACTACCATCACAGCCTCGTGCTGACCGAAGGTCCCCATCCGGGGTTGGGCCATATCGGCTGGCGTACAAACGGGCCGGAGGAGCTTGAGATCGCGGTGAAGCAGATCGAGGCCAGCGGCCAGTCGGGGGAGTGGATCGAGCGCAGCCCGGGTCATGGTCGCGCCTATCGCTTTCAGGGGCCGGGCGGGCATGCGCAGGAGGTCTTCTGGGAGGTCGAGCGCTACGTTGCCCCGCCCGCGCTGCGCTCAACCTATCCAGCTCGCCCTCAGCGCTTTACGGGACGCGGCATAGCGCCCAGGCAGATCGACCATGTGACCGTGGCATCCAGAGATGTGATGAAGGATACCACCTGGTACTGCGACACGCTCGGCTTTCGTTTCATGGAGTACACCGTTCCCGACGAGGCGCCAGACCTGGTTGTCTTCACACAGATCACCACCAACGAGAAGTCGCATGATCTGGGCCTGGTCGCCGATTTCTCCGGCGTACCTGGACGTATCAACCATCTCGCCTTCTTCATGCCGGAGGTCAAGGACCTGCTGCGAGGGACCGATATTCTGCTGGAGGCCGGGACGGCTATCGAATACGGCCCTGGTCAGCACGGAATGGGGGAGCAGCACTATCTGTACTTCCGTGAGCCGGGCGGTATGCGCGTCGAACTCAACTCCGGCGGCTATCGCAACTATGTGCCCGATTGGGAGCCGGTGAAGTGGGTGCCATCGCAGGGATCGAACACAATGTACCGCAACGCGTCGATGCCGGACTCGATGGCTGAATCGTTCCCCCCGGCGCCGGGAGCTTCATTCCCTGAGCCGGCGGCTATGGCCGATCACGGCATCGTCAATCCCTATAGCAAGCCGGGGCGCGGCTAGTACGGCGTATCCCCGCGTCACTCTTCTCTTCGCAATGTTGACGGGTGTATTGCTCATTCTCATCATGAGGAGGATGCCGTAGAAAATGCTGTTTTAGCATAATACGAGGAGAAGTAGTATGAAACCTGGCAGAATAGCCCACACTGGCCCCGACGGCCTCATTCCCAGGCTTGTCGCAGTTCAGCCGGAGCAGCGGCGCGTGATCGATCTCGCAACCGCGCAGCAGAGCCAACCGGATCCTGAACCTTTCTACGGTAATGCCCTTACACCGAAAGGTGGAGACGGAGCTTTGCCTCCGTCTCCTGTTACTTCCCGGCGTGTTGCCCTCGTTGATCGAGGACTTCGTAGAGCACCACGGCAGTTGCTACGGCGATATTTAACGAATCGCAGCTTCCCCGCATCGGGATGCGCACCATCAGATCGCACGTGGTCTGGTGCTCAGGCAGCAGACCTTGCCGTTCACTGCCCATCAGGATCACGACGGGAGAGGGATAGGCGACATGCCTGTAGTGCAGGGCGGCGGCATCCGAGGTGCCAATGAGCGCGTAGCGGTGCCGCGCCTTCCATCGGGCAAAGTCCGCAAAACTCGCTTTAACCAGGCGCTGCGAGAAGATGGCTCCCATACTCGCACGCAGCGCGACTGGATCATAGGGATCGGTGGTGTGGTCAAGCAAGAACACGCCATGACACCCGGTGGCATCACAGGTCCGCAGGATCGTTCCCAGATTGCCTGGATCTTGAATAGCTTCCAGGGCAACCCACATGCTTCCCGCAGAGAGCCTGACCTGGTCGAGCGGCTCCCACCTCTGGGTGATCACCGCTGCGATCCCCTGGGGGCTATCCTTCTGAGAGAAGCTCTCAAAGGCTTCTGTGCTGACGGCAACGAGAGGCACGCCCACGAGGGCCTGTGAGTGAAGAAGATCGTATCCTTGTTGATTGCTCAGCAACTCCGGGGCCACAATGACCTGGCGAACCCGATCAGGAAAACGCAGGGCTTCGATCACCAGGCGGCGTCCCTCGACCAGAGCCATCCCGGTTCGTGTGCGTTCTGCCCGCCTGAGCAGTGCGCGAATCTGCTTGATTTTCGGATTATTCCTACTCTGAATGATGCTCTTTGTAAGTACTGGCTGTAACGCTCTGGCGCGTGGATGTGACATTTTCAGGCATTTCTTCTAGTTCGAGCACAGTGGTTGGAGGGAAAACCAGGTGGGGACGCGCTCTCATCTGCCAGAGAGAGCGTGCAGGTGCACGGATGAAGGCCGGTTGGCGGGCAGACGAGAGGTCGTCCTGCCCGGTCACAAGGAGGTCCGAAAAGGGTTAGTAAAGAGAGAAAATGGGGCACAAGCAGTCACCCTTCGGAGATAAGATCACCCGAAGGAGGTAATGCGTGTGGCACCATTGTACTGCCGCATAAGCCAATCCTGTGCCGGGCTTATGCGGCGGGGATGCCTGATTTGATAAGATGATTACGATGGCTCATCCATCGGAGGAGTTTTATGATCCTCATACTGTAGAGAGATTTCATAGGCCGATAATATCATGCTGCCGATCCATCCGTCAAGCGGGCGAGGGGCTTTGCCAGGGCCATATAAAAGTCCTCTCCTGTGCGTAGCTGCGCGATTCATCACGCAGCTACGCACGATTGAGGCTCGTGTCGCAACTTTTACATAGTCCTGGATGTCTCTTGGTTGACCTCTGCCAGGAGTTCCACCAGGCGCGCCAGCGTTGCCAGACGCTCATCCAACGTCTGCCCGTCAGGATTCACCAGCAACGTATTCACTCCTGCGCGCCGGTGAACGCGCAGGCGTTCGCGCACCATCTCTTCCGTGCCGATGAGGTTGGTTTTAAGAACCATTTCATCCGGGATGCGCTGCACAGCCGCCTCGCGCTGCTTCTTGAACCACAGGTCCTGTACCTCTCGCGCCACATCCGCGTATCCGGCGCGCCGGAACACATCGTTATAAAAATTATGCTGCCGCGATCCCATAGCTCCCAGCGTGAACGCGAGGCCCGGCTTGCGGGGGGCGATGAGGCGCTCAACATCATCAGAGAACGCCACGACTCCAGCGGCGACCTGTAGATCGAGATCGGCGAGGCTGCGGCCAGCTCGTGCAGCACCGGCGGCGATGGGATCGAAAAACAGGGAGGCATGTTCCGGGATGAAGCTGGTACCCAGCCAGCCGTCGGCTAACTCGCCGGTAAGTTCCAGGCTTTTTGGGCCGAGCGTTGCCAGATATATCGGCAGATTCGGGCGCGGTGGGACGTTGGGGATCAGCGCCTTGCCCTCGCCATCGGGCAGTGGCACCTGGTATACTTCCCCATGATAGACCAGCCGTTCGCCACGCGTGACCATCCGCACCATCTCAACGGTTTCCCGCAGACGTTGCAGCGGGCGGGCAAAGCGCACCCCATGCCATCCCTCGATCACCTGCGGCCCGCTGACGCCCAATCCGAGCGCAAAACGGTCGCCAGAGAGAGAGGCCAGGGCCATCGCGGTCATAGCCGTCAGGGCGGGAGTACGTGCGCCAACCTGCAAGATGCCGGTCCCGAGCCGTATCCGGCTGGTCTTTGCCGCCAGGTAGGCCAGCGGTGTCGCCCCGTCATAGCCCCACGTTTCCGAGGTCCAGGCCGAATCTACTCCTGAGCGCTCGGCCTCGACGGCATAGGCCACCGCCGATGCCCAGTCTTCGTTCGAGGAGGTATAGGTAGAGACGCCAAAATGGATTGCCAGCTTCATCGCCTTCAATCTCCTCTATTGCTGTGATGCTGATGTCAATGCCGCTGCGATAGCCTGCAACTGGCGAGCGTGATCGAGCGTATGGACGCGCGCGAACAGCAGCCATTCGCGCCAGTTCATGTTGCCAAACTCATTGTGTCCCCACACAATGTCGAGATGAGCCTCCGGATCTGCCCTGAGTACAACGGCGATCAACCGCTCGCGTAGGGCTTCGATCTCCGCCAGCAGTTCCTCGCGCGTGGCCTGCGTCGGCGCCTGCTCAAGCACATCCTTCACATTCGCCGGCTGCTCGCCGCGCTCAAGCACGCCGCAGATCGAGCGTTCGTCGAAGGCGGCGATGCGACGCACATGCGCCAGGACATCGGCCGCGGACCACTCTCCCTCTCCCGGAACGGTGCGAAAGTCAGTATCAGGGATAGCGGCAAGCGCTGCCAGAAATTGCCGGTGCGCCTCTCGCAGCGCTTCGACAATCTGTTCGGGCGTCCGGCGCATTGCCTGGCTTGCGAGGTAACTACGAACGCGAGCAACCTCTTCTTCGCGGGTCTCATGCCTTTCCTGGGCCATAATCATACCTCGAATCTGCGCTTATTCTTCTGTTTTTAAGATATTTCTGCCCCATTATGCCACATCCGTGAGCATATGGTGGGGAGTGAACCGCCAGCTACCTGTCTGACGCCTGCTCTCGCCGGGCGGTTGCGCGGCGAAGCCGCGCAAGGAATATATCATGGTGTGTAGAGAAATGCACTTCACGCATTTCTCTACACACCATGATATATTCCTTATGAGCGAACAGCAGTAGCATGTCCCACGTCCTTAACTGGCTCTGTGACCTTTTCCAGCGGAAGGAAGAGCGAGACAGCGGTAGCGAACGCCAGAACTTTTGAGATCATGTTCAGAGCTATTGGCACGGGTGTTGCCGGATAGACAAAGCCAGACACCGCCCACACCGCGAAGATCAAAAACATACCTGCCAGAAGGAACAATGTATATCTCGACAACTTCATCACAGGCGAGAACGTGAGCATCGCCAAACTCAGGATCTCGACGAGAATGAGCGGGATAAAGAAGATCAGGATAAGCAGGGTTCCGGGAGGGGGAGGAGAGATTCGCCCAATTACGATGAGATCGAAGGGGAGTTCGAAGATCATCGGCGCGGCGATGGTGCCCACAATGGCACTCTCAACAGCGACCCAGAACCCGCGCTGCCCTGTCAGGGCCGCGATCACGATAAAGGCAGCCAATGCTGATGCCATGGTCACAGGAGTGACGTGATCTGCTGCGACAGTCAAATGACCTCCTTCCT
>Ga0070739_10007695_pt1 | contig 11307 bp, 11 predicted proteins | sample Coa_R1_7_FD_66445 | JGI IMG/M metagenome (GOLD analysis project Ga0070739, IMG submission 66445) | Surface soil microbial communities from Centralia Pennsylvania, which are recovering from an underground coalmine fire - Coalmine... | ecosystem: Environmental > Terrestrial > Soil > Unclassified ... | reverse complement strand
GATCCCGAACTGCCTCACCTCCGCGGCGTTGGTCGACACGGCAACGAAGTGCTTCGCCACCGCTCGCTCGTCGCCGAGGGCGCGCAAGCACCAGTCGCGGGCGGTGCGGGCGTTGGTCATCGTCTCCAGGGTGGTGAAGGTCTTCGAGGAGATGATGAACAGTGTCTCGGCCGGGTCGAGGTCGCGAGTAGCCTCGACGAAGTCGGTGCCGTCGACGTTGGAGACGAAGCGGAAGGTCAGCGCGCGGTCGCTGTAGTCCTTCAGCGCCTCGTAGGCCATCACCGGCCCGAGGTCGGAGCCGCCGATGCCGATGTTGATCACGGCGCGGATGCGCTGGCCGGTGTAGCCGGTCCAGGCGCCGCCGCGGACGCGGTCGGCGAAGTCGGCCATGCGGTCCAGGACGGCGTGGACCTGCGGCACGACGTCCGCGCCGTCGACGACGATCCGCGCCTCGCGCGGCGCGCGCAGGGCGATGTGGAGGACGGCGCGGTCCTCGGAGACGTTGATCTTCTCGCCGCGGAACATGGCGTCGATGCGCTGGCGCAAGCCGCACTCCTCGGCGAGCTGGAACAGTAGGCGCAGCGTCTCGTCGGTGACGCGGTGCTTGGAGTAGTCCAGGTAGAGGCCGGCCCCCTCGGCGACGAGCCGCTCGCCGCGGCCCGGATCGGCGGCGAACAGGTCGCGCAGGTGCGCGTCGCGGAGCTGGGCGTAGTGCGCGGCGAGCGCTTGCCAGGCGGGACGCCGGGTGAGCGCGGGAGTGGCCGCGGTCTGCTCGGTCGCCATGCTCGGTTCCTCCCTACTCCAGTGTAACGGCCCCAGGGCCTGTCTTGTCCAGGGGTAGGTGGGGCAGTTAACGGCAGCGGAGGATGTCGCATCGCACAATCATCCCGGAATCAACCTGCTATCATCCCTCGTTCAGCCAGCGGGTGAGGAGAATGGCTAGCCGGGCGCACCATTAGCAATTCAGCGATGGGGCTGGATGAAGGAGACGATCGGATGATTCGCACTGTCGCGGGTCGAGATGGCTGGTGGGTAATCGTGGAGGCGGAGGTACTCCGGCGGCGCTACGGTCCTTACCGCACCCAGGGCGACGCGGCCGCCTGGGCCGCGCAACTCGTCGACGCGCTAGGGTTGGCCTAGAGTGCCCAACGAAACCCGCAATACCTGATCTGAGCCCGCGGGCTCACGCCAGATAGTCATAGGTGCTTTCAGGCGCGCAGCCAGCGGAAGGCGCGGATGATCTGCTGGCGGGTGGCGAGGAGGGCGACGACGGTGAGCACGCAGTACAGGACCGTGACGACGAGGCGGGTCTGCGGGAAGACCATCTGGACCGCGAACAGGCCGAACAGCGCGCCGGCCTCGAGCAACGAGAGGCGCAGGTTCAGCAGCAGTGAGACGGCGAACAGCGACTGTGCGGCGGTGAGCAGGACCTCCTCCTGCTGGCGCGCGTCGAGCGGCAGCGGCGCCGGGTGGCCGAGCGCCACGGCGTAGACGAGCGGCAGGGTGGCGACGAGCAGCGTCCACTGGTTGATCTTGGACGAGACCAGCGTGCCGAGGGCGGCCGTGCTCTGGCCGCGCCAGGCGAACAAGGCCACGACGACGAACTCCGGCGCCTCGGAGGCCAGCGGCGCCAGCCACTGGACGAGGAGGAACTGGTCCACGCCGAACAGCGCCCCGGTGCCGACGAGCGCTGTGGCGAACGGCTCGGCGACGAGCAGGATCACCGCCGCGGCGCCGACGGCGAGCAGGCCGGTCAGGAGGCGGCGCCGGCCGGCCGGCAGGCGGCCGATCAGCTCGGCCGGCCCGACCAGATGCGGCTCCTCCGCGGGCAGCCGCGCCACGCGCCAGGCGTAGAAGGCGAACAGCGCCACCAGCAGCGCCATGTCGAGTAGGCTGACGTTGCCCTTGAACGGCAGGACGAAGGCGTAGATCGTCGCCGCCAGGAGGACCACCAGCTCCAGGCCGTGGCCCTCCTCGAGGGTGACCCCGCGGCGGCGGAAGCGCCAGTAGGCGAGCCCGACGACCAGCGGCCAGGCGATGCCGATCAGCAGGCGGTTGGCGCCGGTCATGTTGGCGACGGCGTAGCCGGCGTAGGCCGGATCGCTCGCGGCGAGCCAGGCGTAGCTGGCGTCGACGACGTACTCGGGGAGCACGGCAATCAGCGCCAGCAGGGTCAGGGCGAGCCCCTGCGAGAAGTCGAGCTGGACCACCTCGGCGGCCCAGGAGACGAGGAAGGCGGCGCCAACGATGGCGATGCCGAAGACGAGCGCGCGCAACGGCTCCGGCGCGTGCAGGTGCGCCAGCTCGAGGGCGAGGCCGGGCAGCGTCGCCCCGGCGGCGATGGCGACGAGCCCCCAGCCGGCGGCGCGCGGGGACGAAGCGGGGGTTCCGGTCACTGGCGGGTCCCTTTCCGGGCGGCGAGCGGGGCGCGGCCGAGAGCCACCCGCTTCCGCCGCGACGCTTGAGCACCTGTCCGGACCTTAGCATGGTCGGCGCGGCCGCTACATCTTCTTCTTCGGTGCGCTTGCTCGATCGTCGAGCCGCCGGGCGGCATGCCCGTGCGGCCGCAGGCTGATTGGACGCGGCACGGGGCGCACGCTATGCTTCAGCAGCCGGCAGGATTACCTGGGCACCACCCGCGAGAGGGATCACCGGGCGCGGCCCGCCGGGGGAGGACAGCGGATGCAGCTCGACGCGATGACTTCGCAGGCGCAGGTGCGGGAGGCGCTGGCGCGCGCCGCCGAGGCGACGTGGGGCTCCGAGCGCCTTGCCGACCTGCAGGCCAACCTGGACACCGTGGCCGCGGCGCTGTGGGAGGTGGCGCAGCAGCCGCTCGACGCGCTGGAGCACGAGCCCGACTTCATCGGTGAGGAGGGCTAGCGATGGCCGAGCTGCACGAGCTAGGAGTGCGGGCGGCGGCCGCGGCGATCGGCCGCCGCGAGATCAGCAGCGTCGAGCTGGTGCGGGCGCTGCTGGCGCGCATCGAGGCCACCGAGCCGCGGGTGCAGGCCTGGGAGACGGTCGACGCCGAGGGCGCGCTGGCGCAGGCCGAGCGCTGCGACGCGGCGGCCGCCGACGGCGGGGGCGGCGCGCTGAACGGCGTGCCCGTCGGGATCAAGGACGTCTACCACGTGGCGGGGCTGCCGACGACCGCCGGCTGGCGCGGCCTGCTCCACACCACGCCCACGCGCGACGCCGAGCCCGTGGCGCGGCTGCGCGCGGCGGGAGCGGTGATCTTGGGCAAGACCGTCAGCACCCCGTTCGCCATGTCCGACCCGCCGCGCACGCACAACCCCTGGAAGCTCGACCGCACGCCCGGCGGCTCGAGCAGTGGCTCGGCGGCGGCGGTCGCGGCGCGCCAGGTGCCGGCAGGGATGGGCACCCAGACGGCGGGCTCGATCCTGCGGCCGGCCGGCTACTGCGGCGTGGTCGGGCTCAAGGCGACCTTCGGGCGGGTCAGCCGCCGCGGCATCGTCCCCGTGGCCTGGTCGCTCGACCACGCCGGGCCGATCACGCGCGACGTGGGCGACGCCGCGACGATGCTCGCCGCGCTGGCCGGCCACGACCCGGCCGACCAGGGCTCGCGCGCCCGCCCCGTTGACGACTACCTGGCCGCGGTGGCCAGTCCCGCCGCGCCGCGCCTGGGCCTGGTGACCGACCTCCTGGAGCGCGCGGAGCCCGAAGTGCGCGCGCAGGCCGAGCAGGTGGCCGCGCGGCTAGAGCGCGCGGGCGCGACGGTGCGGCCGGTGCGGCTGCCGGAGCCGTTCGAGCGGCTGGTGGCGCTGCAGCTCGTCGTGATGCAGTGCGAAGCTGCCGCGGGCCACGCCGCCCTGCACGCCGCGCATGCCGCCGACTATCCGCCGCGCCTGCGCGCGATCGTCGAGACGGGCCAGGTGATCCCGGCGGCGGCCTACCTGCGCGCCCAGCGGCTGCGCCACCGCGCGCGGTTGAGCGTGCGCGAGCTGCTGGCGGACGTGGACTGCCTGCTGATGCCGACGGCATCGAACCTGGCGCCGGAGCCGAGCACCACGGGCGACACGCGCTTCCAGTCGATTTGGAGCCTGCTCGGGCTGCCGGCATTGAGTCTGCCCAGCGGACTGAGCGCGGAGGGCTTGCCGTTCGCGACGCAGCTCGTGGCGGCGCCCTGGCGCGAGACGACGCTGCTGGCGGCGGCGCGCTGGTGCGAGCAGGAACTAGGGCCTATCGGCGCGCCGCCAATGAGCCCGTAAGTGCTTACAGGCCGCACTTAATCTGGCTCAGGATGGTGGGGTCCTTGATCGCGCGGTCGTCGGCGAGGAGGAAGGCCTTGCTGAGGATGACGGCGAGCAGCGTGTCGCCCTCGAAGGGCAGGTAGAGGTGGCCGGACTCGCCGGGCAGGCCGAGGCCGCGCGGCACGATGCACAGGTACTGGTCGTTCGGCTCCATCAGGACGTTGCCGCTGCCGAGGTGGATGCGGTAGGTGCGCAGGGCGCCGCGGACGACGAGAAAGCGGCCGTCGAGGTGGCAGCGCGGCCCGATCACCAGCCGCGGCAGGACCTGCTCGAGCACGGCGCGGCGCGTCTCGGCGGAGGGCGATAGCTCGCCGAAGGAGAAGCTCGACCAGTAGTCGGCGTAACGGTCCGGGGCCGCCTCCAGCCAGGTCGGGTCGGCGCCCACGCTCGACACGCCGACGAACAGGTCGACGTCGCGCATCACCTCCGAGAAAACGACCGGCGGCACCTCGCTGAGCGCGACCGGCTGGCCGACGCCGCCGCGATACTCCGCCGCCGCGGCGCGGAAGGCGGGGAGGCCGCCCTCGGCGAGCGCGGCCAGCAGCCGGCGCTGACGCGCCAGCAGCGCCTGGCGCGGCGACTGGCCGCCGCGGGGCGGCGCCTCGCGGACGAAGCGCACCTCCTCCGTGGACACGTACAGGAAGATCGCGTTCGCCGACACCATGTCGTCGTCCTCGATCGGCTCGACGTCGAATTCGGCGCGCAGGCCCCAGCGCGGCAGCGGCAGCGTCGGGGAGTTGGCGGTGTCGAAGCTGCCCTGCAGCGCGTAGCGCCAGCCCCGCTCGCGGCAGAGCGCCTGGAGCTGGTGTTGGCGCAGGACGTGGCCGGCGAAGCGCTGGGAGTGCGTCTCCGTCGCCCGCTCGGCGTCGGTGAGCAGGTAGACCTCGCGGTGGGCCTGCTTGAACGGCTGGGTGACGGCGTGCCGCGCGAGCCACTGCCGCCAGGCGAGCACTGCCGCGGGCGGCGAGGCGATCGGGTGCCAGAGGCGGACCGGCGTGTCGTCGGCCAGCGCGTCGAGCAGCGCGTCGTCGGCACCGACGAGGCGGCCGTCGAGCCAGGCACCGAGGGCCCGCTGCTCGCCATCTCCGAAGGCCCAGATCAGGCGGCGGGCGAGGACGGCGAGCAGCGGATGGTCGAGGTATCGCTCGCGCCAGGCGGCCAGCGGCCAGGTGCGCTCGGCAGCGAGCAGCCGCTCCAGGCGGTCGCGCTGGGCGAGGAGGCTCTTGCGCACCTCGTCGGCCAGGCCGCGGGCGCGGCGGTGGGCGGCGGCGTGGACACGCCGGGCCTCGGGCGGCTCCTCGGCCAACGGCGCGCCGGCGGCGTCGAACCAGACCAGGTCGACCGCGCGCGGGCCGCGGACGACGATCTCGACCGTATACGGGCCGACCGGCAGGCGCCGGCGTCCGTCGACGAGATCGTGGGTCGGTACGGCGCGGTCCTCGAGGTCCTCGCGGGTGAGACCGGCCCGCTCAGCGCTACGCTCGAGCGAGGCGTCGAGGCGCTCGCGGGCCGACGGCTGCTTGAGCTGCCGCTCCAGGCGCACGAGCTCGCTGGCGCCGTGCGAGCCGGGCATGGCGCTGAGCGCGTACAGGCAGGCGTTGCCGACCTTCGTCGAGCGCGCGCCGGTCTCCGGGATCTTCTTGAAGCAGGCGGCGCCGGCGTCGGCCACGGCGGCGGCGAGGGCCGCGTCGTCGAGCAGGCCGCAGCACCAGACCAGGCCGCGGAGCAGCGTCGCGTTGCGCTCGGTGGGCACGGCGCGGGGGATGCGATTCAGGCCGGCCAGCGCGCCGATGCCCGCGCCCCGGCGGTACTCGGTGGACAGCGGCGCCTGGAGCAGGGCCAGCCAGGCCATCGCCTGCGCCTTGAAGCGGTCCTCGCCGAGGGCGGCGATGCGCTCGCGGGCGGCGGCCTGCCAGGCGCCGGACGGCTTCGAAGCCGTTGCCGTCTGGGCGTGCGCCAGCAGCCGCTGCCAGGCGCGGCGCTCCGCGGGCGCGAGCGCCGCCAGGGCGCCGCGGGCCGCGGCGCCCCAGTCGTCGGGCTCGACCAGGGGCGCATCCGTCGGGCTGTCGGCCAGGATCTCGTCGATCAGCGCGAGCGCCTTGCGGCCGTCGGCGTGGCTCGCGTGACGGGCGCCGGCCGCGCGGAGACCGGCCAGCGCTTGTGCAACTTCCGGCTCCAGGCCGTGCTCGGCGACGTGACGCTGGACCGCGCGCAGCAAGCTCTGGACGGGCAGGTCGCGGCCGGGCTGGAGGCCACCGAGCGAGGCCAGCATGCGGCGCAGGTCGGCGGTGTCGTAAGGCAGCCGTCGGCGGACGAGCCCGCCGAGCAGGGCGACCAGGCGGCGGCGGACCGCGTAGGAGTCGAGCGTGTTCGCCGGCAGCGACAGCGCCTTCTCGCCGTCGTCCGCGGTGACAGCGGCGGCCGTCTCGGCAGCAGCGTGGGCGGCCGCAGCCTGGACCGACGCCAGGCGCACCAGCCCGTCCTGGGCCCCTGCGCCAGACGGCAGCAGGCCGTCGGCTGCCGCCCGGGTCGCCGCGAGCGTGGCCAGGGCCACGCGCACGGCGGCGAGCTGCACGGCCGGGTCGGCCCCCAGCAGCGCGCGGCCGGACGGATAGTCGCGCGGCCGGACGACCGCCCAGTACGGGCCCGCCGACCGCGTCTCCTCGAGGTAGGCGGCGACCAGGGCGCGGCCCGTCTCAGGCGCGGCGCTGGGCTCGCCTGCCTGCGGTTCGCTCATGCCGCCCTCCATCCACCGGGCTCGCCGCCCGCCGCGTTACCGGCGCGCCCCCGGCTCGTCTGCGCTCGCTCGCTCGACGGCCCGCCCCGCCGCCATCAGCCGCCGGCGAGCGGCACCAGCCGCAGGAAGGTGATCCGCGTCTCGGGCCGCAGGTCGACCACCTCGTCCAGGTCCGTGAGCTGGCGGTCGTCGACCAGGAGCAGCACGGCGCGGCGCTCGAACGCGCTCAGCGCCCGCTCGAGCTCGTGCTCCCAGTCCAGGCGCGGGGGCCGACGGGCCGGCAGCCCGTTCAGCAAGCGCTCGGCCTCGCTCCGCTGGAACGCGGCCGGCTGGGGCCGCGCGCGGCGGGCCTGGTGCTCGCGCACGGCCTGGTAGACGCGGGCGCGGATCAGCTCGCGGACGCTGACCCGCTCGGTGAGGAAGTCCAGGGTCCACTCGCCACTCTGGCCGCCGGGGAAGGTCTCGTCGCGGACGGTCACCGTGGCCATCGGCTGCCCCCCTCGCGCTGTGGCCCCAGTGTAGCTACTAGAACAGATATTCGGCTAGGCGGCCGCCATCTCTACTCTCGACCTTAACTGGCAGCCGCCGCGGGCTCGACGATTACCGCCGTGCCGTAAGCGAGCACCTCGGCGACGCCTTCGGCCACCTCGTTCGCGTCGTAGCGCATGCCGATGATCGCATTGGCGCCGAGGTCGAGGGCGTGCTTCACCATCAGGTCGAAGGCTTCGGTGCGGGCGTGCTCGCACAGCTCGGTGTACAGGGTGATGTTGCCGCCGAACATCTGCTGGATGCCGGCGCCGATGTTGCCGATCACGCTGCGGCTGCGGACGGTGATGCCGCGGACGATGCCAAGGTAGTGCGCGACGCGGTAGCCCTGGAAGTCGAAGCCGGTGGTCACCAGCAGGCCCTGCTGGATCAGCTCGCGCTGCTCGACCGCGCTCGTCGGCAGGACCCCGCCTTGCGGCACCAGCGCCGCGCCGCAGCTCGGGCAGTGCTGGGCGCCCGCGGGACTGACGGTGCCGCACATCTGGCAGCGCAGCTCGGTCGCGTCCGGGCCGCCGGCCGCCGGGACCCCCTGCCGCTGGTCGTCTTGCATCGTCTGCCTCCCGCGCCGGTATCCGCGGCGCCGTGGCCCGCGGTGGCGGCTGGCTACAGGGTAGCATCCGCGACGCGACCGCGCGATTTTCCCCGCGTGGTGATGGGTGACCGGTGGCTGGTGGCCTGTAACCGGTCGCCGACCACGGGGTACCGACCACCCGTTGACTCTCGCGGGGGGGCGTGGTACGGTCGGAAGCAAGGAACGAGTCGCAAGGGGGGAGTGACGTGCTGGCCACGCCGGAGACGCTACAGCAGGAGATCGAGGACGGGCTGCGCCGGCCCGGGCGCAACCTGACCGAGCACCCGGTGCTCGCCATGCTCGACCGCGGCGAGCTGACCCGCGCCCAGGTGCAGGGGCTGCTCACCCAGATGTACGTGCACGTGCGCGAGGTGACCCGCTGGATCGCCGCCTCATTCGCCGCCTGCCCCTATCCCGCGATCCGGGACATGATCTTCGAGAACCTGCTCGAGGAGCAGATCGGCTACTACAGCAAGACCAAGGCGCACGCCGAGCTGCTGCGCGACTGCGTGCTGGCGGCGGGCGTGAGCGCCGAGGCGCTGGCGCAGGCGCAGCCGCTCTCGGAGACGGCGGCGCTGATCGACTACTGCGAGCTGACGGCGACGCAGCGCCACTGGCTGATCGGGCTGGAGGGGCTGGGCATCGCCCTGGAAACGCAGGCGCCGATCTTCTTCGGCAAGATCGGCCGCGCCCTGATCAAGAGCTACGGCATGGACGAGGAGGGGGCGAAGTTCTTCCTGCTCCACGTCAGCGTGGACGAGGACCACGGCGACGTGAACTGGCAGATCCTCCAGGAGCACGCCACCTCCGAGGCGCTGCAGCAGGACTTGAAAGAGGCGATCTTCCGCACTGCCGAGCGCTGGTGGGGGCTACTGGACACCTGGCAGCACTTCTAACCCCTCACTCCCCCAACCCCCTCTCCCCGACGCGGGGAGAGGGGGAGATTTGTGGTGGGGCACACCCCCACACCCCCGTTCTTTCTCCACTCCCCGCGCCGCGGAGGGGCCGGGGGGAGGGGTCACACTGTCCGCGGGCGAGACAGGACCTTGCCGACTAGCTCGACGCCGAGGGCGAGGATAATCGCGCCCACCAGGGCCGGGATGACCGGGATGCCGAAGATCGGGGGGCCGACGTGCCCGATCAGCAGCACGCCCAGCCAGCTCCCGACCAGCCCGGCCAGGATCGCCCCCAGCCAGCCGTAGGGTAGCCGCCCGGGCACGATGGCGTCGGCCAGCGCGCCGACCAGGCCGGCGATGAACAGCATCAGGATCAGGTGCACGACGCTCATGGCGAGCGAGAAGAAGACGATCGCGGCCACCACGAGCAGCGCCAGGACCAGGAGCACCGGCATCTCAGCAATTCCTTTCTGGGGGTAGTCCCGCCGCGCCACCCTGGGGCGCCAGCCCCACCGCGGCAGGCCTCGTCCTCCATCCACACTGTAGCAAGTGGCAGGCGGCCGTGTCTGATCGAATCGCGGGCACCGTCGGGGAAGCGTGTCCGACGCGCGGATGGCGGCTGGGCGGTCAGCACGGACAAGGGCCGGGCGCGTGGCCTCGGCGAACAGTACAATGTCCCGGCCGCTCGACATTGGTACGGCCCCGTACCGACAAGCGCCCCCGCGGTACCGTAGACTCCTCTGCACCGTATTCGCGCCACGGGCTTCATCGCCGGCCGAGGAGTATGCAACCGTGCCAATTCCGAGCGCGACGATCCTGGTAGTCGACGACGATCCCGCGACGCGCGCGCTGCTGGTGGAGGCGCTGGCGGAAGAAGGCTATGCCGTTCGGACCGCCCCGGACGGTGCCGGCGCCTTAGCCCAGGTCGCGGCGGGCGGCATCGGTCTGGTGCTGTTGGACCTGAAAATGCCCGGCCTCGACGGGTTTGCCGTGTGCCGAGCGCTTCGGGCCCGTGCGGCGACGGCCGAGCTGCCGATTATCGTCCTCAGCGTCCTGATGGACGACTACTCACAACAGGCGGCCTTTGCCGCCGGAGCCAACCACTACCTCACCAAGCCGTTCGACCTCGACGACCTGCTGGCCTGGCTGCGCACCTGGTTCACGGCGGCGCCGCCGAGCCGGGAGTCAGGCGAGGGCGGCCCGGACAGACTGCACAGCTCATCTGGTCTCGAGCATTGAGGCGATGCCGCCGCGCGTCGCTGAGCCGATAGGGGAGCGAGGATGCAGCGCGGCACGAGGGGCTTCCGCCGCGCGGTCAGGAGGACATCGCGCGCAGGGCATCGAAGCGCGGCCGCAAGCGGTCGTAGGTCTGGGCGAGCGACTCGGGCATGACCTTGGTGTCGCCCAGGACCGGCATGAAGTTCGTGTCGCCGCCCCAGCGCGGTACGACGTGAACGTGCAGGTGGCCCGGCACGCCCGCGCCGGCGACCTGGCCCAGGTTCATCCCGACGTTGAACCCCTCGGGCCGGTAGGTGTCCCGCACCACGGCGACCGTGGCGCGGACCAGGGCGAACAGCTCGGTGGCGTCGGCCTCGGCTAGCGCGGTGAGGTCGCCCTGGTGGACGTAGGGCGCGACCATGACGTGGCCCGAGTTGTACGGGTAGAGGTTCAGCAGCGCGTAGGCCCGCTGGCCGCGGAACAGGATCAGGTTCTCGCGGTCGCGCGCCGGGCCCTCGGCGGGTTTGACGCAGAGGAAGCAGTCTGGACTCGCCGCCGCGCCATCGGCCTCCTGCTCGATGAAGGCCATCCGCCACGGCGTCCACAGGCGCTCCATGGGCGGCTCCCCCTCATCCCTGGCCGGCGGCGACGCGCAGCACAGCGCGCAGGCCGGCCAGGTTCCGCTCGAACTCGGGCGCCGTGGCGCTCGACAGCTCGATGAGGATGGCCGGGATGCCCTGCTCGGAGAGCCAGCGGCCGAGCGAGCCGGTGGCGCGGTAGGGCAGCAGCCCACCGAGGCCGCCGCCCGGCCGCGGCAGCGTGTAGCCGGTGGCCGCGGCGTAGGGCTCGGCCAGCTCGCGCGCCCCGACGACGAAGCCGCCGCGACTGTGGTACTGGACCACCGCGGCCGGCCGCAGGGCGAGGACCCAGTCGGCGAACTCGCGCGTCTCCAGCTCGGACATCGGCGCCGGCCCGCCCAGGCCCGGGACGAAGCGGCCGTCGCTGTCGTAGGCGTCGGACTGCCACTCCGGCGTGTCCCAGTTGCGGTTCGGGTCGACGCCGCTCAGG
>Ga0070739_10007694_pt1 | contig 11309 bp, 12 predicted proteins | sample Coa_R1_7_FD_66445 | JGI IMG/M metagenome (GOLD analysis project Ga0070739, IMG submission 66445) | Surface soil microbial communities from Centralia Pennsylvania, which are recovering from an underground coalmine fire - Coalmine... | ecosystem: Environmental > Terrestrial > Soil > Unclassified ... | reverse complement strand
ATCACTACCCGGTTCCTGAACGCCTTCGGCACGCCGACTCTGCTGAATCACCGCTCGCTCTGCTCATCGAACCACCGTGCCGCCCATCTCAGCTACATCTGGGAGGGCGACTGGGGCCTCAACGACGTCGAGCACACGAAGTACATGCTCAATTTCGGCTCCAACCTGTTCGAGGCGCATCAGGGCCACATCGCCTTCGCAAGCCGCGCGGTAAAGGGGCTGGTGCGTAATCAGGCGAAGCTCGTGACGTTCGACGTCCGACTGTCGAACACGGCGGCGAAGTCGCACGAGTGGTTCCCGATCATGCCCGGCACGGATGGTCTGGTGGCCCTGGCGATGGGCCAGGTCATCGTGAGCGAAGGGCTCTACAACCGCGAGTTCCTCGAGACCTGGGTGAACTGCTCGATCGACACCATCCGCGAGCACCTCCGTCCGTACACGCCGGAATATGCGGAGCAAGAGAGTACGGTGCCGGCGGCCGACATCCGGCGCATCGCCCGGGAGTTCGCTGCCGCGGCGCCGCGCTGCACGACGATTAGCAACCGCGGCGCTGGCGCGCACATCAACGGCTTCTACAACGAACGCGCCGTTATCATGCTCAACGCCCTGGTGGGCAACATCGGAAAGCCCGGTGGCTGGTGCTTCTCGCCGTGGGGCTCCTACGAACGCAACAAGTTCCCGGTGCCCCAGCCAGAGCCGCCCGCCCCCCGGGTGCGCTCTTTTCTGGAAGATCCCGAGGGCTATCCGCTCGCCAATGTCTGGAACCGCATGAAGGTGGGCGGTCGGGCCTACCAGGGGATCAAAGAGGGCAAAGGCCGCGTCCAGTTCTACTGGTCGTACAACCTCGACTCGCCGATGACCTGGCCGGGCGGGCCGACCTTCGTGTCGGACGTCCTCCGCGACGAGTCGATCATTCCCTTCCACGTCGCGCTCAACCAGCCGTTCATGACCGAAATCGGCGCGCTCGCGGACATCGTGCTACCCTGGACCACTTACCTGGAGCGCTGGGACGTAGATGCCCGTTCCAACCAGGATCTCAAACCCTACGTGAGCTTGCGGCAGCCGGTGGTCCAGCCGCTCGGGGAGTCGCGCGATCTGCGGGACATCGTGATCGACCTGGCCAAGCGAATCGGCGACCCGGTGGCCCAATACTTCCAGTACGGCACGACCGAAGACTACATCGCCCACCAGCTCCAGTCGGTGCCGGCCGGCGGCTTCGCCTACATGCGCGAGCACGGCACGTGGACGGATCCGAACGCCAAGCCCTACTACGAGCCGCACCTCCAGCGACTCACGCCCGCCGAACTGGAGGGTACTGTCGTCGACCGCCAGACCGGGATCATCTTGAAGGGCGTGACGCTGCCAGCCGATGAGCCAGGCGGCTCCGCCCCGCCGACGGTCGACGAGTCGGTCCAGCCAGGTGGCAATGCCGCCGGCGCCGCGGGCCAGGAACGCGATCCGGCTGCGGAGCAGCCGGGCGTGGTGCCGCGAGTCGTGGACAACCCCACCGACGGCACCGGCGTGGGGATCATGGTGAAAGGCATCCCGCTGCGGGGGTTCCGCACGCCATCACGCAAGTTCGAGTTGTACAGCCAGTTCGTCGTCGACGCCGGTCGCAATCGGTCGTTGGGCCGCTACGCTAGCCTGTCTGGCATTCGGGTGCAGCGGTCGGCCGGCCTCGACGTGGAGATCAGCCCGCTGCCGATCTACCAGCCGATCCCGCAGTATCAGCACCTGCGAGACGACCAGTTTTGCCTCACCACGTTCAAGTGGAACGTCCACACGCAGGGACGGACAATGCAGCTCAAGTGGCTCGCGGAGCTGGTGCACACGAATCCGGCCTGGATCAATACTCGTGCTGCCGCGCGCTACGGGATCCGGAGCGGCGACCTCATTGAGCTGACGAGCTACCACCCGAACACCGGAGCGCCCATCGCGACGCTCGCGATCGAGGCCCGCGTCACGCAAGGCATCCATCCCAAGGTGATCGCCATCTCCAATAGCTGCGGCCACTGGGAGTACACCAACGTCGCGCAGGGGCGCCGGGCTGCCCCGTCCGAGCTCGCCGACCAGGCCTTCGACCCCCGGCTAGCCGATGCCGACATCGCACAGAACCTGTGGTGGGACAAACGGTTCGGCGGCGAGGGCAACGGCTGGAACCCGAACGGGCTGATTCCCAATCAGGAGGATCCGACCACTGGCATGCAAGGGTGGAACGATACCGTCATCACCATCCGGAAACTGTGAGCTGCGCGGAAGGGAACGGCCCGTCTCGGCAGCGCCGCGTCGCCCAGGGAGGATCACGCGTGAATCGGGATACCGCGGTGCGAGTGACACCTCGAGACGCGCGGGAAGCCGAGGCCCGGGGCCGCGCGATGATCTACCGGTTTCTCAGTCGTGTCCTGGAGCGGGAAGTAGACACCGCCCTGCTGGATCAGGCCGCCCGACTGACGGATCTGGGCATCCTGGAGCGCCGAGTTCTCGACGAGGACCCGGAGTGCCTGGCCGTCGACTACTGTCGGCTCTTCGTCCTACCGGGGCGCGGCCTGGCGCCGTACCAATCGGTCCAATCCCCTGAGAACCAGCTCTGCGGCGAGCCAACGAGTGCGATGAGCCAGCATCTCGCGCGGTTAGGGTTGGCGCCGGCCAAAGGATTCATCGCCGACCATGCGGCCGTTCAGTTAGCCGTCATAGCCCATCTCCTGGAAAGCGCCACCCAGGCAGAGGCGGACGACCCAGCTCTGGGGACCGGCCCGGACGTCGACTACGCCGTATCCGAGTTCTTCAACGCCTTCCTCCACTGGCTGCCGGAGTATTTCGAGCGGGTCGCCACCCACGCCGAAACGGCCTTCTATCGAGCGATAGCGGAGCTAGGGAGCGCTTTCTTGCGGCGCGAGGCGCGGGTAGCCGCGGACGGCGAGTAGCGGAGCAGTGTTGGCCGCGGCCATGGCGCCCAACAAGAGCCAAAGACGGTTTGAGCGGGTCGGCTGAGCAATCAGCCACCCGCTCGTGTTGGCGAGCCCGGGGAGACTCGAACTCCCAACCGGACGAAGGGGCGCTGCTCGCCCGCTACCTGACGCTGGTGCCCGAGGACGCCGGCCAGCGGGGCTACGAACTGCGCGAAGTCTTCAACGGCCTGCGCTGGATCGTGGGGGCCGGGCGCCGTGGCGCCTGATGCCCAACAACCTGCCCCCGTGGGAGGCCGTCTACCAGCAGACCCAGCGCTGGCTACTCGCCGCCTGCTTCGAGGCGCCGGTGCACGACCGGCGCACCCTGCTGCGCGTGCTGGCTGAGCGGCAGCCGCAGCCGAGCGCGGCGATCCTGGACAGCCGGCCGTGGATGAGCAGGACCGGGCCCGGTGGCCCACCTGGCAGGCCGGGTGCAGGCGCTCACCTCATAACCGGCCCTAGTACTCTGGGACACGTGATTTGAGCACGAGAGCAGGCCGCTAGTATGCTGAGCGGCATGCAGCAGAAATATGTGGTCGTCCTGACCGAAGCGGAACGCGACCAACTCCAGCAGTTGATCGCCGCGGGCACGGCTCCGGCGCGCAAGCTGGCCCAGGCGCGGGTCCTACTTAAAGCGGACAAGGGCCCGGGCGGCCCCGGCTGGGTCGATGCCGCCCTCGCCGCCGCGGTGGAGGTGAGCCAGCCGACCATCTCGCGGATCCGGCAGCAATTCGTAGAGGCGGGCTTGGAGGCCGCCCGGAATCGCCGGGCGCCCCGGCGGGTGTATGCGCGGAAGCTGGATGGCGAGCAGGAAGCGCGGTTGATCGCCCTGACTTGTAGCGACCCGCCAGCCGGCCCGGGGCGCTGGACCTTGCGCCTGCTGGCCGATAAGCTGGTCGAGCTAGAGGGGGTGGAGGCGATCTCGCCCCCGACCGTCCGCCGGGTGCTCAAACAAACGCTCGCAAGCCCTGGTTGAAGAAGCAAGGGTGCATCCCTCCGCCCGCGAACGGCGAGTTCGTCTGGCGGAGGGAGGACGTGCTGGCCGTCTACACGCGCCCCTATGCCCCGAAGCGGCCCCAGGGCTGCATGGATGAAGTGAGCAAGCAATGGCTCCGCGACGTACGTGCCGCGCTGCCCCGCCGGCCGGGGCAACCGGCGCGGGTCGATTACGAGTACGAGCGCGGGGGCGTGGTGAACTGCTTCTTGGTCTGTGAGCCGCGCGCGGGCCGACGCTGGGTGGCCGTGACCGAGCACCGCACCAAGGAAGACTGGGCGCACCAGATCAAAGAGTTGGTCGAGGTCCGCTACCCGCAGGCGGAGCGGATTGTACTGGGGCTCGACAAGCTGAACACCCATACGCCCGGGGCGCTCGAGGTCGTTCCACCCAGCGAGGCCCAGCGCTTGGCGGACAAGTTTGGAGATCCACTACACGCCCCAGCACGGGAGTGGGCTCAACATCGCCGAGATCGAACTGAGCGTGCTCAGTCGGCAGTGCCTGGACCGTCGCGTCCCGGACTTCGCGACGCTCGCGGCGGAAGTGGCCGCCTGGCAAGACCGCCGCAATGCCACCGGCGGGACGCTGGACTGGCGGTTCACCACCGACGACGCGCGCATCAAACTCAAGCGCCTGTACCCTTCACTTCACGAGAAACAGAGTGCTAGTCGCAGGTATCCTAACGGCACGCACATCAATTCACTGCCGACAGCCCCTAGCCGCTCGGCGCCGTCGGGCACCGCCTGCCCAATCCCCGCAGGGTATACTGTGCACACTGCCGGGAGGTTCGGCCAATGGAGCGACCTACCGCGCGCGCGGAGCACGTGGTGTCCGTGTTCGGCGGCTCGCGCGCTGCCGAGGACAGCGACGACTATCGCGACGCCTACCAGCTCGGTCGCCTGCTGGCCGAACGCGGCTACACCCTCTGCAATGGCGGCTATCACGGCACGATGGCCGCGGCGGCGCGCGGGGCCAAAGATGCGGGCGGCCGCACCATTGGCATCACAGTGGAAGTCCTGGCGCGGCGCCTGAGCCCCAATCCCTGGATCGACGAGGAGGTCGCGACGGCAACGCTGTTCGCCCGGCTCGAGCAGCTCGCCACGCTCGGCGACGCGTACGTCGTGCTCCGCGGCGGGATCGGCACCCTGCTCGAGCTGGCCCTGGTCTGGAACTTAGGCCAGCTCCAGAGCGGCCCGCCGAAGCCCATCGTCACCGTCGGCAGCGGCTGGCGGAGCGTCCTGCGCGCTCTTCCGCGCTACCTGGCCATCCGTCCGCAGGATCTGGCCCTGGTGACCATAGCGGCCAGCCCGACGGCGGCGGTCGACCATCTCGCTCGCTACTTCGCCGGGGAGCGCGCACCCGGCCTGCCGTCGGAGGACGATCTAGCAACCGGTTAACGCGGCCGCACTAGGCCACTGGCGCCAGGCGCGCGGCCAAACGTGGGGGCGGGCGCCACGGTCGGCGGCGCTGCAGTCGGGGCCACGCGGCGCACCGGCGCTGCGGTCGGCGTTGCCCGGGCCATTGCCGCGGTGGGCGCCGCGGTCGGCGGCCGGGTGGGCGCCACCGTCGGCACCAGCGGCGCAGCGGGTGCCACGCCAGCCGTAGGCGAACGCGGCACCACGGCCGGCCGGACGCTGGCCGTGGGAGACCTGGACGGACTCGACGGGTGCGCGGTCAGGGGCCCACTGGTCGGACCGACGGCGGGAGCGACCGTCGTGCCCACGACACTGGGCGCGCCGCTGGTCGCGGGCCGCGTGCTACTCGGCGTGCCGAAGGCCGTGAGGGTACCCGGCGCCGTCACGGTCACCAGCCCCCGAACCACGGCATCGACCGTCCGGTCGGGTGTCGGCTGCGGAATCACCGTCGGCGTGGTATTGCTAGCCGCGCGCGCGCCGCCACAGGCGACGCCAAGCACGGCCAGCAGCACGCCGGCCAGCGCGCTGTGCCGCGGCGAGGGCCGGCGTCGCGGCGACAGCCCGGCAGCAGGCCTCATCCGTCTCCTCTGGCTCCGCTCACTTGCCCCGAGGCCACGTCCCCGCGCCCCGCAGGCCGAGATACCCGGACGCGGCGACGGGCCACCTGAGGCGATAGTCCCCCGGGGCAGGGCTGGGGAAGCGGACGCATTATAGGGAGGCGCGCCGCACCGGGTCTAGCGTCATCGACGTACCGATCGAATCAGTTTGGGCATAGTTGGTCGGCCGATGGCGTTAGCGCGGCCGGCGCCGCGCGGCTAGGGCGGCGGAATGGTTAGCCGCGCTCCCACGCTCAGCGCGTTGGGGTCCGGAATCACCGAGCGGTTGGCGTCGTAGATCCGCTGCCAGCGGCCCGAGTCACCGTAGTAGCGCATGGCGATGCTGCCCAAGCTCTCGCCCGGCTGCACGACGTGGACGACGGATGGGCCCGCGCTGACGCTGGGCTGCGGCCCGGGCGTGTCGAGCGCGGGTCGCTGGATCGTCGGCAGGGGTGCCGTCGTCGGCAGCGCCGTCGGCGTGGCCGGCATGGCCGCGCTGCTGGTGCAAGCGCCCAGCAGGACGGCTAGAACGATCGTCCCCACTGACCAGGATAGATTGGTTCGGGCATCGAGCCGCTTCACGGGCTGCATCCGGGGCGCGTCGGGCCTCGCGTCATCGTCCGCCCGGCGGCCACGCCGCGTCATTGGCGAAGGCGCATCGCCGCGTCGCGCGCCTCCGCTCGCCCATTATAGCCAGGCCAGCCCGGCGGAGCGACCGTTTGGGGCGACGCGGCCGGAGTGCAGCGCTCACGAGCGCGGTGGCCTCCCCGGATCGACCACGGCCACCGCTTCCACCTCGATCAGCGCGCCGGGCATCGCCAGCGCCACGACCTGGACCAGCGTGCTGGCTGGCGGGTCGGTGGGGTAGAACTCCTGGCGAGCCTCGTGGTAGCCTTCTCGGTAGCGCATGTCCGTGATGAAGACCGTGGTCTTGACGACGTCGCTCAGCGAGGCGCCCGCCGACTCGAGCACGCGTGCGATGTTCTGAAACGCCGCGCGGGCCTGGCCGCGAATGTCGTTGGGAGCCACGAGCTTCCCCTCGGCGTCGGTGGCGAGCTGGCCTGCCACGTAGATGGTGTCGTCGACCCGCCAGGCATGCGTGTAGCGCGGACGCGGGTCCGGCATGCCGGCGGGCTGGATAGCAGTGCGAACCACGGCGAACCTCCTCAGACCCCGTTGGTGGTACACCAGCCCCGCCTGGCGGAGCCAGACCCACGCCCAGTCCGACCCAAGAGTGCCTCGCTGCGCCGAGTGTAGCACGGGCTCGCCGCCTCCGGCGCGGCAGGCAGCGCGGCCAGCCCGGAACGCGGGCCAAGGCCGCCGCTTGCGGGCGGCGCTGCTCGCGCTGCTGGTCATGTTCCAGATCGCCGCCCCGGTTGCCGCCGCCCAGGGCGGCGAGTCCCCCACGGGCGAGCAAGACCCGCTCTGGAGCCGTGGCGAGGCCGGGCAGGTGGTCACGACCACCGCGCACTTCGACGTCGCCGCGTTGGACGATCCCGGCCTGGCCGCGCTCGCCCGCCGTGTCGGGGACGTCGCCGAGGAAGTGCTGCCCACTGCCGAGGCCCGCCTCGAGGCCAGCCTGCAGGACCGGGTGCGCCTGGAGGTCTGGCCGGGCACGGCCGCCGGCGGGCGCTGCCCCGCGCGAGCAGCGACGATGCCCACCCGCCGGCGGATCGTCCTGTTCGCCAGCCCCGCCACCAGCGAGCCGGCCGCCCTCCACGCTTTCCTCGCGCACGAGCTCGGACATCAGCTCACCTACGATCGCTGGGACACGCTGGGCCCCGACCGACGCCTGAGCGAGGGCCTGGCCACGTACGCCGCCGAGCCCTACTGGCTGGCCTGGCGCGGCTGGTCGAGCCTGGACGCCGGTGTGGCCGAGCTGCAAGCCGCTGGCGCGCTACCCGCGTCCGCCGACGAGCCGCGAGGCTGCCTGGTCGCCAGCCAGCGCGACGTTTACTATTCGGCCTGGGCCTCGTTCGTAGGGTTCCTGGTGCGCCGCTACGGCTGGGAGCGGTTCGGCGAAGCCCTGCAGCTTCCGGCGGTCGCCGAAGACCGCGCCGACTACCAGGACGCCTTCGGCTCGTCACTGGACGAGCTGGTCGCGGCCTGGGAGCAGACCTTGCCAGCGCCACCCGGCGCCACCCCCACGGCGGTCGCCACGCCGCCTGCGCACGGCGCGGGCCCGCCCCAGTAGCCCGCCACCGCGCCCGGCTGGCCGAAGGTGCAGCCGAACCTGTACCCAATCCCCATCGACCCTGTACCAGGGAAGAGTGTCCGCAGCCTCCAGCGCGGCTAATCTCGAAGACGGAGGGGAGGCCGCGGTCTGGCCGTGCCGGACGCGCTGCCGCCCCGGGGAGTGGGAGTCTGGGCGACCCGACTGCAGGCGCGATCACCGTCCTGATCGTCGACGACGACCCGCGAGTCCGCGAGGGGCTGCGCACACTGCTCGCGCTCGACCCCGAGCTGCGCATCGTCGGCGAGGCCGGCACCTACGACGAGGCGCTGTGTGCCGCAGAAGCGCAGCGGCCGGACGTCGTGCTCCTCGACCTCGAGCTCGCCGCCGACCGCGGGTTCGCCCTGCTCTGCGCCCTGCGCCAGCGCGGCCTCGCCGTCGTCGCGCTGGCCGTCTATCCTGGCACCGGCGCGGACGCGCTCGCCGCCGGGGCCTCCAAGTACCTCCTCAAGGACGCGCCGCGGCAGCAGCTCCTGGCCGCCGTCCGCGCCGCCTCGCAGACGCGCTCGGGCGGCACCACCGAAGGGCTGCCAGCGTGAGCCCTTGGGCTGGAGCGATCGGGCGCGGGCTAGCTACAATGCGGCAGCGAGAGGACCAGCCATGAGCAGTTCGCCGCCAGGGCCGCTGCCCTGCCGCCGCAGCATCGCGCTGTACATCCGGGCCGGGTACGGCGCCACGGCCCTGTTTGCCCTCCTCGTCGCCGTATTCGCGATCGGCTACGTCGGCAACACGAACGAGGAGCTACGTCGGCTCGCCGAGTACGACGAGGCGATGAGCTCGGCCGCGCTCCGCCTGCGCCTCGCCGCGGAGCAGCAGAACAACGCCATGCGCGGCTACCGCTTGACCGGCGACGAGCGCGACCGCCAGTCCGTGGCCGAGGCCCGTAACGACTTCGCTGCCGCAGCCGACGCGCTGTGGGCGCTCCTCCCTACTGGCCCGGGCGAGACGATCCTGCGCCAGATCGAGGAGCGCTATGCCGCCTTCGACGACTACACCACCAGCGAGCTCGCCCTCCACGAGCAGGGCTGGCACCGCACCGCCGAGTATCTCTGGCACACCAGCGGACGCGAGGCCCACGAGGCACTGGTGGCGCAGATCGCCGCCCTCGGGGACTGGTCAGCCGCGGCCACGCGCGCCAACGTCGAGGCCCGGACTCGCTCGGCCTGGCTGGTCAAGGGCCTGGCCCTCGGCCTCGTCGGCGTCGCCGCCGTGCTCATCCTCCTCGCGGGCTGCGGCATCTCCCGCCGCCTCAGCCGGCCGATTGCAACCCTGGCCGCAGCCGCGGCGGCCATCGGCGCCGGCAACTTCAGCGTGCGGGTTCCCGTCGGTCGCGACGATGAGCTGGGCCTACTCGCCCAGAGCATGAACCAGATGGCCGAGGACCTGGAGCGGTCGCGCGCCGCGGTGGAAGCATCGCTAGCCGAGCGCGCCCGCCGTGGCCGCGAGTTGGGCGTGGCGGAGGAGCGCAACCGCCTGGCACGCGAGATCCACGATACCCTCGCCCAGGGCCTCACCGCGCTGACGTTACAGCTCGAAATGGCCGATGCCCTGCTCGATCAGGACCCGGCGCGCACGCGCGGCAGCATCCAGCGGGCGCTCCAGCTTGCCCGCGACAGCTTGCAGGAGGCACGACGATCCGTGCTCGACCTGCGGGCGGCGCCGCTCGACGGCCAGAGCCTCCCCGACGCGCTCCAGCGCCTGGCCCAGGAGTTCGGGCAGGAGAACGGGGTGGGCTGTATCGTCCGGAACGAGGGCGTGGTCGGACGCCTGCCGGCGCGGCTCGAGGCCGGGTTGTATCGCCTGGTTCAGGAGGCGCTGACCAACGTGGCGAAGCATGCTCAGGCTACCTCCGTGATCGTGACGCTGGCGCGCCGCGGCGGCGCGCTCGCCCTAACCGTCGAGGACAACGGCGTTGGTTTCGACCCCTCGCTGCCGGTGCCGGCCGGACCATCGGGTGGGTTCGGGCTCGCGGGCATGCGCGAGCGCGCGACGCTGCTTGGTGGGGAACTGGCCGTGCAGAGCCGGCCGGGCCAGGGTACGCGGCTCGTGGTCCGCATCCCAGAGCCGGCAGGGCGCCTGCCCGTGGCGGTGTGAGGAGACAGGGATGGCCGAGGACAAGATCCGGATCCTGATCGCCGACGATCACGAGATGGTGCGCGAGGGCCTGGCTGGAATGCTCAATACCCAGGGCGACCTGGAAGTCGTCGGCACGGCCGCCGACGGCCTGGACGCCGTGCGCAAGGACGAGGCCCTCGTACCCGACGTGACGCTGATGGACCTGGACATGCCGAACATGAACGGTGCCGTGGCCATCCGTCAGATTCGCGAGCGCCGCCCCGAGGCCCGCATTGTCGTGCTCACCGCCTACGATACCGACGAGCGGATCCTCGACGCGATCGAGGCCGGCGCCCAGGGCTACATTCTGAAGGGCACGCCGCGGGACGAGCTATTCCGTGCCGTGCGGGTGGTGCACCAGGGCGGGTCGCTCCTCGAGCCAACCGTCGCGGCCAAGCTGCTCGGTCGGGTCGGCCAGCTCCTGCGCCGCGACGAGGGGCCCGACGCCCTGACCGACCGAGAGATGGAAGTGCTCCAGCTCATGGTCAAGGGTTATCGCAACAAGGAGATCGCCGAGCGGCTGTACATCACCGAGCGCACGGTCAAGTTCCACGCCGGCATCATCTTCCAGAAGCTGAACGTCTCCTCCCGCTCCGAGGCGATCGCCGTCGCCATCCAGCGCGGGCTGGTGCGCCTGTAGGAGCTCCTCCCGGCTAAGACCCTCTCAGCGGCCAGCCGGCAGCGCGGGCGGCGGTACTCGCTCGGGCCGTGGCGCGCTGGCCGGTTGGTCGGATGGGACCCCGGATTCGATCAGGAGGTAGGTCTCACCGCCCATCAGGTAGCGCGCCGGGTCGTCGGGGTCAGTGTTGCAGGTAGCAGGTGGCAGCGCGACGACGTACTCGTCGGCATCGGGCGGCAGCCGGTGCACGCCGCCGACGGCGTCGACCAGGCGCGGCGCGCTGCCTGAGCGGCTGACGCGGGCGGCCATTGGGTAGGGCGCGGCGTTCCAGAGGACCGTCGTGCGCTCGCCGCCCTCCCGGTCCGCCACGACCGCCTCGACCGTTGGTG
>Ga0070739_10007693_pt1 | contig 11310 bp, 8 predicted proteins | sample Coa_R1_7_FD_66445 | JGI IMG/M metagenome (GOLD analysis project Ga0070739, IMG submission 66445) | Surface soil microbial communities from Centralia Pennsylvania, which are recovering from an underground coalmine fire - Coalmine... | ecosystem: Environmental > Terrestrial > Soil > Unclassified ... | reverse complement strand
CGTCATCGACGACGTCACCGAGCGGAAGCGATCAGAGCAGCGGATCGCGTTCATGGCGCACCACGACGCATTGACGGGTCTCGCCAACCGCGCCGCCATCGCCCAACGCATCGAGGAGGCAGCCGCGCGTCAGCGACGCTGGGGCGATCCGTTCACGGTGCTGCTGCTTGATCTCGACAGATTCAAAAACGTCAATGACACCCTCGGCCACTCCGCAGGAGACGCGTTGTTGCGGCAGACCGCCATGCGGCTCAAGACGCTGTTGCGCGACACCGACGTTCTCGCCCGCCTTGGCGGTGACGAATTCGCCATCATTCGACCTGGCGAATCGCCGCAACGCGAGTCGGCCAGCGCGCTCTGCGAGCGCATCATCGAGGTGATCGGTCGGCCGTTCGATCTCGACGGCAGCGAAGTGAACATCGGCACCAGCATCGGAATCGCGCTCGCGCCCGAGCACGGGACTGATCCCGACAACCTCTTGAAGATGGCAGACATGGCGCTGTACAGCGCCAAAGCCGCGGGCCGGAACGCCTATCGCTTCTTCGATCCGGAAATGGGCGCCGCAGCGGACGCGCGCCTGGCGCTCGAAACGGAGTTGCGTCGCGCCATCCAGCAGGACGAGTTTGAAATCTACTATCAGCCGATCATCGACACGAAGACCCTGAGCATTTGCGGCGCCGAGGCTTTGCTCCGCTGGCGTCACCCGCTGAAAGGTTTGATTACTCCCGAGCAATTCATACCGCTGGCCGAAGATACCGGCGCAATCACGCGGATAGGCGAATGGGTGTTACACAAGGCTTGCGCCGATGCCGCGAGGTGGCCGAAAGATGTCAAGCTTGCGGTCAATCTATCGCCGGTACAGTTCCGTCAGGCGGGCCTCTCCGGCTGCGTCATGACCGCCCTTGCCTGTGCCGGACTACCGCCGGAACGATTGGAAATCGAAATCACCGAAACCGCGCTCATCGAGACCGCTTCAGAGTGCCTGCCCGCTTTGCATCGCCTCAAGAACGCGGGCATCGCGATCGCCCTTGACGATTTCGGCACCGGTTACTCGTCGCTCCGACAATTGACGATGTTTCCGTTCGATAAGATCAAGATCGATAAATCATTCACGCAGAATCTGACCAAGCGCGCCGAATGCGCTGCGATCATATCCGCAGCGCTGACGCTGGCGCAGAATCTGGACATCTCGACGACGGCCGAAGGCGTCGAGACCAGGGATCAATATCATCTGCTCCGGCTGGCCGGCGTGACGTCCCTGCAGGGATATTTCTTCAAAGCCCCATGCCCGGTCTCGGAGATCGATTTTTCCGTCTGCTATAAGATCCCGCCGGTCGCCGAAGTCGCTTGACGCTGGCGGAACCGCGCCGCGGTCCGCAATTCGGGCTACGCGCCGCGCAGCGGCAGCGGCTGCTCCTCGAGCATGCTGCGAATCGCAAGCCGCGTCGTCTCCACGTCCAGATGATGCTTCGCTATCAGATCGCGGCAATCGGCGAGGATGGCGTCCGCATCCTGCATCATCTTCAGCCGCTTGAAATGATCGTCGTGATGAAGCCCCATGCTGGCGCCAACGATCTCGTACATGTTCATGATCTTGAATGGCCAGTCTCGCTCGTGAGCGCACAGCTCGCGATGATCGGAGTGGTAGATCGCGACCAGGGCATCGACTCCGGCGGCCTCGGCCGCCAGAAGCTCTTGGCGGTGCAATTCGCGGCGAAGCTTCGGTAGCACCCGGATGTTGTTGGCCTGAAGTCCCACAGCTGGCTGATGCAGGTCAACGAGCTCGATTCCGGGTACCGCCCGCAAAATATCTTCGGCAGCTTCGACGACGCCCTGAATGCCGGGATGCCTGTGCAGGGCTATGCGCATCGGCACCCGCTCCCGAAGCATGGGACGAAGCCCGTCGAGATGCTTATGCAAGAACAGAGTGAACGGCGTCATTTCAAACGGTCTGGCGCCGCGGGTCCGTTCCGCGGAGGGCAAAGTCATTTCGGTGAACTGCACATGACAAGATGGACACCACGACAGCACTTGGCCGGTCTTGCTGTGCGATAGCTTGTCGAGCGTGCTTTCGGCGACGCGGCCGAAGGTGGCCAGATCGCCGCTCCGCAATTGCTGAACGCCGCAGCAATGGGTCGGGCCGCCCATGACTTCGTAACTGATGCCCAGCGCGTCCATGATGTCGAGGGCAAGCAGAGCGATGTGAGGCGTTTTGAGAACGTTGCAGCCGGTGTAGAACACAAAGTCAGCCGGCTCGGAGGCGTCCTGCGCGGAGGCGGCGCGCTTGGCGCCCTGACCCAACCGCTCCAACAGCGCATCGTCGAGCTGCAGGCGCGAAATGTGGGTCACGTCCCGGGCGACTTTGCGGAATCCCTCGACGCCGGCGCGCCGTTGCGTCGATACGTCGTCCTTGGCGCGGGTCATGGCAACGCGGGCCATGCCCAGAAGAAATCGCGGGTTGACGCCGTAATCACACGCCTTGATGCATTCGCCGCTGAGAAGACAGCCGCTGGCCCATTTGCGGGCCGATTCCATCCCGTCCCCATGCTGCAGAATGTCGATAATGCCGCCAATGACCTCTACGGATGTCCCGCTTACGCCCGCGGGAACCGCGGCGGGGCAGACCTCGACGCACTTGCCGCAACGTACGCAGGCATCGACCATCTGGTCGACACGAGCTTGCAGGGCGGACTCGAAGGTCTCGGGCATACGGCTGTCCATCGGTTTGACGCGAAACTGCATGCTAGCGCCAAGCTCTCCCCGATTGAAGGGCCCTGGAACTCGATGTAAGACCGAAAACCCTTCTTCTTGCCCGCGATCTGACGGGCGTCTCTGTCACACGGCGGCTGCAATTCGCCGGACTAGCACCGGAATGCGAGGATGCAATGGGTGAATTCGCCATCGGTCAACCGGTTCCCCGATTCGAGGATCCGCGGCTCATTCGCGGCGGCGGTCGGTACGTCGCCGATATGGTCTTTCCTGGAATGGCTTACGGATACGTGTTGCGTTCGCCGCACGCCCACGCCCGTATTCGCTCGATCAACACCGCAAAAGCCAAAGCCGCGCCGGGCGTGCTCGCGGTCCTGACGAGCGTCGAATACAAGGCCGCCGGTTTTGGCGATCTGCCTGTGCCCGGCGGCCTAAAGCGACGCGATGGCGCTCCCGGCTATCGGCCGCGCTATCCGGCATTGGCCGAAGATCGCGTCCGCATGATCGGGGACTATGTCGCGTTCGTCGTCGCCGAAACATATTTCCAGGCGGTAGATGCAGCCGAGTTGATTGAGGTCGATTACGAACCGCTGCTGGCCATCGCCTCGACGGCTGATGCGGTGAAGCCGGGCGCGCCATTGGTGTGGGACGACTGTCCCAACAATATCGGCTTTGTTCAGACCGAAGGCGACAAGGCGGCGACCGATGCCGCGTTCGCCCGCGCCGCTCACGTCGTCAAGCATCATTTCGTGATCAACCGGGTGACTGCGGCGACCATGGAGCCTCGCGGTTGCATCGGTATCTACGAGCCGACCGACGGCCGCTACACGATCTATACGACGCTCCAACGTACGAACGTGTTTCAAACGGAGCTGTCGCAATACGTTTTGAAAGTGCCGGACAACAAGATTCGCGTGGTCGCCGGCGACATCGGCGGCAGCTTCGGCATGAAATCGGCGGTTTATAACGAGGTCGCGTTGGTCTTGCTGGCAGCGAAGCTGACCGGCCGGCCGGTCAAATGGGTGGCAACGCGCTCGGAATCATTTTTGTGCGACGCGCAAGCGCGCGACAACGTCACCGATGCCGAGCTTGCGCTCGACGAGGATGGCAATTTCCTCGGCTTCCGCGCCAAAATCATTGCCGCGATTGGTGCCTATCTGCAGGTCGGCATGCCGGCTTTCACCGGCAACCTCGGCACTTTGGCCGGAGTCTATCGCACGCCGGCATCCTACATCGACGTGACGGCGGTCTTCACCCACACCCAGCCGGTGCGGCCGTACCGCGGTAATGGCCGGCCCGAAGCGGGCTACGTCATTGAGCGAATGGTCGATCTCGCCGCCGATCAACTCGGCATCGATCCAGCCGAGCTGCGGCGGCGAAACACCATTCCGCCGAGCGCGCTACCGTTCAAGACAAGCGTGACCTTCACGTATGACTCCGGAGAGTTTGAAAAGAACATGGATATGGCGCTCGAGGCGGCGGACAAACGCGGCTTCGAGGCGCGGCGGGCGCAGTCGCGCCGGCGCGGCAAGCTGCGCGGTCTTGGCTTTTCGAATACGATCGAGCGTTCGGCAGCGGCCGGTCTCGAGGGCGCCGAGATCAGATTCGATCGAACCGGTTCGGTTTCCATCTTCTCCGGAAGCATCAACCAAGGTCAGGGTCACGAGACCGCATTCAAGCAGATCGTGTGCGATCGGCTTGGCCTCGATCCCAACGAGGTGACCTATATTCAAGGCGACACTGATCAAGTGTTCTTTGCCGAAGGCACCGGCGGCTCGCGTTCGGCAACCTTCTCGGGTTCAGCCTTCACGATAGCGGCCGAGAAGGTCGAGGCCAAAGCCAAGGCCATTGCGGCCAATATGCTGAAGGTCGATGTTGCCGATATTAAATTCGCTGACGGCGTGTTCTCCACTCCGAAGACCAACCAGACTTTCACCATCAAGGAGATCGCAAAAGCTTCGCTCGATCCGAAAAATCTTCCCGCAGGCATGGAGCCTGGCCTGATCGAGAAGGCAATCTATACCGGGAAAGTGGCGAGTTACCCGAATGGCTGCCACGTTTGCGAACTGGAGATCGACGAGGACACGGGCGAGGTCGAGATTTTGCGTTACCACGTCGTTGACGACGTCGGCACAGTCATCAATCCGCTGTTGCTGCACGGCCAAGTCGATGGCGGCGTCGCCATGGGCGTCGGCCAAATTCTCATGGAAGACATCAAGTTCGACGAGCAGGGGCAGATCCTCACCGGCTCATTCATGGATTACGCCATGCCGCGGGCGAGCGACCTGACCGCGTTCCATGTCGAAAGCAATCCGGTGCCGACCAAGACGAATCCACTCGGTGTCAAAGGCGCCGGCGAGGCCGGCTGCGTCGGTGCAATGCCGGCGGTGGCGAATGCGCTTGTCGATGCCCTCTCGATAATCGGCATCAAGCACATTGAAATGCCGGCAACCCCAGAACGGATTTGGCGCGCCATCCAGGAGGCGAAGCGCGGTTGAAGGTAGGCCACACGGAGCGGCCGATTGCAGTTTCGGCAATCAGACCACGGCGACGCACTGGATCTCGATCATCATTTCCGGCTGGGCGAAGCCGGCGACCGTGATCGCGGCGCTCGCCGGGAAATCCCGGCCAAAAATTTCGGCGCGCAACTCGGTCATGCGTGTGGTGTAGCGCGCGTCGATCAAAAAGACTGTCATGGTGACGATATCGGCGAGCTTGGCGCCGGCCTCGGCAAGAGTTCGCTCGATATTGCGGAAGGTCTGACGGCATTGGGCATCGAAGTCGCCGGCGAGCGATTTGCCTGAATCATCGACCGCGCCGGTGTGACCGGCAACCCAGATCGTTCTCGCCGCGCTTTCGGTTATCACTGCCGGCGAATAGGCGCGTTTGGCCTGCCAAGTCCCGCGCACGAATGATTTGTTCACAGCTATGATCCTCCCGTCGTGCGACCGCAACGGTTGCGGAGATCCGGGTCCGTGATATGTCGTTATTGTAGAGCCGCCGCTGTCCTCGACAAGAGACAACGGCAGGCGAATTGCTGGGAGACGGATGACTGACGAGAGTGCAGCGAATGGCGCAACCGGACCACTGAGCGGCATTCGGGTCCTTGAATTTTGCCACACCATCATGGGGCCCACCGCCGGGCTGATCCTTGCCGACCTCGGTGCCGACGTCATCAAGGTCGAGCCCACCGCTGGCGATTCGACGCGCCGGCTGTATGGCTTCGCGGCCGGCTTCTTCGGCACGTTCAATCGCAATAAACGCAGTCTCGCTGTCGATCTTAAGAACAGTGCCGGCCGGGATCTGCTGCATAGATTGGTGAAAACGGCCGATGTCGCGCTGGAGAATTATGCCCCCGGAACCATGGATCGGCTCGGCTGCGGCTATCGCGACTTTGGCAAGACCAATCCACGTCTCATCTACTGCTCGCTTAAAGGCTTCTTGAGCGGTCCGTACGAGCATCGCCCGGCACTGGACGAAGTCGTGCAGTTCATGGCGGGTCTTGCCTACATGACCGGGCCGCCTGGACAACCGCTGCGCGCCGGCGCGTCGGTGGTCGATATCATGGGCGGCCTATTCGCGGTGATTGCCATTCAGGCGGCGCTGCGCGAACGCGAGCGCACCGGGCGCGGCCAATTGGTAAAGTCCGCATTGTTCGAATCCACCGCCTTTCTCATGGCGCAACATATGGCTGGCGAGGTGGCGACCGGACGGCCATTGCCGCCGATGCCGGCACGGCAGGGCGCGTGGGCGATTTACGAGCCTTTCGAGACGGTTGACGGCCAGCAAATATTTGTCGGCTTGACCAGCGACGGCCAGTGGCGGCGCTTCTGCGAGCATTTCGGCCGTCACGACCTGCTGCAGAACCCCGCATACAAAAGCAACGAGGATCGTGTACGGGAGCGCCCGACCCTGCGCCCCCTCGTGGCCGCGATTATCAAAGGACATAAGATTGCCGAGCTTGCCGAGCTATTCGATCGCATCGATATCCCGTTCGCGCCGGTCGCGCGACCTGGCGATCTGTTCAGCGATCCCCAACTGAACGCCGGCGGCCGCATGCTGGAGGTTGATCTCGGCGGCCGGCTGCGCGCAAAGATTCCGCGCCTGCCGATCGAGATCGGCAGTCATGATTTCGGCCTGCGCCGCCAGGCACCGGCCGCGGGCGAGCATACCGCGGAAATATTGACCGAGCTTGGGCTGTCACGCCACGAAATCGCGGACCTTGAGGCAAGTGGCGTCGTGAGACTTGCGCGAGAGAGCGCCGCAGGAGATCCGGAATGAGCGATTTGCCAAAGCGCGTCTTCATCGTCGAGGAAGGCCCGCGCGAGGGATTTCAATTCGAGAAGGGTCCTATCCCGACCCCGCGCAAAATTGCGCTGATTGATGCGCTGTCATTGACCGGTCTCCAGCAGATTCAGATTGTGTCCTTCGTCAATCCGAAGGCCGTTCCGGGCATGGCCGACGCCGAGCAGGTTGTGCGCGGCATCACGCCGCGTCCAGAGGTCTCGTACACGGCCTTATGGCTCAATGACAAAGGCTTCGAGCGGGCCTTGAGCGAAAAGCGGCTGACGCTCATTGGCACCATCCAGCTTGCCGCTTCCGAAAAGTTTCTGATGCGCAATCAGAACCGAACCGCGGCTCAGCAGCTCGCCGCGCAACGTGCCATCGTTGAAATGTACAAAGCGAGTAACGTCCCGGTTGAACGCGGCAGTGTGATGGCCGCGTTCGGCTGCAACTTTGAAGGCGACGTTCCGGTGAGCCGCATTGTATCTTTGGTTGGTACCATCCTCGATATTGCCCGTGAGCACAGCGTAACGCTCAAATATGTGACGCTTGCCGATACAATGGCGTGGGCAACGCCTCTGTCCATCAAGCGCGTCGTTGGCGCGCTGCGCGACCGCTGGCCGGATCTCGACATCGCGCTGCACCTGCATGACACGCGCGGCATGGCTATCGCCAATGCTTACGCCGGACTAGAAATGGGGGTGACGCGTTTCGACTCCTCGGTCGGCGGTCTCGGCGGCTGTCCATTCGCGGGCCATACCGGGGCTGCAGGCAATGTCTGCACCGAGGACTTGGTCTTTCTCTGCGACGAATTGGGTATCGCTACGGGGGTCAATCTTGACACACTGATCGAATGCGCGCGCCTGGCGGAAGACGTGGTCGGACATCCCCTTCCCGGCTCGGTCATGAAGGGTGGAACGCTGCAGAAATATCGGGTGTGATCCCCGCTTGTGGGTCGAAAATCGTCGCGACCGCCCAGGGACTATTCGCGACCAGGCGGTACAGCTATGCGTCGTCCAAGATTTTCCAAATGCCGTTGGTCGTCACCACAATGCGCGATCCGACATACATTTTCGCCTGCATGAAGACGATGGAGCGGGTTGCGCGGACGACTTCGGGATGCGCCTCGACGAATTCGCCAAGTCGGACACCGCCGACAAACTGAGTGTTCAGCTCGATTGTGGCGTGACGCTTGCCGCCGGTCGCCTGGCGCGCCGCCATGGCCATCGCCTGATCGGCAAGGGTCATCAGCATGCCGCCGTGCAAATTGCCCGCCCGGTTTAGGTGCTTCTCATTGACAACAAAGCCGAAGCGCAGCTGACCGCCGCTCTCATGGCGCCAGATTGGGCCGACAAGGGTGCCAAACGCAGTGTTGTTCACGATTTCCCACCCATGCGCGGCGGGATCGAAGGCAGGCTTAGGTCCACCCGCGGAGCTTATGTCATTCATGCCGGACCTTCGCTCCCCCCGTTTGCGCCACACATGATCCTGGAATTTGGAGAAAGCAAACGACATTATCATGGGCTGACAGCCGCCGCGGCGGGGGCACCGTCGGGCGCGGCGCCGGGGCTATCAACCAGTCCGCCATGCCTGATCGCCGCGAAGACGCGTTGAGGATTTCGCGCCCATTCCGCAATCGGTACTGGCCCGGCCGTCAGCAACACGTAATCGTAAGGTGACGGCCGCTCTCCGGCGCCAATAAATTGGAAATGTATCCGAAAAAAACTCCGGCGCAGCCGACGGTAGGTTTCCGCCGAGAGCATGGCTTTGAATGAGACCATCCAGGTCAGGCGATTAGACCGATGGCGGCCGGCGTCTTGAACTCCAATGTCCTTCACGGGTCGAAATTGGCAAAATTCATAACGTCCTTCCGCGATTGGCAGTCGATCCAAACGAGGTCCGGCGTCATCGCGACCCGTTTCACAATCTGGCGCATTCTGACAGCAGCGCGGTCCAGTGCCAGGCCGGGCATGACCGATCCAAGTGTTAACAACACAAGGTGCGGGCCCGAACCGTCCAATCGGAGATTACGCTCGAGCACGCGGGCGACGGTCGCGAGCGCGAGCACCGCGCCGGTGCTATGCCCTACCACCACGATTTCATCGGCATCACTGTCCGCGACAGCCTTGAGCACCCTCTCGGCAGCGCGGTCGATCACCCCGTCAAGCCACGTCGGCCGTCCGCGGCCGAAGCTTCGCAAGGTCAGCCAGCAGTTCGTGATTTGAACCAAGTACCAGCGATCGGCGAGCGGCCGCAGCAAAGCGAGAACCGCCCAGCCGAACGGTACCGCGGCAGCCACGGCGAGTGCAGGCCGTGCCAGCCAGACGCTCGCGAAGCGCCACAGAATATAAGCAGCGAGCGCCGGCACCAGTAGCCACGCCGCCGTCAACAAGCGAAAGAACTCGAGGTGTATGCCGAAACGCCACGACGCGGAAAGAATGCGCAGACGGGTGCCCCTGAAATCGTCGACGATGATCCAGGCCAGGCAGCGCCAAATCTGCCGCATTGTAGCCGCGGCGAGCTGTGAGCTGACGAAGCGCTCAAATCGTATGAAATCGTAGCTGGTCTCAACCGTGCGTCCGGCGAGCTCTGTCTCGATTTGCCATTGTGCAAGATCGTCGTTCTCGACCTCGAGCGGGCAGAGCATAACACGAGCCGAATAGACCTGTTGAAGACGAGTGCAGGCTCGCGCGAAGGCATTATAGTACCAAGTCGGACCTCGCGGATCATATCCGGAGAAATAAATGATTTGCCGATGGCGCACCGGTTGCACAAGGGCATCGGCGCGGGATCGGCCTTGCTGGATCAATGCGTCTTCGGCCATGCTCTCCCCACTCGCTCCTGCGTTCGGCAGAACGTCGGTGATGCCTTGGCTTGGAATTGAGACCACCCCGCGGCGCCGATCAGTATTCCCCGCGGCTGCGCGCCCGCTTGACCGCTAATTCGCGTTGACCGGGACGATTCTCCGCAGGCGCGCTTTTAGATCGGGGATGAGGCGTTCGGCATTGGCACCACCCGCCAGGGCACGACCATTGGCGGAGAGTGCACGCACCGCCGCGGTGTAGGCCGCGACCTCGCCGCGGTCGCGGACAGCTTGCGGATAATCGGTCGCAAACACGAGCTGCGAGAACGAGAGTTCCTCGATGCCAAAGCGCACCCAGTCGGCGCCCCATTCAGCCGCATGATCCGGCCCTGCCCAGCCCGCGATATCGTAAAATAAACGGTCGTCGAGGTAATGATCGAACGGCCGCATGGGCCGGCGGCTATGCCGCGCGATACCAGCCGTGCCCCATTTGTCGCGCTGCTGAAAACCGCGAATTCTGCCGAGATAGCGACCGATCCCGCCAGCAAAATGCGAGAATTGGATTTTCAGCGTCGGCAACTCGTCAAGGAGCCCGCAGTTGATCAGCCGCACTGCAGCGGTCATCAGCGAGAATTCCCAACCGAGCATACGCCCGAGATCGTCGGCGTCCATGCAGCCCCAGCGGATCACGCGCGGCAGCGGATGGATGAACACGTACAGACTGAGATCGGCGCAGCATTTCCAGAATGGCCGAAGGTCCTCTGAATCCAGCGACTGGTTCTGCAGCTCCGAAGCAACGACAACGCCCGGAAATCCGAGCTCGACAGCGCAGCGCTTCAGCTCGGCGGCGGCTTCGGCGGACTTGAGCGCGGGCACATGGGCAAGCCCGATGAAGCGTCCGGGATGATTCAGCTCCGCCCCCCGCATGCGATCGTTGATCAGCCGGCAAATCGCCACATCCGGCTGATCGAACCCGGAACCGCACGACAGAACTGCGGCGTCAATTCCGGAGGCATCCATGACTCGGATATGCGCATTGAGATCGGCCAACAGCGGATTGAGCAGATAATGCGGATTGCCGTCGGCATCGAGATCGACCGTGACCTTGGACGGATCGCCCTTCAGCAGTTCTGGCGGCGTGAAATGTTGTTGAAAGTCGACAAGCGTCCGGTCTGCTCTCCGCGAGCGCGCGCTGGCCGTTGATGCGAATAGCGCGTGATTGCTCGCCGTTCGCGTCTAACGTTCGCCAACTGGTTACATGATGGCAAATTCGGTGTTGCGCCGGTCGGTGACCAGCATGGCGCCTGGATAATGGGTGATGCAGAATTCAGGTTGTGCCGCCATGATCACCGACTGCGGCGTAACTCCGCAAGCCCAGAATACCGGAAGTTCGTCGTCGTGGACCGGCACTGCATCGCCCCAATCGGGCGCAGACAGATCGCGGATGCCGATCGATTCCGGCTTGCCGAGATGGACAGGCGCGCCATGCACCGATGGAAATCGCGTGGTGATTT
>Ga0070739_10007691_pt1 | contig 11312 bp, 7 predicted proteins | sample Coa_R1_7_FD_66445 | JGI IMG/M metagenome (GOLD analysis project Ga0070739, IMG submission 66445) | Surface soil microbial communities from Centralia Pennsylvania, which are recovering from an underground coalmine fire - Coalmine... | ecosystem: Environmental > Terrestrial > Soil > Unclassified ... | reverse complement strand
ATTTGATCCGTGACGGTGGTCCCCAACGTTCGATCGCACCATGCCGCCAGCGTTTCCTGACAAAGCCAGTCGTCACCTTCGAACCGGTTGAGGACTTGGACCGAATCCGACGTATGTTGCGCCGCGACTTCGTGCATCCACCGAATCACCTGGTCGATATCGTGTTGCGACTGTTCCCAATGGCTTGCGCCGCTTGATGACGATTCGTCAAACGGCCGAAGATACAGGCCATGGATCAGGGCCGTCCGAAGCACATCGAGATGGGACAGCCGACGATCGCCAAACTGGACATGTTTGTCGGAGGCCAGTGGCCGCAACACTTCGTCAACGTCGACGGGACGGATACGGCCGCGCGACAATTCTTCCCGATACAGTTCCAGAGGGAGAGACCCCCGCCCGCCGAATAATTGCTCACCACGCCGGACGGCTTCTTCAAACTTCAGGTGCTCCAACCCCTGCAGCGGGTTTCGCGAGATGAAGGCGCGCATCGGCCAGAGTTTAGCGACGACTTCTCCTGCAAGATTCACATAGGAGCGCAGCTCCATTCGCTGAGCATCCGTATAGAACTCAGCCCTGTTCTTCATGGCGTTCATCATGCACGCAGCCTCTTGTTTGTGCCGACCCGACTAGCAAGAAAAAGGCCGAATCTGTGTCCGAATGGTACCAGCGCGGAACTCTTGGAAGGTGAAAGGGAAACGTGGACGTTTCGTCTCGACCACAGTTGTCAAAAAGAACTCGCACGCGCCGCACGTCGTGCAGTGACACACGTCACGTGCAGCATCGCACGTGATGATCAGGTCACCGTTGAAGGGGAATTGCCGAAGAGGTGAATCTTGTCAGGAAAGCAGCGTCGGCAGAAAGCCTATCGATCCAGACTTCAATCCGAGAGCTGAGCCATCGCGCAAACCGGGACGAAGCCGCAAGAGGTAGGACAAGTATCAAGCCATGACGGCATCTTCCTTCGCCTTTCCCGATCATTGAGACCTCTCTCCTCACTGATTTGTCACAGCACACCGGCGGAGTCGATCCATGATCGCCAAGCCGAGCCCCTGCTCCTCGCAAGGCTCTGCGTACAGGCGATCAAGTCCGAGCGCATCCAGCCTGCGCAACGCGGCGAAAAGGTTCCGTGCCGCTTCACGAAGATCGCCACGAGGAGAGAGCACCTCGACCACAGTGTAGTCAGCCTGGGTCCCTGCGCCGGACATCGCCAGCAGCCCGGCTCGCTCGCCGGTCCGCAACAGGCGCGCTCCTCGCGTAGGCAAGATGGTAAGCGGCGTGCCTGTCGCATAGTGGCGGGCGAGCCGGCCCGGCGCTGACGGTCGCCGATCGTTCCCGCCGCGGCACAGGAGGGGACCGATGACGGCCTCAATATCCGAGAGCGGGAGAGCGCCAGGGCGGAGGAGTTCCGGCTGAGCACCAACCATCGAGACGATGGTGGACTCCACGCCGATCGGACACGGGCCGCCGTCTAGAATCAGATCAATCCGATCCCCCAGCGCGTGACGAACATGCTCGGCAGTGGTGGGGCTGACATAGCCGAAGGGATTGGCGCTCGGCGCGGCAATCGGCACGCCCGCTTCCCGGATCAGCGCCTGTGCGACCGGATGCGCCGGCATGCGAATCGCGACGGTGGAAAGCCCTGCCGTCACGAGCTCGGGAACATTCGCGCATTTCCGCAGCACCAAGGTCAGCGGACCAGGCCAGAATGCGTCCATCAGCCGGTGCTCGCCGGGGCTGATCGCATGGACCAGGCGATCGAGGGACGACAATGCCGCGATGTGCACGATGAGGGGATCGAACGACGGACGCTGCTTGACCTCGAACACGCGCGCCACCGCCTCGGCATTCAGCGCATCGCACCCGAGCCCATACACCGTTTCGGTTGGAAAGGCAACGAGCCCGCCACTCCGAATCACCTCCGCCGCCAGCCGAACGGCTGCCGGATCAGAAGCCGCGAGCAGTTCAGCACGCATGTTTTAGACAGTCACTCATTCACCGGCACTTGGGTTTCTGGTCCCACCGCCGGATGGTCATGACTTCGTCGCCATCCACATCGCTCATCTCGGACGATGGGTTCCTCCCAGTATCCCACCGAGTGGCACCGAGCTCACCGCCAGTTGGTCCAGGTTATCCATCTCCCCGCGCCCTGATGGGCGCTTCACGGGTCATGCGCTCGAGCGTGAAGACCCGCTCGAACCGAAACCTGCCGGTCCTATTCATGCTTGATCCGGCCGTCGAGCAGGGACTGGATATCAGCCGGCGACTGCGCCGATGCGGTTGAAGGATGTTGTTTCGTTGCCGGTTCCATACATTTTCTTCATGTGCTTCATGACAATCTCCTTCCTCTTCAACCGCGCTTACATATGTCCCAGCTTCCGCAGCACTTCCATCCCGCGCCCTTCGTCCTGCGCTCGACCGGCTCGCTCCGCGACGGTCGTCGTTCGCAATTCCGCAATGATTTGCGACACGGAGGTGGCGCAGGATACAACTGCACCAGTGCAGGGCGCGCAACCCAGGCTGCGATAGCGAGTGCCGTTGCCTCGGTTGAAATACAACTCCGGCAAGGGGATCTGCTCCAGCTCGATGTATTCCCAGACGTTGAGCTCGGTCCAATCGAGCAGCGGGTGAACCCGGACATGAGAGCCGGCGGGAAACGTGGTCTTATACTGATCCCAGAATTCGGGCGGCTGGTCGCGAAAATCCCATTCTCCATGCTTGTCCCGTAATGAAAAGTACCGCTCCTTCGCCCTTGTTCCCTCCTCATCGGCGCGGATGCCCAAAATGACAGCGGTCCAGCCGTGCGCCGCGATGGTTTGTTTGAGTGCCTCGATCTTCAGCGATGTGCAACAGGTCACGCGGCCACGGTTCGGCCCCATGCCGGCGGCCAATGCTTGATCGTTTCGGCCCACCACGAGATTCAGCCGCCACTCACGGCAAAGCCTGTCCCGGTAGGCAATCAACTCAGGAATTTCATAGCCGGTATCGATGTGCACCAGCGGAAAAGGGACATGGCCGAAGAACGCCTTGCGGGCAAGCCAGAGGAGAACCGTCGAGTCCTTACCCATTGACCACAACATAGCCAGATCGTCGAAGTGGTGATACGCTTCGCGCAGGATATAGACGCTCAGGTCCTCCAGCGCGCGCAGGTGCTCCTTCGCGCGGCTCCTCATCTCCATGGCATGCTGCTCCACAACAAGCTTCGGTTCCGAGGACGTGACATGCGGAGAATGAATCGCCGATGCCCAGATACCCGCGCCAATTACCGGGCCGCCCGACAAGCCGACCGGCGCGGCTCGTGATGCCGCTGCGACGCTTCCCCGCTCAATACGCTGCCGCTGGCGAAAGCGGCTCGTTCGAGACGAGTTTCAAAATACGGAATCCATCGAACTTCGCGGTCCCGCTCCCCATTGAGATCAGGCCAACCCGCCCCCCTTGGTGGATCGGCACATCCGAAACCGCCAAGACCTCCACCCCGTCGAAGAACAGGGCGAGACGCGGCCGGCTGAGATGGGCGAAGTTTTCTCGCTGAATCCGTAACACATGCCACGCGCCGGGTTTCGGCTTGATGGCGGCTGTACCGAGCAGGGTTATCCGTCCCTGCTCAACCTGATGGATCGCCGCTTCGGTCATGTCGTGATTCACCGTGGCGGCATACACCGTCTCCCCATTCTGCCCGCCTACGGCAATCCCGGCTCGGCCTTTCAGTCCCTCGCCGAGCGTGAGTCTCACCGTCACGTCCACATAGTCGAAGGTCGCCTCTTCGGTCAGGAGCGTATGCACGCACTCGGCATCCGTACAGACGGCATGGTGTGCCAGCACCTGGGGAGCGCTCGGCGCCTGAGGATCGACGGCGATACGCCAGTCGGCTCGGTTTCCCGGGACTTCGTCCAAGATGAGAAATCCCCGCGGAGCGGCACCAGGCGGCTCGTTGTCAAACTCCCACACGCGAAGCAGATCCTGCGCCGGGGCGTTCGCATGGACGGCGACATCCAGCACTTCCAGGGAGCGGACGGGAGTGGGCAGTGTGACCTGAGTTCCTTCCGGTACAAGGCTCTTGACCAGATCATTACCCACCAGATAAGCCCAGACGCCGACCATGCCTATAGGAAGAGGAACACGGTCATGCCATTGCTTGACCGCATGGACCCGGGCTTGCACGGTACTCGGGGTGCGGTCGAGCGACAACGTTTCCAGCAAGAGCAGGGCTTGCGCCGCCGTCATCTTGTCCAGAGGATCCTTCACCAGCTCCAGCGCCTGCTCCGCCTCGCGGCGGGCGAGACTGTGCCACGGATGCTCGTACCGGCGATTCCAGGCCAACCACTGAATACGGTCCCAGGCCATTTCCAAGAGCAGTGCACCACGCCCTGCACCGTCCGCTGCCGTCGCCTCCTGGAGCAGTTGTTCGTGCAACGCCAAGGCCGACTCTGCTTCGCCGTTCCACCGATACAAGGCTCCCAGCCGACGGCGGATCTCAGGAGACGCCGCATGGCTATTGACGACGCTCTCGAATGCGGCGATGGCGCCATACAAGGCTTCAGCGGCGGGTTCCTCTCCTGTCGCGACGGCCGTGAGTTCCTGGCGCCAGGTCGGCGCCTGGATATTCCAATACAGCTCGGCCAAACGGCGCTTGGCGGCGTTGTCGGCGGCATTGATGCCGCTCTTCTTCAGACCCTCGCCCAGGAATCCCTCGAATAACTCGGCCCCCAGCAGGCCGTTCGCCTCGGCATCATCGGGATCAATCAGCAGGAGTCGCTTCAAGAGCGCCAAGCGATCACTCTGACTGGGCAGATGTTTGGCTCGCTCGATCCCGGCCTGAAAGTGTTCTGCCGCCTCCGGCTTGGTCCACCAGCGTGCTGAGCCGAGGACCAATCCTCCTTTGATCAGAGGCTCGACGGGCGGTGCACCGGCGCGTTCGAACGCGCGGCCGATGTTATCGGGGTCAAGACCGTAGCGTGCCCCGGGGATCTGAGGCGCATCGGTCAGCGCCTCATTGACCACGGCCGTGTCTTGCGTATATCCGAGTTTCCGCAACCCACTCACAACAACGAACCGGACGTCGACCTCTCGGACGGGACCGTACCGGCGAATCTGCCCGCTCGCCCACCAGACTTCGCCAGGTTTCAGCGCCAACGGGGCGGTGAGGGGGTCGGGATACGTGACGCGGACTTCGACCAACGTGCCGCGCACGGCGACCGGATCTTGCCCCTTCTCCTGAATGGCGATCGACCGAGTAGGCCATACCTTTTTCACGGCGATCTTGGACGTCGTTTCCTTGACGACGGCTGGCGAGACAAAGATCCCGGGCGGATAATTCTTCCAGTTATCCGCCTGACGATGCGCCTCCGCAATCAACCCGAAGCCGATCCCGCGACCCACCGCCCCGAAGATGCCCGTTTCCGGTTCGTCATCCACGAGGGCGCGATGGGCCTTCATCGTGTCGTCCCAGCAGGCCTTGTCTGTTCCGGGTGACGCTCCCGGTTGGCGGTGGCGCGCCAAACAGCCCAAGTCGAACGCGGCCCACTCCGCCACCTTCCCGGCCGCCAAGGCTTCCGCGTACTGCGTGACAAGCCGAGCCGGATCTTGGCCGGTCCGTTTGGCCCGCTTCTCTTTGGCCGTGATGTCGGCCGCTCTTGCCGACATCGACAATCCGAACAGCAGAATCATCGCCACAACTCCGATGCGGGCGAATGCCATTGCGAATCTCATAGTTCTCTTGCCCTCCGATGCTTCAATCCTCTGGCGTCTCGCGTAGAGCCGGGTCGCGCTGCGCAATTAAGGGCCTGTGTGGCCCGTCCACCGCCGCACTGATCGATAAAAGAAGGGAAGTCCGTCAGTAGGGGAGGCACCGCCGTAACCAAGCCGGGGGCGTGATCGTCGCGGCGGACCCAGTCGCGGCACCATTCTTCTCTTCACGAGCCGATGCCGCAGCGGCATCGGTCAAGCCTTCAGCGTACGATAATCAATTCAATGCGTTCCAACGCAAACACAATAAAACATCTCAGCTTTGACCGAGTCAAATGACGGCGGTGCCGACACTGAGACGTCCTCAGCTGCCATCGGCCGTAGGAGTCCCCCTCATTCAGATTGGCCCACCAAGACCATGAATAATGGGCACTTCTCGCGCGGTGCCCGACCCATCCTTTTCAAGCACGGGTGTTTGCAAGCGGAATTCCCAAAGATCGATGGCCCCTGTTTAGGGAAGGAGGAGGTGCAACTCGGCTTGGTTTCTCATCAAACGGTCGGCAAGTCCTAGCACCGGTCGGAACAACACGGGGAGGACGCCACCATGCAGATCCAAAGACGTGTGTGCGCACACGGCACGCACAGACCTCCGTGCGACTCCGCACCACAAGGTTTGGAGTGGAACGGCCGAGCTTACCTTAAGGGGAAGTGTCGCGTGAACGACGTGAACTATTTCTTCCGGCGGCGGTCCAGCATCCAGCGGGTGATCCCCAGATGCTTGGCGGCCTGTGTCTTGTTTCCTCCCGACCGCTCCAGCACCTCGGCGATGATCCGATCCTCCAGATCCGCCAGGGACTGTTCCCCGACACGGAACCGGAGATGCACGGTCATCGGATCGGGGGAGTCCGCGGTGGGTTGGCTTTTCGGAGAACCGATGGACATTGGCGGGGAGGCTCCGAGGAGATCGGAAGGAAAGTGGGCCGCTTCAAGTTGGTCTCCGGGACAGAACAGGACGGCGCGTTCGATCACATTGCTCAGCTCACGGACGTTCCCCGGAAAGTGGTACTTCCCTAGGACGACTTGGGCGCTTTCCCCGAGCGTGCGAACCGGTTTTTTGAGCGCCAAGGCGGAACGAGCGAGAAATTGTTCCGCCAGCGGAATGACGTCTTCGCGGCGATCGCGCAGGGGCGGCACCGTCAAGGTCACGACGTTGAGCCTGTAATAGAGGTCCTCGCGGAACTCGCCTTTCGCGACCGCCTCTTTCAGGTTGCGATTCGTCGCGGCCATGAATCGGACATCGACCGGTATGCCCGTTGAACCTCCGACCCGGCGCAACGTCCGCTCTTCGAGGACCCGCAACAGCTTGGCTTGCAACGGAAGGGGCAGGTCGCCGATCTCGTCGAACAACACCGTTCCTCCCTCGGCCATCTCAATCAACCCGCATTTCCTGGACGAAGCCCCGGTGAAGGAACCTTTCTCGTGGCCGAACAACTCGCTTTCGAACAACTCGCGCGGGATCGACGGACAATCGACCTCGACGCAAGGCTTGTCGGCACGGGCGCTGTTGAAGTGAATCACGCGGCCGATGTACTGCTTGCCGGAACCGGTCTCGCCCTGCAGGAGCACCGTCACCCGGTCGTTCTTGGCGAGCTCCCGCACCTGCTGCAAGAAGGCCTGGGTGACGGGGCTCTTCGCGACGACGCGATCGAGGGCGTAGCGATCCGTGTCCTGACCACTGTGCAGTTGCACCTGCCGGCGCAACGCGAGCAAATCCGTGGCGCGACCCAACGCGTGCAGAAGATCATCCATGTCGATGGACTTGGCGACGAAATCGAAAGCGCCGAGCCGCATCGCTTCGACCGCGTCCTTTACCGTACCCCTGGCCGTCAGGAGGATGACGAGGAGATTCGGGAGAACCTGTTTGACACGGGCCAGCACGTCCAGTCCGGAAAGATTCGGCATGAGGAGATCGAGCACCAGAATGTCGGGCTCGTAGGTGCGGAGCATGGTGAGAGCTTCCTCTCCCGATCCGGCGGTCTGGACCAGATATCCGTGGTCGGCCAGCCTCAAGGCGAAGGCTTCCCGAACGGACTCTTCATCCTCCACGAGCAGGATTTGCCATGCCATACTAACCCTTCAACGGAAGCCAGATTTCGACGACCGCCCCGCTGCCCGGAGGACTGGAAATGGCCAACTGACCTCCGTGCCGCTCCACGATATCCTGGCTGATGGTCAGGCCGAGGCCGACTCCCTTCGCCTTGCCGCTCGTGAAAAACGGTTCATAGATGTGTTTCAGATCTTCCGGCGGGATCCCCTTTCCCATATCCGCGAAGGTGACGAGCACGCCGGCAGTTCGACGGGTGTCCCGTTTCATGGCGATCGTCAGATCGCCGCCGTTGGGCATCGCTTCGATCGCGTTCATGGCGATGTTCAAATAGACCTGCTGAATGTGGGCTCTCGACACCTCTACCGGAGGGAGATCCGCTTCCAAATCTTTTTTTACGGCGATGCGGTGCTTGAGCAGATTGGGCCGGAGCAAGGTCAAGGTGTCGTCGAGCAGGGTTGGCAGATCGCACGGTCGCAGATCGAAAGGCCGCGGCCGGAGCTGTCCCAGATGAGATTCCAGAAGTTCGTCGATCCTCGCCGCTTCACGGGCGATGAGGCGGCACCGGTCCCGCGCGGCCGGCGGCAGCGTGTCCTGATCGGCCAGATGCATGGCGAGACTGCCGAGGCCGATCAAGGGGTTGCGGATTTCGTGCAAAATCCCGCCGGCGAGCTGGCCGACGAGCTTCACCTGTTCCGCATGGCGGAGCGCCTCCAGCATCTGCTCCCGCTCGCTGAGATCGGTCAGAATCGCCAGGTAGTACCGGATCGCTCCGTCCGGGTCCTTCACCGGGCTCACGCTCTCCCACACCAGGAACTCGGAGCCGTCCTTGCGCCGATTGACGAAGCGGTCCACGAACGCGTGTCCCGAGCGGATCGCCTGCCACAGCCGCTCGTAGAACTCCGGGGTATGTTTCCCGGATTTCAGAACCGCCGGAGTCCGCCCAATGACCTCCTCCCGCTTCCATCCCGTCATCCGCTCCATCGCCGGGTTCCATTCGAGCAGACGGCCTTCCGTGTCGGTCAGCATGATGCCGTCCTGCACCAGCTCGAACAACCGGTGATAAAGCTGCAACTGGGTCTCCTCCCGGCGCCACCGCTCCAACACCGTGGCCACGGTATTGGCCACGGAGCATAGAAACTCCAGCTCCTTGTCCGAAAATTCCCTGACGCTTTTGCAATGGGCTCCCATGACGCCGTACACCCGATCCTGGACCATCATGGGTGCGCTCATGCCTGCGATTCCGCCGTGCTCGGACAGGAGTCGAGAGGGAGTGAAGCGAGTTTCATTGCGCAGGTTGCGGACGACGACCGGGCGGCGCTCCCGGATCGCGTAGCCGGCTTGGGAGTGGGTCCCCCCTTCGACGGTCAGGCTGCCGATCAACCCTTCCCGCCAGCCGACCCCGGCGACGAGGTAGAGGTGTTCGTCGGATTCCCGCGGGATCAGAATCTTGCACAGCTCGACGCCGAGGGCTTCCGCAGTCAGCCGGACAGCCTCGTTCATAATCTCCTGGACCGCCACCCCGCTGACCGCCAGCGCGCCGATCCGGGCGAGCACCGATTGGAACCGGGCGACCTGAGATGCCTCGTGGGCGAGCAGGGTGCGCTCGGTGACATCCTGAAGGACCAACAGCACACCCGCTCCGCCGTGATAGGGAACGACGTTGAAGCGGCATTCATAGACGATCGGCCGGCCCTGTCGATCGATCAGACGATACTCTTTGATACCGCGGGCTCCGAGCGGCTCTCGATTCCAAGCGTTGGCTTCGGCAAAAAGACGCGCGCGGAGAGCCTCAGGCGGAGCGGCCTGCTCGGTGGTCGAGGCAGGCGGTTCGGCGTCCCCTGCAGCCGGAGCGTCGAGGAGTTCGCCGAATCGCGTATTCTCGTAAATCAGGCTACCCTGAGAGACGAAACAGAGCCCCCCCTCGATGCAGTCGCCGACCCAGGCCAGTACTTCCGCGGCGGCGACTTCCGACTGGGTCAGAAGCGGCGGTTTCGGGCGTGGACGTCGGGCTGAGGACATGCGCTCCATGCTCGGTCGGGCGACAGGGGATAACGGCGGACCGGCTCTGCCGGCACGGCTGAATAGTATAGCGGCCTCATCCGAAGACAGTCGAGCAAGAACGGCCTGGGCCGCAGCGCAAGTCGCCGGTCCGCATTATTTGGCGACAAAATGCTCGCGGCGGCTGACCGCCACGTCGCTGACGAACATGGCGCCGGAGTGTTTGTTGAAGAGTGGGCCCAGGCCGGCCAAGATCGGCTCGACCTTCTCCTCCGGCACGACAGTGAACACGATCACCTGGCTGCTGGTGTCGTTGAACAGCAAATGGCCTTCGTGAAACCCATGGTGGCCCTTGCCGGACACATTGTTGATGATCGTATAGCCGGTGGCCCCGACGCGGTCCAGCAGGTCAGTGACAAATTTCAAGTGCTCGCCCTGAACGACGATCTTGATTTCCTTCATCGGATGCAACGTCAAGCTGATCATGGTGTGCTCCTCTTCGTGTCCATCCGCCGGCGCGGTCATACTGGTGGAATTCGCCGTCCCGCGGGTCGAGCGCCACGAGCGCGACCCATCCCAGATTGAACAACTGTTTGAGCAACGGATGGCGGTCGATGATTGCGGTGATACGCTCGCGCGGCGCCTCGATGACGGCGAGCAGACGCATCGGTTCATGATAGGGCAGTCGGCCGTTCAACACTGTCTGGGCAGGCAGTCCGATCCGCAGGTCGCTCCACACACCGGTCATGACGCCGATCCGGCCGACCACGTTGTGATAGACCTTGCTGCCGCTGCCGTAGACTTCGTTGTCGACGGTCGAGAAATAATGCTCCATGTTGATCCATTGGGCGACCACCAGCGGCGCGGTCATGATGGTTTCCAGCAGTTTGCCGGAGGCGTCCTGCCGGTGATCGTACGAGTGCAGGAACGCGCGCCCCTTGAGATCGACCGACTGGGACAAGGCCCGTCGCCCAATGATCATAAGGCTGTTGCGGGAGAGTCCCCATTCCGGCCGGACCTCCGCCCAGTCGTGGCTCCGCCGCCAGGCCTGTCGCCGCGCCGCGCGGGGATCGAGCGGGGCCGTCGGTCCGTCGAGTGCGCGGCCGCGCTCCAGCGCGGTCCGGGCGCCCGCTTCCTCCAAATCTTCCATGAGGCGCTGGAGATCCTTGCGGTGCGTCGCCGGCACGTCCTCCAGATCGACGATGCGGACGGCGTCGGCCGTGGTGTCGTGCTCTGCCGCAAAGAAATGCGTGTCGGTCGGGATCGCGATACCGCGCGCTTGCAGCAACTCCCGCACGGCGGGCTTGTTCGCCATCGCGGCGATGACCCGCGCGTTGGAGAGCCCGTGATTCCCTCCGCAGGCGCCGCAGTCGAGGGCCGACTCATAGGGATTGTTGTCCGAGGTGCTGCCATGGGCGCAGAACAACACCACGCGCGCGAAGTTGGACGTGAGCCCCATCAAGCGGAGCGCCGCCTCGACGTAATACGCCTGCTCAGTCACGGTGAACCCGGTTTGAGTGATTCG
>Ga0070739_10007689_pt1 | contig 11313 bp, 10 predicted proteins | sample Coa_R1_7_FD_66445 | JGI IMG/M metagenome (GOLD analysis project Ga0070739, IMG submission 66445) | Surface soil microbial communities from Centralia Pennsylvania, which are recovering from an underground coalmine fire - Coalmine... | ecosystem: Environmental > Terrestrial > Soil > Unclassified ... | reverse complement strand
ATCCTCTTCCACAAGCCGCTCGAACCGATGAAGGCCGCCGAGGTGAAGAAGATGCTGGCCCCTGTGATCGACTTCGACAAGCACACGGTCACCGAGATCTACTCCGAGACGCTGCCGCCGGAGATGCAGAAGGCCATCAAGGAGAAGCGCGCGGCCGAAGGTATGAATCACGAGCAGGTGCTGATGGCGCTGGGGCGGCCGGTGCACAAGTCGCGCGAGATCAGCAAGGAAGGCATCGAGACGGAAGACTGGGTGTACGGCCAGGCCCCGGGAAAGATCACGTTCGTCACGTTCAAGGGCGATAAGGTGGTCAAGGTGAAGGAAGAATACGCCGGTCTCGGCACGATGGCGCAGGATCCCCACTAAATGAAGCTCGTCCACGGGGCGGCAGCCGCACTGGCGGCATGCGGCCTGACCGCATGCTCGTCCGAGCCGGTGAAACGCGCGCCTGCCGCTGCCCCGCGGAGCGTCCGCATTTTGAACTTCTACGCGACCGCGCCGAACCTGCCGCTGCGCGAGCACGAATTGCTCTGCTACGGCGTGGAAAACGCGAAATCGGTATGGCTGGAGCCGCCGCGACAGGAGCTTTCCGCCGCGCTTTCGCGGTGCGTGGAAGTCGAGCCGAAGGAGACTACGACGTACACGCTGACCGCCGAGGACGCCGACGGCAGGCGGGCGACGCAACAGGTGACCGTTACCGTCGGACCGCCGAAGGCCAAGATCATCGAGGTGCGGGTGAGTGCGCTCGAGGTGAAGGCGGGCGATCCGGTGAGCATTTGCTGGAAGGCGCAGAACGCGAAGGTCACGGTGACGCCCCTGATCGCACCGCAGGCGGCGCAGCCGGATTGCGTCGTGGACAGCCCCAAGCTCACGACCACTTACACCGTTACGGCGATTGGCAAGGGCGGCGAGCAGGATCAGGAGAAGGTTACGGTAAAGGTGAAGTGAGTTAGCCCTTCAAGTGTTCGGCTCCGTCGACGCGGCCGAGGTCGCGGTCGAAGGTGCCGAGCGGGAGATGGCCGGCGTGGCGCGCGAGGGCGAGGATCAGGCAATCGGAGAAGCCGAGCTTGGGGTGGGCGCGAAAGAGCGCTAAGGCATCGGCGACGGCTTCAGGTTCCTGTAGGACAAGGCCGGGATCGTCGAGTAAATCGGCGACAGCGTCCGCCAGTTCCGCAGGATTGCGCTCATAGCTGTCTCCCAGCACCCAGATCGTCTCTGCGAGAACTACAGTGGAAACCCATGCCCCTGAGCTAAGGAACGCCTCCGCTGCGGCAGTCTGACGCGGATCATCACGCGCCAGAACCCTAAGGAGGACGTTAGTATCGGCCGCGCGCATGCCGTTCCCGGATGTAGTGGCTGATCGAAGCCTTCAGTTCTTCCAGGCTGCGCCGCCGCGGCGGTCCTTCCGGGAATAGTTTTCGGTGAATCTCTTCGAACGTGTGCTTGCCCGCCCGGCGCACCACCACCCGGTCGCCTTCCTCTTCCCATTCAATGGTCGAACCGGGCACGATTCCGAGCTTCTTGCGAACAGCAGCCGGAACGGACACCTGGCCCTGCGAAGTCACCTTGGATTTTGCCAGCGCCATACCTATACATTACCACGGTAATGAAACCGGTCAGAGCGGCAGTTTAGCGTTCCGGTGGGCCTTTTCCAACCGCTGGCGGAGGCGGGCTTCGCGTTTGCGGAGCTGCGGCGTTTCGCCCAGCGCCAGGGCGGCGGTGGTCATCTCCAGGGCCATCGAGTAATTGCGCTCGCGGCGCTCGTAATGCATGGCCAGCGCTTCGAGCGCGCGGGCGCGGTAGGGATTGCGCGAGGCGGCAAGATCCGTGAGCACGGCGAGGGCCGCCTCGGCGCGGCCGGCGCGCTTCTCCATGGCGGCGATGTCCCACAGCGTTCGGAAGAGCAGGGCGTCCGGCAAGCCGAGATCGACGGCGCGGCGCAGCACGGCGAGCGCTTCGGGATCGCGTCCCTCCTGCTTCAGCCAGCGGCCGAGGCCGATCAGGTCGGCGCCGTGGCGCAGCGGGGCCTCCTCGGGGCGGCGGAAGGCGAACGGGACGATGGCGGTCAGGCAGGCGAGCGAGAGGATGTCGATGGCGTTGTGGTGGAAGATCGGGACCAGGCGGAAGGCCTGGCGCGTGCGCAGGAACTCGAAGTAGTAATACGGGATCATCTCGCCGGGCAGGTCGCCCTCCCGTTCCACGCCGAGGATTTGGTTCTCCAGGTCCATCAGGCGGCAGCTTTCGAGGCGCAGCTTCCACAGCCGGCGCGCGCCGAAGAGCAGGTCCAGATGCGGCAGACGGTCGAACGGGTGGCGGGCCCGCGCCATGCGGAAGCGGGTTTCGAGCAGCGGCTGATCGTACGCCTTGCCGTTGTAGGTGATCAGGACATCGAACTGCGCGAGGTGCTCGGCGAGACGGTAGAGGAGCGAGGGCTCCTCGCCGTAATCGCGCATGAAGAACTGGCGCAGGCGGAAGCCGGACGCGTCGATCGAGCCGACGCCGATGAGGAACGCGTAAGTACCGGTACCGCCCGCGAGGCCGGTGGTTTCGGTGTCGAGAAACGCCCAGCGTGCGGGGGCTGCGCGCGCGATTTCACCGCCGGAGAGCGGATCGAGCAGGTCTTCGGGGAGCGCGGCGAGATCGGAGATATCCACGCTGCCGTGGCGGCGATGGCGCTCCCAAACGCGCTCGGTTTCGAAGTGCTCGCCGAGGGGCGTCCGGACGACCTCGCCGGACATGAATTGCTCGATCAGGTAGCGGCTGGGGTGGGATTCGCGCGGCGGGGCGGCCGGGCGCTGCGGCGGACGCCGCTCGATCCGGGCAATGCGGCGGCGCAAGGCGGCGAGCTGTTGCTGGATGTCCTCCATGCTTCGCTTTTTCTTTGCTCAGTGTAGCGTAAGTCGGGCCACATACCGCAAGCGTTGGAGGGCCATGCGGATGCGGTCCGGAGCTAAACTGGTGTTGCCGCATCCGGGGAGGATTTTTTGCGTTCGTCCGGCGTTCTTTTCCTTCTCGCGTGCGGCCTGCCCTGCGCCGCCGCGGAATTCAGCACTTATATCGGCGACAACTATCCGTATAGTGTCAATGCAGCAGGGACGGATGCCGCCGGCAACACCTACGTGACGGGTAGCCGCTCGCTCGCGTCCGCCGGAAACCCTCAAGCCAGCGACATTTTCGTGAGCAAGGTCGATCCATCGGGCAAGGTGACGCTGATCGGCACGTTCGGCGGCAAGGGCACGGACGCGGCGTATGGTATTGCGGTCGATCCATCCGGAAATATCTACGTCGCCGGCCGCGCCACCTCGCCCGATTTTCCGCTCCTCAACCCGGTGCAGAGCGGCAGCAACAGCCAGGGCACAGGATTTCTGATGAAGCTCGGGCCGGATGGCACGGTGGTGTATTCTACTCACCTCGGCGGAACGGCCGCGCCCAGCATCCTGACGGCTGTCGCGACCGATGCGCAGGGCGCTGCCTACGTCACGGGCCAAACGTTTGCCTCCGATTCCGGATGCACGCCCGGGCTGCCGTGCGGAGCCGTGGCGCCGCCGGGGAACAACCAGGTTTCCGCGGCTTTCCTAGCCAAAATCTCGCCCAACGGCGACCGGATTCTATATGCCGGCCGTATTGCCGGCAAAGGCCAATCCTGCAGCGGACTCACTTGCATTGCCAACGCTACGAACGGGACCGGCATTGCCGTGGACCCGGCCGGCAACGCGTACATCGCCGGGAACACCTACACCTCTTCGGGCCTGCCCACCACGGCCGGGGTTTTACAGCCAGCGGGCATCGGCGCCTTCGTGGCAAAGGTGAACGCGGCCGAGACCGGTCTTGTCTACCTCACGCTGCTGGGCACGGCCTCGGTCGCGCCCGAGGGCGATGTGACTGCCCTCGATTCCGCGACGCTGGTCCACGGCATTGCCGCCGATGCGGCGGGGAACGCGTACCTCGCCGGCAGAACCTGGGATCCGAACTTTCCGGCCACGCCGTCCGCCTTTCAGTCCACGCTTCCGGTGAAGCCAAACCCTCCCGGCAATCCGCAGCCCTACAGCGGGTTCGTCGCCAAGCTCAATCCGACCGGGAGCGCGATGGTCTGGGCCACCTTCCTCGGCGGCAGCACGGGAAACGACCAGGCTTTCACGATCGCTCTCGGCCCCGCTGGCAACGTGTGGACCTCGGGGACGGCCGGATCCGCCGACTTCCCGGTCTCGGCCGGCTTCCCCGGCGGCAAGGAATTCGTGGCGGAGTTCAACCCCTCGGGATCGTCCCTGGTGTTTGGGGAGCGCATGCCGAACACGGCGGCGGCGCCTTCCCGCCTGGCGCTCGACGCGGCCGGGACGGTTCACCTGGCGACCGGCGCGGGCGTGGTTTCCACGCTGACGCCCAGCCAGAGCGCGGCAGCGCGCATTTTCGGGATTGGCAACGCCGCGGGCGGCGTGCTGGCCGGGCGCGTGGCGCCGGGCGAAGTGATCTCGCTTTACGGTCTGCATCTCGGCGTGGCCGCCCCGATCGTCGCCAGTCCCGATGCCTCCGGATTTTACCCGACCGCGCTGGGCGGCATCCAACTCACGATCGGCGGCACGCCCGCGCCGCTGCTCTACGTCTCCGACACGCAGATCAACGCCGTGGTCCCGCTCGCGGTGCCCGATGGCGCGGCAGCCACGCTTCGGCTATCCAGCAACGGTAGTGCGCTCCCCGATTTCCGCCTGTTCGCCGATTCCGCGATACCGCAGGTTTTCCGCCTGCCCGACGGGCGAAGCGCCGCGGCGATCAACCAGGACGGCACGCTCAACTCGGCGGCCAACCCCGCGAAGACCGGTTCGATTGTCGCCATCTGGGTGACCGGCATCGGCCGGACGCCGGGCACGGATGGACAGGTGCAGACCGCCGCTCAAAGCCTGTGCGGGCCGGATTCCGGCAGCCAGCCGCGCTGCACGATCCTGGATGCCAACGGCCAGTCCATCGTGCCCGCGTACGCCGGCGCCGCACCAGGGCTGGTGACCGGAGTCGTGCAGATCAATTTTCCGGTCATTGGGAGCAGCAGCTTCTATCTGGACGTCAACGGCACGAAGCGGAGCGACGCATTTTCCATCTTCCTGACGCCCTGAAACCCCAAGCTATAATGGGTATTTACCCTTCCCAGGAGTACCCTCATGCAGTCTCGTCGCAATTTCATCGGCAAGGTGGCTACCGGCCTGGCCGGAACGCTGGCGGCTTCCACGTCCAACATCATGGGCGCGAGCGACCGCGTGCGCATCGGCATCATCGGGCCGGGCGACCGCGGCAAGGAAATCCTGCGCGAGGCGCTGGCCTGTCCGAATACGGAATGCGTGGGGGCGGCCGACGTCTACACGCGTCGCCTGGAAGAGGTCAAGCAGATCGCTCCCGGGGCAAAGACGTACCTGGATTACCGGCATCTGCTCGATGACAAGAGCGTCGACGCGGTGCTGATCGCCACGCCGCAGCACCTGCACGCCGAGTGCTTTACGGCGGCGCTCGACGCCGGCAAGCACGTTTACCAGGAAAAGACGATGGCGTTCACGGTGGCGCACGCCAAGCGGATGCGCGCGGCGTACGAGCATGCCGGACCGCGGCGCGCGGTGCAGATCGGCCACCAGTGGACGTCCTATGGCCACGTGGCCGACGCGCAGAGCTTCCTCAAGCCGGAGCTGGTTGGCAAGATCACCTCGATCGAGGCCCACATGTACCGCAATACGCCGCACGGCAAGCCGCAGTGGTCGCGGCACGTGTACCCGGATATGACGCCGGAGAATATCGTGTGGAAGTCGTTTCTGGGCGAGGCGCCGCAGGTGCCCTTCGACGCGAACCGCTACATCAACTGGCGCTTCTTCTGGGATTATTCGGGCGGCAACGTCTACGAGAACATGTGCCACCAGCTTGCCTTCTGGTACAAGCTGCTCGGGCTGCGCATTCCCAAAGCGGTGACGATGACCGGCGGACTGTACCTGTGGAAGGACGGCCGCGAAGTGCCGGACACGATGAACGTGGCGCTGCAGCATGAAGAGGAGGTGCTGTTCAACTGGACCTCCGGCTTCGGGAACGACAAGCTCGGCGTGAGCGAAGAAGCGCTGGGCGATAACGGCACCATCAGCCACACGCCGCAGAGCATCCGCTACACGCCGCAGAAGGTGAACCGCCGGGACGGAAACGAAATGGCCGGGACCACGCCGAACCAGCGCGGTGGGCACATGCAGAATTTCCTCGATTGCGTGCGCGACCCCTCGAAGCAGCCCAACTGCCCGTTCGAGCTCGGCTTCCGCGTGGCGATCGCCTGCCGCATGGCGGTCGAGAGCTACCGGCAGGGGCGAACGGTGCGGTGGGACGCGGCGAAAGAGGAGATCGTTTAGCGCTGGTGCGTTTGCAGTAATCTAGGCATTAGTGGAATTCGAATACACACCGGAACAGGTCCAGCTCCGTAAAGCGGTTCGCGAGTTCGCCGAGGCCGAAATCGCACCACACGTGATGGAGTGGGACGAGGGCCAGGTTTTTCCGCTGGAGGTGATCCGCAAGCTTGGAAAGCTCGGCTACATGGGCGCGATCTTTCCGGAGGAACTGGGCGGCGCAGGCCTCGGCTACATCGAGTATTCCATCCTCATCGAGGAGCTCTCGCGTGTCGATGGCTCGGTGGGGATCATCGTGGCCGCCCATACATCGCTGTGCTCGAACCACATTTACAAGATGGGCACGGACGAGCAGCGCTGCCGCTACCTTCCCAAGCTGGCTTCAGGCGAGTGGATCGGCTGCTGGTCGCTGACGGAGCCGGAGGCGGGGTCGGACGCAGCGGGGACGCGCTCGACGGCGGTGCGGGACGAAAGCGGCTGCTGGGTGCTCAACGGCTCGAAGACGTTCACGACCAACGCGCACTATGCCGATGTCTGCGTGGCCATGGCGGTGACGGACCGGGCCGCGGCGCAGCACGGCATTTCGGCATTCATCCTGGAGAAAGGCACGCCCGGATTCCGTGCGGGCAAGAAGGAGAACAAGCTCGGCCTGCGCGCGAGCGCCACCGGCGAAGTGATTTTTGAGAACTGCCGCCTGGGGCCGGAGCAACTGCTCGGCAAGCAGAACGAAGGCTTCGTGGACAGCCTGAAGGTGCTCGACGGCGGCCGCGTCTCGATCGCCGCGCTCTCTATCGGGATGGCGCAGGGCGCCTACGACGCCGCGCTGCGGTACTCCAAGCTGCGCAAACAGTTCGGGCGTCCGATTTCGGAGTTCCAGGCCATCCAGAACAAGCTGGTGGATATGGCGGTCGATCTCGACGCGGCGCGGCTGCTGAATTACCGGGCCGCGTGGATGCTCGACCAGGGCCGGCGCGTGACCCGCGAATCCTCGATGGCGAAGCTGTTCGCCTCCGAGGCGGCGGTACGCATCGCGAACGAAGCGGTGCAGATCCACGGTGGCTACGGCTTCATCAAGGATTACCCGGTCGAGAAGTTCTACCGCGATGTCAAGCTCTGCACCATCGGGGAAGGGACGAGCGAGATCCAGCGGCTGGTGATCGCGCGGCAGCTATTGAAAAGCCGATGAGCCTTCCGGAGCGAGAACTGGCGCGGCTGGCGACGGGGGTGGAGAACCGCGACGCGCGGGCGCTAGCGCAGCTTGCGGCCATGCCGGCCGGCCACGCGCGCGTCGTGGGGGTGACGGGACCGCCCGGCGCCGGCAAGAGCACGCTGGTTGCGGCCATGGCCGCGGAGTTGCGGAAGCAGGGCAAGACCGTGGCGATCGTGGCGGTCGACCCCAGCAGCCGGCGAACCGGCGGAGCGATCCTGGGGGACCGCATCCGCATGCAGCAGCATTATGGCGACGCGGGGGTGTTCATCCGCTCGATGGCCACGCGCGGCACAACCGGCGGACTGGCGCGCGCGACCGCGGACATGGTCCGGCTGATGGACGCCGCGGGGCGGGATTACGTGCTGATCGAGACCGTGGGGGTCGGGCAGGACGAGGTGGAGATCGCGGGTCTCGCGCAGGTGACGGTGGTGGTGCTGGCGCCGGGCATGGGGGATGACATCCAGGCGATCAAGGCCGGGATCATGGAGATCGCGGACATTTTCGTGATCAACAAGGCCGACCAGCCGGGCGCGGACCGCGCGGAGCGGGAGATTCGCGACGAGCACAAGCCGGTCATGCGGACGGTGGCGACGGAGGGGACCGGGATCGCGGAACTCGTCGCCTGGGTTGAGGCCGCGCGGCTCCCTGACGGCCGCGCGCCGCGAAGCGCGGGGCGGGCGGTTCGCATCGATCACCTGGGCATCGCGGTCAGGAGCATCGAGCAGGCGCTGCCGCTTTACGAGTCGCTCGGGCTCGCCGCCGCGGGCTGCGAGACCGTCGAGGCGGAGCGCGTGCGTGTGGCGATGCTGCCCACGGGCGATTCGCGGATCGAGCTGCTGGAAGCGGCGGCCGCGGATTCGCCGATCGCGAAATTCCTTGAAAAGCGCGGCCCGGGCCTGCACCACGTGGCGCTGCGGGTGCCGGATCTGGGGGCGGCGGTCGAGCGCCTGCGCGCCGGCGGGGCGCGCCTGCTCAATGAGCCGCGGGCCGGCGCGGGCGGGCATATTTACGTGTTTGTGCATCCGGCTTCCACCGGAGGAGTGCTGTTGGAACTGATTCAGGAGAGCGAACGTTGAAAGCGGAAATCGGAATTATCGGCGGCAGCGGGCTGTACTCCATGCCCGGATTCGAGCAGCAGGAGGAGGCGGCGATCTCGACGCCGTTCGGCCCGCCTTCGGACAATTATGTGCTCGGCACGCTGGGCGGGCGGCAGGTGGCCTTTCTGTCACGGCACGGCCGCGGGCATCGCCTTTCGCCCTCGGAGCTGAATTTCCGGGCGAACATTTACGGCATGAAGTCGCTGGGCGTGGAGCGCATCATCTCGCTCAGCGCGGTGGGGTCGCTCAAAGAGGAGCACCGTCCGCTCGATTTCGTCATCCCGGACCAGTTCGTCGACCGCACGCGGGGCCGCGTTTCGACCTTCTTCGGGGACGGGCTGGTCGCCCACATCAGCTTTGCCGACCCGATCTGCGCGGAGCTGGCCTGCGTGGTGGCGAGCGCCTGCCGCGCTTCAGGCGTCCACCATACGCTCGGCGGCACCTACCTGTGCATGGAAGGGCCGGCGTTTTCGACCAGGGCCGAATCCAACCTCTACCGGAGCTGGGGGATGGACGTGATCGGCATGACCAACCTGCAGGAAGCCAAGCTGGCGCGGGAGGCCGAGATCTGCTACGTTACCGTCGCCATGGTGACGGATTACGATTGCTGGCACGACGGCCACGATGCGGTTACGGTGAACGAGATCATCGGCAACCTGACGCAGAATGCCGCGAATGCCTGCCGCGTGGTGGCGCAGGCGGTGGCGGCGATGCCGGCGTCCCGCACCTGCAAGTGCGGATCGGCGCTGGCGCACGCCATCCTCACGGATCGCAAGCTGGTGCCGGAGGAAACCCGCCGCAGACTGGGGATTCTGATTGAGAAGTACTTCGTGTAGCGATATCGCGCAGGAGGTGCTGGACGCCTGCCTGGCCGGCGATCCGCCCAAAGAGCTGCCGCGCGCCCTGCTCGAAGAGACCTGCGGCAACGCGCTGTTCCGCATCCTGGTCGAAGGGCTGGCGGACCGCTTCGAGCCGGCGCTCTGCGACGCGTATGCGGGGCTCTTTGCGCAGGCGGTGGCGCACATCCTTCCCGAGGAGCATCCGGCGGAGCTGGTGGCGCGGTACCGGCGGATCCGGCGGGTGCGGCCAGTGGCCGGCCGGCCGCAGCGCGCCGTGGTGCTCTCGCGCGTGACCCTGGGGGCCGACGTGGCCGTAACGAGTGTGCTGCTGGATGCCGCGCGCCGCCGCTTTCCGAACGCGGAGCTGGTGTTCGCCGGTCCGCAGAAGAACTACGACCTGTTCGCGGCGGAACGCGATCTGGTCCACGCCCTGGTGGATTATCCGCGAGGGCCGCTCCGCCAGCGCCTGGCGGTGCGCGAGCGGCTAAGCAGCCTGCTGGCCGACCGCGATACGGTGGTGCTCGATCCGGATTCGCGGCTGACGCAGCTCGGTCTGCTGCCGGTGGGTCACGAGGACCGCTATCACCTGTTCGAGAGCCGCTCTTACGGCGCCGCTTCCGGGTGCCCGCTGCCGGAACTGGCGGCGGACTGGGCGGCCGCCACCCTGGGAGTGGATGGCGCCAAGCCGTATGTGGCGCTGGCGCGCCGGTCCGACACCGGGCCGTATGTGGCGGTGAACCTCGGCGTGGGGGAAAACCAGGCCAAGCGGCTGCCCGATCCTTTCGAAGAGAAGCTGCTGGCGATGCTGGCCGGCTGCGGTCTGCCGATTGTGGTGGATAAGGGCGGCTCGGCGGAGGAGGCCGCGCGCGTCGAGCGGGCGGCCGAGCGCTCCGGCGCGCCGGTCGCCTTCTGGGAGGGCTCGTTTGCGGGATTCGCGTCCGTAATCGCGGCGAGCCGTCTTTACGTGGGCTACGATTCCGCCGGCCAGCACGTGGCCGCCGCGAGCGGGGTCCCGCTGATCTCGATTTTCGCGGGCTTCCCCGCTCCGCGCATGTTCGAGCGCTGGAGGCCCGCGGGCCGGCTCTGCCAGGTGATCCGGGTCGACCGGCCGGACGTGGAGGAGACGCTCGAACGGGTGCGGGAGGCGCTACAGCCGTGGGCGGAGAAGGCGGCCACCTGAGCTCATCGCCAGCTTCAAGTCTTCGTGTTCGAAGGCGGATGCCATGCGATCGATTTCCGCCTTGCTCAATCCCAGGGCGCCCGCTTCCTTGCGCCAGGTTGCCACGGCGCTTCCGGTGTCGCGGGCGATCGCGCCGGCGGCTTCTTCGGTCAGCTCGAAATAACCGGCGACCTCGTACGCCAGTTTCAGCGACGCCCGGCGGTCCTCCAAGTCGATGGCGGTGGCGAGAACCCTTGGCCGAACGTCGACGGGCACGGGGTTGAGATCGTAGGCCGGAGACAGCCGCCATCCGGCGGGTCCGGCCCAGAGGAAGCCGTGGTTGCGAAGGTGGTCGTCGGTATTCGAAATCAGGATGTTGAAAACGATGCGCCGCCAGAGGGCGTGCATGTCCTGTTTGGGCGAAGCGCCGTGCTGGCGCAGCGCGTCGGCGAATTCGAGATAGCTGCGCGTTTCGTTGTCCCGCGCGTCCAGCATGCTCATGGCGGAAAGAAACGGGATTCGGGCGCCGATCTGGCGGTCGAAGCGCCGCAACAGGAGGACCGGTTTGCCGGCAACGGACTCCAGGCGCCACTCCGGCACTTCGATCCCGGCCCGGGCGGCGAGGGTCAGGGCCAGAGCTTCCCACACC